>Ga0164241_10002828_pt1 | contig 18232 bp, 13 predicted proteins | sample OricomyardsoilBY_FD_108780 | JGI IMG/M metagenome (GOLD analysis project Ga0164241, IMG submission 108780) | Backyard soil microbial communities from Emeryville, California, USA - Original compost - Back yard soil (BY) | ecosystem: Environmental > Terrestrial > Soil > Unclassified | place: USA...
GACCGCGCTCACCAATATCGACGGCGGCGAACTAGTCAGTGACATTCGACGCAAGGTCATGAACATCCCGGCGGCCATTCCCGGCAACATCATTGGTTATGAGATCGAGCGGGAGATGCTGCCCTATTCGATGACGGACGAATGGGACCTGGCAGACATACTGCCCGTGCGCGAGGCCCGTTACACCGTGAAGCTCCCGGCGGGGTGGTCGCAAAAGGTTTTCTGGCTCAACCACGCCGAAGTGGCGCCAACCGAAGTCGCGCCCGGACACTGGCGCTGGGTCGCCACCGACCTCAAAGCCGTCAAGATCGAGCGGAACATGCCGCCGTGGCAAGGTATCGCCGCGCGGATGGTCCTGACGCTGCAACCTCCGGGCGGCACAGGCGGCGGATATCAGAGCTGGCAGGAGGTGGGCTCGTGGTATCTCGGGCTCGCAAGCAGCCGGCGTGACCACTCGCCGCAGCTTCAACAGAAGGTGCAGGAACTGACCGCGGGCCTGCCGGACAAGTTGGGCAAGATCCAGGCCCTGGCCGCGTATGCGCAGAAAGACATTCGCTACGTTGCGATCGAACTCGGTGTCGGCGGTGTGCAGCCACATGCGGCCACAGAGGTGCTGGCTCACGGCTACGGCGATTGCAAGGACAAAGTGACGTTGCTCTCCTCGATGCTGAAGGGGATCGGCGTCGAGTCCCACTACGTGCTCGTCAACACCGCGCGCGGCTCGGTGACTTCGGCGACACCGCCAAACATGGGATTCAACCATGCCATCGCGGCCATACAGCTCCCGGAGGGCATCGACACCGCGCACCTGCCGGCGTTCATGAAACACAAGACACTCGGCACCTTGCTGTTTTTCGATCCCACCCACCCGCTCATCCCGCTGGGCTATCTACCGGGCGCATTGCAGGCGAACTACGGAATGCTCGCGTCGCCCGCGGGTGGTGAACTGATCGCGCTTCCGCAGACTGCGAGTGAGCTGAACGGCGTGCAGCGAACGGCGAAGCTCACGCTCGATGACGCGGGCACGCTGAGCGGAGACGTGCATGAAACCTGGCTGGGCGATGACGCAGCCGAACAGCGCTACGTCTTGCGCGCTGCGCAGCAGGACGCCGACCGGATCAAGCCCATCGAATCCATGCTGGCGCACTCGCTGGCGACCTTCGAAATAGCGAATGCTTCGGTGTCCAATCTACCCAAAAACGAACGCCCGCTCGTCTGGAAATACACCGTCTCGACCGAACACTATGCAAAGCCCGCCGGCGACTTGTTGATCATTCGGCCGCGTGTTCTCGGCTCGTTTGCGAGCGGGCTGCTGGAGACGAAGGAGCCCCGTCAGCATGCGATCGAGTTCCAGACGCCGATGCGCAGCACGGACGAATTCGAGATCACCCTGCCCGCGGGATACGTCGCCGACACCCTGCCGTCGCCGATAAACCAGGACCTCGGCGCGGTCAGCTATCGCAGTTCCACGACGATGAAGGGCAACGTGCTGCGCTACACGCGCACGTTCGAGGTGAAGGAGCTCAGCGTTCCCGCATCGAAAGCGGAAGCGCTCAAGAAGTTTTTTCGAGCGATCTACGGCGACGAAGGGAATTCCGCCGTGCTGAAGAAGGCGCCGTAAGGCGACTCGCTAAAAGCCGAACGTTTTGCCAGAACGTCGGTGTAGCATTACCCCGCTCCTGGCATCCCTCCATCATCGAGAAGAGCGGCGCATGTTGTCATGGTTTAACGCAACGGAATTCCATCGTTTTGGCGAGGAACTGGCGGTCCTGTTCATGGAAGAAAAGCCGGCCGCAAGCGAGGGCAATCGCAAGGAGCGGCGCGCTCTCAAAGGCCAATCCAAGTGCAACGACCCAATGCAGGCCACGATGAGCAAACTGGCGAGCCGGATCCTGGCATTCGAACCAAGGAAGCAAGCCAACTTCTACAAGAAAGCCAAGTTCGCCAATGCGTTCAAGTGGAAGCTCATCGAAGGCGGCTACGATGCCGAGTTTGCGGACGAACTTGCCAAGGAACTGGTAATCCACTTCCGCTGAACTCACGCTGCAGGAGGACTCGACATTGGGGTTGTTCGATCGATTCACTCGGCGACCTGCTTCACCGGATCCGAAGGCGCTCATAGCCGCGGGCAATGCAGCCGAAGATGAAGGCCGACCTGGCGACGCACTCGAGTTCTATGACCAGGTCATTGCCAGCACGCCGGAACACGCGCGCGCACATCTGAACCGTGGCAATGCATTGATGTCGCTTGGGGACTTCGATGCTGCCATCGAGGCTTTTGAAACGGCCTTTCGTCACGACCCAGGATTGGCTGGCGCGCAATACAACCTGGGCAATGCCCTTACGCGCCAGCGACGCTTCGAAGATGCCTGTCGCGCTTACCGCCGAGCGCTCGAGTTGAAGCCCGGGTTCGTGGACGCGGAGGTGGGCTTGGGTTCAGCGCTCGATGAACTCGGGAAGTTGGACGATGCTGTACGCCATTACCGGCGGGCTTTGCAGGCGCAGCCCGGACTTGCCCCGGTTTACGGCAATCTGGGCATCGTTCTTGCCAAGCAGGGCCAGTTTTCCGACGCCGAGGCGTGCTTCCGGCGAGCGCTGGAGATCGACCCCAAGCTTACGCACTTGTACTTCCGGCTTGGTAACGCCTGTGGGCAGCTGGGTAAGCGCGGCCCCGCGATCGATGCTTACCGCAAGATGGTGCAGAGCCATCCGGATCATGGACTGTCGTATTGCATGCTTGGAATCCATTTGCAGTTGCGCGGCCAGTTGCTCGAATCGATCGAGTGTTACCGCCGAGTCCTCGAAATAGCCCCGCGCGACCCGATCGCGCACAACAACCTGGGTGTCGTGTATCGGCAGCTGAGCCGGTTGGACGAAGCGGCCGCAATCTGGCGGCGCGCACTGGAGGTCGATCCCGAGAATCTGGCGCCCCATAGCAGTCTCATCTTCCTCGAGAACAGTCGGGCACGCGGTTCGACGGAGGCGATGATCGAACTCGCCCGTTCCTTCGGAGCTTCAGCCGCGCGAAAGGCGAAGGTTGCAGTAGCGTGGCCTAACTCACCCGAGCTGGAGCGCGTACTGCGTGTCGGTTTCGTTTCCGGCGATCTACGCGCCCATCCGGTCGGTTACTTTCTGCTGAGCTTTCTCACTGCGCTGAATGCACGCGCGGCCGGCCGCCTGGAATTGCATGCCTATTTCTGCTATCCGTTCGCGGACAAGATTTCGGCCCTGATCCAGGCACAGTGTCACGGCTGGCGCCAGATTTATGAGATGGATGACGAAACTCTGGTGCGTCAGATAGGCGAAGACCGCATCGACATCCTGATCGACTTGTCCGGCCACACCGGCGAGAACCGTCTGCCCGCCTTGGCCTGGAAGCCGGCGCCGGTGCAGGCCACTTGGCTGGGTTACCTGGGAACCACAGGTGTCGACGCGATCGACTATCTCATTGCCGACGAATGGACTCTGCCGCCAGAACTCGAGCCGCACTGCACCGAGAAGGTCTGGCGCCTGCCGCGAAGTTACCTGTGCTTCACGCCGCCCGTTGAAGACGACACTATCGGTCCGCTACCAGCCCTGGCAAACGGCTACGTGACCTTTGGCAGTTTCAACAACCTCATCAAGGTTGGTCCCGATGTCATCTCATTGTGGGCACGCGTACTCCACGCCGTGCCCGGGAGCCGACTGCTGCTCAAGACAAACCAATTCCTCGAGTCCAGCGTGCAGCAGGATGTGGCAGAGCGATTCGCTCGCCACGGCATCACTGGTTCGCGCCTGATGCTGGAGCCGCACGTGGCGCGAGCCGACTACCTGAAACCATTCAATCGCGTCGATATCGCGCTCGATCCGTTCCCCTACCCCGGCATCACGACCAGTGTCGAATGTCTGTGGATGGGCGTGCCATTCGTGACGCTGGCGGGCAAGACCTTCATGTCCCGGCAGGGCGTGGGACTTCTCAACAACGCGGGTTTGCCGGACTGGATTGCTGCCGATGAGGACGACTACGTGAAGCTGGCCGTTCGCCAAGCCGGCGATTTGGATACCCTGCGGCAGTTGCGCCAGGAATTGCGCGCGCGCGTGCTCGCCTCTCCGATCTTCGACGCCCAGAGCTTCGCACGGAATTTTGAGGACGCGTTGCGTGGCATGTGGCATGCATGGTGCATCCGCCAGGGATCGTAACGGGCTCAGCCGCGAAAACTGCCGCTATTGGCCTTGAACCAATCGTAGGTGCGCTTCACTCCTTCCTCGAGTGAAACCTGTGCATGCCATCCGAGTGATCGCAAGTATGAAATATCCAAAAGCTTGCGTGGCGTGCCATCTGGCTTCGAAGCATCGAACTCGAGTGTCCCCTCGAATCCGGTGATACGTGCGATGAGTTCTGCAAGCTCTCGAATCGAAAGATCCTCGCCAACTCCGACATTCACGATTGCTTCGTCGTCGTAGTGGCGCATGAGGAAAAGGCAGGCGTCGGCCAGATCATCGACGTAAAGGAATTCACGTCTCGGCGTTCCAGTTCCCCAAACTGCCACCGAACCGGCGTGCGCCACTACGGCTTCGTGAAACTTGCGCATCAGCGCGGGCAGCACGTGCGAACTACTTAGATTGAAATTGTCTCCGGGACCATAGAGGTTAGTTGGCATCAGCGTGATGGCGCGGAATCCGTACTGTCGCCGGTAGGCCTGGCAGAGCTTCAAGCCCGCGATCTTCGCGATGGCGTACCCCTCATTGGTCGACTCGAGTGGTCCGGTCAACAGGCTGTCTTCTCTCATAGGCTGCGCCGCAAGCCTCGGATAGATGCAGCTCGATCCCAGGAACAGCAGCTTGTGGGTGCCGTGTCGATATGCCGAATCGATGACATTGGTCTGGATCTGCAGATTGTCACGGATGAAATCTGCTGGCGCAGTCGCGTTGGCATGAATACCGCCCACGCGTGCTGCGGCGAGAAAAACATGGCTTGGTTTTTCAGCGGAGAAAAACCGATCGACCGCGCCCTGGTTGCATAAATCCAGATCCGCGCGTGTGGCCAGCAGAAGACTTCGAAATCCTAGGGCGTTCAATCTCCGCACTATCGCAGACCCTACGAGTCCGCCGTGTCCGGCGACAAAAATGCGATCGCCGTCATTCATGATGATTCTGAGTCCGATATCCCGCTCGTTGCAGCATGGCATCGCGCTTGGCGTGGTCCCAGTCCGAATCTACCATCTCGCGAACCAACTCCTCGATCCCGATCTCAGGATTCCAGCCGAGCACCCGAGCTGCTTTACTGGCGTCGCCCAGCAATGTGTCGACCTCCGTCGGGCGGAAGTATCGAGCGTCGACGCGCACGAGCGTTTTGCCGGTACGCGAATCGATACCTTCTTCGTCGATTCCCTGACCACGCCATTCCATTTTGATCCCGAGCCGTGCGGCAGCAAGCGTGACGAACTCACGCACCGCGATCTGTTGGCCAGTCGCGATAACGAAATCCTGCGGCACCTCCTGCTGCATCATGAGCCACTGCGCACGAACATAGTCCCGAGCGTGTCCCCAGTCGCGCTTCGCATCGAGATTGCCAAGATAGAGGCACGAGTCGAGTCCCTCGGCGATTCTTGTGAGCCCACGGGTGATTTTCCGAGTCACGAATGTTTCGCCGCGGATCGGCGACTCATGGTTGAACATGATCCCGTTGCAGGTGAACATGCCGTACGCTTCCCGGTAGTTCACTGCGATCCAGTATGCAAAAAGCTTGGCGACTCCATAGGGGGATCGCGGATAGAAAGGAGTCGATTCGCATTGCGGCGACTCTTGTACTTTTCCGAACATTTCCGATGTCGACGCCTGGTAGAACCGTGTGATCTTCTCGAGCCCGAGTATTCGAATTGCCTCCAGCAGACGCAGCGTCCCCAGGGCATCAGCATTGGCCGAATATTCCGGCGTCTCGAATGAAACACCGACATGGCTCTGTGCCGCCAAGTTGTAGATCTCGTGCGGCCGAACCTGCTGCACGATCCGGATCAGATTCGTGGAATCCGTGAGGTCTCCGTAATGAAGCCGCATCCGGACCCCCTCGTCGTGCGGGTCCCGATACAGATGATCGATCCGTTCGGTGTTGAACGACGACGCACGCCGTTTGACGCCATGAACTTCGTATCCTTTCTGGAGCAGGAACTCCGCGAGGTAGGCTCCGTCCTGGCCGGTGATGCCTGTGATCAATGCAATTTTGTTCATAGTTAGACCGCCATCCTGAACCAGTTACGCCAGTGCGAAGCGCTGACGGATCAGCACCGCGCGGCGCCGCATCTCTTCGCTCGCGTAGCCCAGGCCGCGAATCGCGTCCAGGCGGGGAAGTGTTGATTCACGAGTGTAGAACGAGGAGAACGCGCCGAACCGCTCAAGTTCTTCCAGCGCGAGCCATGACCCAGTCGCCGATTGAAGCGCGCGGGCGGCGATTGCTCGGCAAGGAGCTCGAACGTCCAGACAGGGCCCGTCGGACCGACGGTTCGCGCCATCGACAGCGCATACACGCCGAGGTCGGCGCCGATGTCGATTACCTGCTGGCCCGGCCACAGCAGCTTTCTCAAGAACTTGATCTCGTCCTCGAACCAGTCCTGCTGCTCTCTCAGCACGTAGCAGGTAATCAGGTCCAGCGAGTCGGGAACGACGATGCGGGCGCCGTCGACCATCTCCAGTCGGGCAGTCGATGTCATGGAACCAGGCTTGGAGCGTGCATCTCGTGGCGCATGCTACGACGACATGATGCAGTTTGCATTGCCTTGCTCCAGATCGCGTCCCTCACTACATGCCTGTTGAAGCGGGCCATTCGAACAGCCAAGCTATCGGCCCCGGATGTCGCGATTTCGCGCCCCCCTGGAGTTTCCATGCGTTTATTGCCTGTTGTTCTCGCCGTCGTCAGCGTCTGGACTATGAGTGGGGCCGCGACCGCCGGCCCGCCATATCCGCTCAAACCAAAACTCGAGTTCGACGCCAGTTCGCCGTACGCCATGATCGTCTTCGAGGCAGGTCCGCAGACCATCGCGAAGGACTGGAATATCAAGGTATATGCCTTTGACCCCGAAACGCGCGCCTGGAAATACAGTCCGGCCAAAGGGTCGGCGATATTCACAAAGATTCGCGCCCAACCAGAGGGCACCAGTTTTCATGCGGCGCTGGTCAGCCCGGCCGGCACCTATGCGGTCAGCAGCCTGAGCACACAGGGTTTCTGGACCGCGTGTTTCAACGGTGGAACCAAGGCGTTCCAGTTGCAGGCCGGGAAGATCAACTACGTCGGTTTGTTAGACCCACAGCCCGCATTGGAGAAAATATTCGCGGAGCTGCCGGGCAAGACCTCGCAAAAGCAGCTATTCCTGTTCGATTCGCCCCGCCTGCCGTTGACAGCGCCCGCGCAACGGGAAAACTGGGAGCAAGATGTTGCCAGCTTCATCAAGGAGCGTTTTCCAAAGGCCACCGCTCCCATCGTGGCGGCCGAGGCGTTTGAAGCCACATTCGAGCCGGGCAAATCGATGTTGGCCGGAAAGATCTGCGAGAAATACTGATTCAGCGGATGCCGGAGCGCCAAACGAAAAACCCCCGCCGGTCTGCCGACGGGGGTCTCTCTATCTACCAGACATTCAGTTACATCACTGAGGCGTAGCCGACACGTCGTCGACGAACACATCGTAGGCAGGATCAGTGCCTTCGAAGAAGATCGCGACGTCCGTCGGCGTGCAGCTCGCCGGAATCACGAGGTTGCCCGCGAGTTGCGTCCACGTGCCCGGCACCACGGCCGTATTGTTCTGCAGCCAGGGATAGGTGTCCGCAGCGCCGGCACACGTCAGTTTCGAAGCCAGCCGCACCGTGCCGTTACCCGTGCCATTGATCAGCACCCATCCGCTGACACTATAAGTGGTGTTGGTCTGCGCCTTGCCGGTGAGACTGTAGACCGCGAACTGATTGGCATCGGGACGATTCGTGGCGTGCAGGCTGAAGCTGCCGGTGTGCGCCGCCGTGCCCTGGGCCAGCGTGGCGCCGTTCCATGCGCTCCAGCCCGCGGTGCCGGTTTCGAAACCGCCATCGGTCACCAGATTGCTGGTCGGCGGTATCACCCTGACGTCATCTAGATAGACGTCATACGCAGGATCGGTGCCCTCGAAGAAAATGACGACGTCAGTGGGCGTGCAGCCCGCGGGAATCGTCAGGTTGCCGGAGAGCTGCGTCCACGTGTCTGGCACCACCGCCGTGTTGTTCTGTATCCAGGGATACGTGTCGGCGGCACCCGCGCAGGCGACTTTCGACGCGAGGCGGACAGTGCCGTTACCCGTGCCCTGGATCAACGCCCAGGCGCTCACCGAATACGTGGTGTTGGCCTGCACCTTGCCGTTGAGGCTGTACACCGCGAACTGGTTGATGTTGGGGCGGTTGGTTGCGTGCAGGCTGAACGTGCCCCCGTGCGCCTGGGCATTGCTCTGCGCCAGAGTCGCGCCGTTCCAGGCACTCCAGCCGGCAGTCCCGGTTTCAAAGCCACCGTCCGTCACCAGGTTCACGCCTGACTGCGGCTGCGGCTTGCCGATGCGCACGTTGTCGAGGTTCGCGATTCCACCGCCGCCATTGAAGCGGATGTAGACGTCGTGCGTTCCCACTGTCGACGGCCAGTCCTGCTCCAGCGTCGTCGCACTGCCCCAACTACCCGTGGGCGGCATGTCGAGCGTAAACAGCGGCGCCGCATCGAGGCTGTCGAGATGCACCGAGATGCTTCCGGGATCGGTGTTGCCCTTGGCGTAGGTGGCCCAGAACGTGTTCCAGCCCTGTTGCAACTCAACGTTCTTGAACGCGATCCAGTCGCCACCGTCGGTGTAGGCCACGACACTGCCGAGCGCCAGCACGCCCTGGCCCGAATCGTATTGTTCGGCTTCGAACGTGAGGCCGTACTCGCCACCCTTCCAGCCTGTCGGCACGTAAACCGGCACCGTGCACGTATCACCGCCGCCGGTGATGTAGCAGGTGATCCAGTCGAGCGCCGGGCGCGTGGTGCCATCGTTGCGCACCAGGTACGTGTTGGTTTGCCACACCGCGCCCTGGCGGAAACCCCAATGCGTGACGCCGGCCACGGCCGGGTGAGTCCAGAACACCGTGAACAGATCGCGCATCACGTTCGCCTGGCGCGCATCGTCCGCGAAGTTCAGGTCGAGCTCCGAGATGTAGATAGGAAGCCCCGTCGCACCCAGCTTGTCGAGATTGGCCTTGACCTCTGCGACATCGGCGCGCTCGAGGAAATGGCCCTGCTCACCGATGCCGTCGACCAGATTGCGATCCTGCAAGAGCTTGATCAGCGCCAGGTAGTTGTCCGTGAACTGGCCCAGGATGACCGTATTGAACTCGTTGAGGTGCAGCTTGGCCTTCGGGAAGTATTTGCGCGCCATCTCGAAGGACTTGATGACCCAGTCGAAGCCCGTCGTGCCCGGGCCGCCCAGCGCATCGCGGAAGGCGTTGGCGGTATTGATGGGTTCGTTGACCACATCGATGAAGTCGATGTCCGGGTATCGCGCCGCCACCGCCGCCATCCACTCTTCGATCTCCGCCAGCTGCTCATCGGCGGGCAACGAGGTGATCCAGCCCGGCGCCTGTTGTCCCCAGACCAGCGTGTGGAACTTGAAAGGAATGTGGTTGAGCTTGGCGAAGTTGTAGGCCGCATCCAGCGGCTCCCAGTTCATGACATCGCGCGTCGCTTCGACGCTGCCCCACTTGCCCGCGTTTTCCGGCGTGACCTGGTCAAACCAGTTGAGCAGCAACGCAAAGTCTGCGGAGCCGCCGGCCGCGGTTCCGAAGAACCTGATCTGATCCACCGTGATATCGACGGTGTCGGACTTGCTGCGATAGCCGCGCTCGTACATGACCGTGAGCTCGAACGTCAGCTTCTGCTGAATCTCGGTGTCGGGGGCGGTAAACGAGAGCACGCCCCGCTTCGAAACCTTGAATTTGACCTTCGGTCCCGCCGTCTGCACCCATTTGTAGTTGACGATGTAGTCGAGGACGTTGGCGCCGGCTTTGACCGAGACGACGTCGCCTTCGCTAACCGTCTGGTCAGGTCCAGCGTTTGCAACCAGTTCGGGTAAGCAGCCGGCCATTGAAAAGGCGGCCGCAGCCAGCATCGCAATGCGAAGCGATTTGTACATGATGAATTCCCCTCGATTCACGCCCGGTGGACCGGGCTCGTAAGTTGTCCGCGCGTAGGAACGCGCCAGAACCTAGCACTAGAAAAGCGCAGGGGACAATAGGGATGAAGCACTAGCTGCGGGCGGGAGCGGATGCGAATCCGATGGGGCGCCCTGATTACTGCCCGTCGGGGAGAAAGTCCGCGCCAACCGGCTTGTGCTTCAGGATTTCTTCCCGAGTCAGGCCACAGATCTCGTGGGGAAAAACCAGCCAGTGGTCCGTTTCGCGCACGAAGTAGTCAGGGCGCAACGAGCTCTGGTTCCTCGACGGCTTGTAATACACCGTCGCGATCTTGATCTGCTCGGGAAGGTTTCGCCGGCACCGACGGCGAAGCTCCGCAACGACTGCTTCGATACTGCGCCCCGAGTCGAAGACGTCATCGATCAACAGCAGCCCGTCGTCGGCGTTGAGCATGGACACCAGGTAGTCGAGTGCGTGCACCCGCACCGTCCGACTCTGCTGATCGATACCGGTGTAAGAAGACGTGCGTATCGCGATGTGATCGCAACTCGCCCCGTGATACTCGAGCACCTCCTGCACGGTGATGCCGATTGGGGCGCCGCCTCGCCAGACTCCGACCAGGAAGGTTGGGCGGAATCCGCTCTTGAGCACTTGAAGGCCGAGTGCGAACGAGTCCTGCAACAGCGATTGCGCGGAGATGAATGTCTTTTGGACGGGTTCCGAGGCCATGGGGGCGGACTATAGCCGTGCGCTGGCCTTCTCGCTGAGGGCTGTCTATTGCTCGCCTGGCCATTCGACCAGTCAGTGTCGAATCAAAAATCCCTGCGCCGTCGAAATACGAACTGGTTGTTCCCGAACCCAAAGTCCGGACGATCGGTGCGCACCTTTTCGAAACCGAGGTTTGCCAGGAACCCCTCGATCCGACCGGTGCTTGCGCGTTCATAGGGAAATCCGCCGAGCCAGTCTTTCCAATCATGGATCAGTGACATGCCGCGATACTTCCGATGCTCACGGTATCGGCGAGCGGGATTGCGGACCTTCACCAGATCGAGGATGAGTCCCCCAAGGAAAAACGCCGGATAGAAGAGCGCCGTCATTGCAACGCGCCCAAATGCGTTGCGGCAATACGTGCGCTTCACGGCTTCCCAAATTGCCGAAATGACGCCCTCATCGTTGTAGATGGCGATATACAGCAAGCCACCGGGAGCAACGGTCAATTGGGCATTGAAGATGGCACGCCAGAGCTGATCCGTGTGGTGCAGGACGCCCCACGAATAACACACGTCGAACTGTCCGAGGCTCTCAACGTAATTTCGATCGAGCACAGACCCCTGTCCGATGATCCAGTTCGGGTCTTCCGGAAAGTAGCGGCGCTTCAACTCCTGGGCACAGCCAACAGAGTTCGCGTCGAAATCGAAGGAGTGGACCCTGGCGCCCATGCGGCGGGCCACGAGGCTGAAAAGACCGGACCCCGAGCCAATATCCAGGAAGGACTTTCCTTGCAGGTTTTCCACGGCAAGAAAGTCCTGCAGGGACCGCTGCGCCTCGGCGATGCGATCCTCGTCCAGGACTTTCAGGAAGGCGTTCCAGTTCTCGCCGAACCCGAAGCGCTGGCCGCTTGCTATCTCGTCTCTTGCGTTCATTGCGTATCCGTAGTCATTTGAGCCAGTTCCGCACCCACCCACCAAGCATGTAGAGCGCCCACAATTCCTTGCCGTAGTCCCTCGTGCCCGAGAGATGAAGGTCCAGCATGGACTGGATGCGAGCCGGCTTCAGGAAGTGCAGTTTGGCCGGCCAGTCCGCCACGAGTGCCGACCTGAACGCTTCGCGCAACTCTCCGCGTATCCAGCGTGACACCGGTATGCCGAATCCCTTTTTGGGCCGTCGCAGCAGATGCTCGGGGATCATGGGACGCCCATCCGGACCGCGCGCCAATAGTTCCTTGAGGATGTACTTCGTCCTGCCACGACGATATTTGAAGTGGCTGGGCAGTGCGTTCACGAATTCCGCCAGTGCGGTATCCAGGAACGGCGAGCGCAACTCCAGCGAGTGCATCATGCTTGCTCGGTCAGCTTTCACGAGTATGTCGTCAACAAGATAGAGCGATTGAAAGTACGCAAGACCGTGACGTACGGGATCGTCCTGTGCGTTTTGGCATCCTGCGAACAGCGCGCGCTCAGTTCCAAGAAAGCGTTCGCGAATCCCGCTTTCCGATGCGCCATCAAGCAACGCCGCCACGCCATTGGCGTCGAACGCGCCAAGCCACGTCGTCATCCGCTCTGCTTCGGGAGCTTTCGCGCCGCGCAGAAACCGCTCTGCACGAAAGGAGAGAGACATGTTTGCGCCGCTATTCGGCAGGATGCTCCGACTCAGCCCACCAACAGCCTTGTGCATCCAGGACGGCACGAGCGTGTCGTAGGCACGGCCGGCGGCCAGCGCCTTGAACGGATCGTATCCTGCGAAAAGTTCGTCGCCACCATCGCCGCCGAGTGCCACGGTGACTGATTCCCTGGCGAACTTCGATAGCAGGGATGTCGGGAGAATGGACGGATCTGCCAGAGGCTCGTCCATGTGCTTGAGACAGATGTCCAGTTCCGCGAGGCAATCGCTCGCGGTGAAGCACCGTGCGCTGTGCCTTGTGTCGAAGTGGCTCGCTGCCGCCGCGGCAAACTGGCTTTCGTCAAAACTTGGATCGTCGAATCCGATGGAAAACGTGCGGATCTCGCGCGGGTCCAGGTGTCGAGACAGGAACGCGACGATGGCCGATGAATCGATTCCTCCCGACAGGAACACGCCGAGCGGCACGTCCGCCATCAGTCGACGCCTGACGGCAGCGTCAAAGAGGCGGTCGACCTCTGCAATCGCTTCGTCCTCATCGATGCGGGCAGGCTCTGCGGTCAGGATCGGATTTTGCCAGTAGCGCCATGAATGCGGCTTTTCCGGCAGCGCCCCATCGATCGCGACACGAAAAGCATGCCCGGCCGGAATGCGGAAGATGCCATCGAATGCGGTGGCTTCTCCGGGAACATAGTCGTGCAGAAGATAGGACACCACACCGTCTTGCGACAACCTGGCTGCCCGAGCGACCGACGGATGAAGCAGCAACGAACGGATTTCGGACGCGAAGACAAACGCACGCCCTTCGTTTTCCCGCGGTGCGCTGAAGAACAGCGGCTTCTTGCCGAAGCGATCGCGCGCGCCGAACAGTATTCGCTTCTGTTTGTCGTAGAGCACGAACGCAAACATCCCGTCGAGATACTCGGCACAGCGCTCACCGTATTCCCGATAAGCGTGGATGATGCTCTCCGTATCGCTTCGAGTGCGATAGACGTGACCACGTTGTTCCAGTGTCGATCGAAGGTCGTTGTGATTGTAGATCTCGCCGTTGAACACCAGGACGAGCATCCCGTCCTCGGAATGAAACGGCTGCTGTCCATGGGTGAGATCGACAACCGAAAGGCGCCGGTGCGCCAGATGGACTGTCTCGCTGGAATAACTGCCGCGCTCGTCGGGCCCGCGGTGCGTCAGCGAATCGCGCATTAGTTCGAGGGTGTCGTCGCCCGCGCGACCAATGAATCCACAGATACCGCACACGATGTTGCTAGCCGCCGTTGTTGTCAGCTTCCGCTTCGACTACGCGACGGACCGTGTACGGCCGCCGGTTCTGAGACTCGAAGTAAGTGCGCATCAGCACCTCTGCGATGATTCCCTGTAGCGTCGCAAGCAAACCCACGAGCACCAGGGTCGCAGCGATCATCGGCAACGGCGTCTGCACGAAGTCCTTGTGCAACTCACCTGTCGCGAGTTTGTAGAACACAGCCATGCTGAACGGAACCAGACTTCCCGTGAGGCAGAGGAGGCCAAAGCCACCGAACACGTAGATCGGCTTGGCCGCATACGACAAGAAGAACTTGACCACCAGCAGGTCGAGCACCACTTTGACGATCCTGTTGAGCCCGTACTTGCTTTGCCCGCGCAGGCGGGGACGGTGATTTACGACCATTTCCGCGACTTTGCCGCCGTTCATGCTGGCGTAGATGGGAATGAATCTATGCATTTCGCCGTACAGTCGAACGTCGTCGATCACGTCCCGCCTGTATGCCTTCAGTGAACAGCCATAATCGTGCAGGGGCACGCCGGAGACTTTGCTGATCAACCAGTTCGCAATCCGCGACGGCAGAATGCGCGTCAGCGAACGATCTTTGCGCTGCTTTCGCCAGCCACTGACGACGTCGAAGCCCTGCTCGAGTTTTTCCACCAGTGCCGGAATGTCGTTGGGATCATTCTGCAGATCGGCGTCGATCGGCACGAGAATGCCGCCGCGCGAATAGTCGATTGCCGCAGTAACGGCGGCGGTCTGGCCATAGTTGATGCGAAAATGCACCGCGCGTACGTGCCGATCCGACTTCGCTATGGAATCGATCACCTGGCCGGTCCGGTCAGTCGAGCCATCGTTGACCAGGACGATTTCATAGCGGCGCCCCCAGCGCTGCATGACTTCGGTCAGCTCCCGATGGCTGTCTTCTATGGATTCCTCCTCATTGAAGATTGGAATGAGGATTGAAATCAGATCATCGTCGACATGACCATGATCCTGTGCCGATACTTTCATCGAGTCGCACACGCAACGAGTTGATATCCGCTCGTCGACGAATTGAGCCGAAACAGCACGCGAAGTACAGCGGCGGTGAATCGCTCAACGCGTCCCCACTCCGTTTGACCAAATCGGCGAATGGTCTGGTCAGGCCGCACATTGGCCGCTCGCTTCGACCAGTCGTGAAACGGCCAGCCGCAGTTGTACACGCGCGAATTGCTGAAGCCGGCAGCCCGAAGCACGGAGCGCATCTCGTCGGGTTCCCAGTGACGGATGTGTCCGACGTGTCTTTCGGTCGTATGGACCGGACCGCTTTGCGTTGTCAGCACAAGCAACCCGCCCTCTTTCAGGCTGGCGTGTATGTTGCGCAGATACTGGTCCGGCCGATCGAGGTGTTCGATGACCTCACTGGAAATCGCAACGTCGCACGGAGCGCCGAAGGGATGCCGATAGTCAGGAGCCGTGAGGTCCTGCTGCGCCCAGGTAAGACCAGGCATCGACTGCCTGTTCTGATTCACCTGTTCTTCGGACAGGTCGAGCCCGCTCAGTGACGCGTGCGGAAAACGAGCCGCGATTTCACGGAGCAATCCCCCGTTTCCGCATCCAAAATCGCATGCCGATGAGAACTGCGGGCGCTCGCTGGCAATCAGGCCCACGATATGCGCGATTCGCATTTTGGGGGCCGGCATGAGCCGCCAGTAATTCTCCCGGCCGGCGGTCAGTTCGCCGTAGTACGCCTGGTTGTATTCGGTCGCTGTGCGCACGAAGCATCCCTTGGAAGCCTTCTCTAACAACGCGGCCAGTATAGAGATTTCCGGAAAATGACATTACTTAACTTGGCGGGCCTGTGAACTGGTGCCCGTTTCCGTCCCGGTCAAAATTCTAGGATCGCCGACTCATGCGCAATCGAATCGCCCGATATTTCAGCCTGGACAACAACGTCCTCTTCGCCATCGTTACTGTACTGGCCGTCGCACCGTTGTGGATCCCGGAGTTTCTGCCTCTCGTCGATATCCCCCAGCACGCAGCACAGGTAGCGAGCCTGCACGAGCTGTTGTCGGGGAGCGCGTTCCATGCCCGCGACCTCGAGATCAATTGGTTCACGCCCTATCTGGGCGGCTATCTGCTGCTGTTCCTGGCGAGCGCCGTCCTGCCGATTGTCCTGGCGACCAAGCTCGTGCTTTCCCTGGCGATCATTGCGTTGCCAGTGGTTTCGGGAATGTTGTTGCGAGCAACAGGCGGCGACGAACGTCTGAAATGGCTGGCAATCCCTGGCGGCTACAGTTTCGCCGTCTACTGGGGGTTCTTCGTCTACCTGGTTGCTGTTCCCGTTGCGCTCTTGCTGGTCTACCTGACCGTCGCTTACGAACAAAACCCGACGGTGAAACGAGCGCTTGGGATTGCCGCGTTTTCCATCGCGCTGTTCTTCTTCCATGTCATCGCACTGGGATTCGGTGCGCTGATCTCGTTGACGTATCTCTTTGCGAAGAACTTTCGCAATCCAGTCAGATTCATCAAGTGTGCGCTGCCGTACGCAACACCCTTGCCGCTCATCGCTATCTGGATGAGGGGCGTCATTGATACTGAAGCGTCCGTGCGCCAGGCTCCCTTCGTCTGGGGCACCCTGCACCAGAAGCTTGTCGTTCTGTTTACACAGTTCTCCGGTCTGGATGGGAAGGCGTTCGGCATCAGTCTCGCCGTAGTCGCGCTCTTTGCGCTCCTGCCGGTCCTGGCCGGATATCGCATCAGCCGCAAGCCAGAGCGATGGTTGCCCATGCTGGTGGGATCGCTCGTCTACCTGATGTTTCCTTCCTATGTGCAGAACACGGCCTTCCTGTTTCATCGCCTTGCCGTGTTCCTGATTCCGCTTTGGCTGATGATGTGGGACCCGCCGCAGCGAATCAGGCCTATCTTCTTCATCGCATTCCTTGGAACGCTCGGCCTCTGGCTGTCGGTCAATGTCCATCGCTTTGTGGTGTTTGGACAGGAGTCAGCCGGATTCTCGAAGGTTCTGCAGCAGGCGGAGCCGGAGAAGCGCATGGCTGGCATGATGGTGTGTAACGGGAGCAGTGGCTTTGCGAATCCCGTGTATCTGCACTTCGCAGCGTGGTACCAGGCCGAATCGCGCGGAATCTCCGACATCAGTTTTGCCATTACGCATCCGAGTCTGATTCGCTACCAGGACATGAAGGCGCCGAGGATCGGAGAGCGGATCGCGTGGCACCCGCTGGCGTTCGATTGGGACCGCGATGGCGGGTCGAGTTACGACTACTTCATTGTCTGCGCCAGGACCGACGTGTCCGCACAGATCTTCAAGGATCGGGTCGGATCGGTTGAGCTCGTGGCTCATGAAGACCCGTGGTGGCTCTATGGAAAAAGAGCAGTAACTACCGCGGCGGCGACGTCAGCTTCCGATGTGCAGCCGCGTTGAGCATGGACACCAGGTAGTCGCGTGCGTGCACCCGCACCGCCCGACTCTGCTGATCGATTCCCGTGTAAGAAGACGTGCGTATCGCGATGTGATCGCAACTAGCCCCGTGATACTCGAGCACCTCCTGCACTGTGATGCCGATCGGCGCGCCGCCTCGCCAGACACCGACCAGGAGAGGCTGTCGATTTCGCACTTCGCCGTTCGACCAGTCAGTGTCGAATCAAAAATACGAGGTAAGGAACGGCCATGAAAGCGAGAAACATGAACACGTTGCGCGCGTTTGGCGCACTGGCGGCGTTGACGATGGCGGCGTTCTCGGCGAAAGCCGAAGCGCTGAAAGAGCCGCTCAAGTCCGGGTACGTTGAAGCGAACGGGATCAAGTACTACTACGAGATCAGCGGCAAGGGCGAACCGCTGCTGCTGCTCCACGGTGGTCTGGGATCTACCGACATGTTCAAACCGATCATGCCGGCGTTCACCGAGCATCGGCAGGTCATTGCAATCGACCTGCAGGGCCACGGCCGTACCGGACTTGGGAATCGCAAGATCAGCCTGCCGGAACTGGGCGATGACATGGCCACGGTGTTGACGAAGCTCGGATACAAGAACGTCGACGTCATGGGTTATTCGTTTGGCGGCGGCGTTGCGTTCCGGGTCGCGGTTCAGCATCCCGAGATGGTTCGTCGGCTGGCGCTGGTATCGGCGGGCTTCGCCGCGGATGGTTTCTATCCCGAGATGCGCGAGCAGCAGAAGCAGGTTGGCGCGGGCATGGCGGAGGCGATGAAGCCGACGCCGATGTATCAGTCGTATGTCGCGGTGGCACCCAAGCCCGAAGATTTCCCGAAGCTGCTCCAGGCCATGGGCGATCTCATGCGCGAGCAGTACGACTACTCGGCGGATGTGAAGAAGCTGACGATGCCGACCATGCTGGTCTTTGGAGACAGCGACATGTATCGGCCCGAACACATCGTGGAGTTCTACCAATTGTTAGGCGGCGGATTGCGCGACGCCGGGTGGAACCGGGAGACCATGTCGAAGAACCGACTGGCGATCATTCC
>Ga0164241_10002829_pt1 | contig 18229 bp, 19 predicted proteins | sample OricomyardsoilBY_FD_108780 | JGI IMG/M metagenome (GOLD analysis project Ga0164241, IMG submission 108780) | Backyard soil microbial communities from Emeryville, California, USA - Original compost - Back yard soil (BY) | ecosystem: Environmental > Terrestrial > Soil > Unclassified | place: USA...
AACTCATGAGGGAAGGCGGGCTGACACGACCGGAGTGGGCATTTTTTGGACTCCAGCCGGCATTGATAAAGGGACCGACCAACAAGAGTCCGGCCGCTTGCGGCAACGCCCAGAGTTTGAAGGTGCCTGCGCCGATGCCTCTCGAGACCTCTTTCGATGGCGGCAATCCGGCCTCATCGAGGTCGAAGACAATGAAGCCATTTTCCTCGGTTTGATGGCCGGTCGTCGGCGCGACCACGGCTTTGTTACGCGACTTGTAGAATTGGATCTCGAGGTGCGCGCCGAGCAGCGTGTCGGTGATTTTTCCCGTGATCGCGTATTTGGTTCGCCACGGGAGCGCAAGGCAAGTGCCGCTGAGCGCGCGTTGGCCGCTGTTCTTGAGCTCGAAGTGAACCGGCCAGAGGGGGGAACTCGGCAGGTTGTTCTCGGTATAAACGCCGGAAAGGCCGACGCCGGCTGCGAGCGTCCGGTCCAGGAACGCGGCGACCGATGCGCGACGTTCCTTCAACTGGTCCAGGCTGAGGGTTTGCACACTGGCCAACGCGACCTCCTGGCCATTGACCTTGCCGCGGAGCGCGGGTTTCCCGTCTGCCGAGACGCCTTGGAATGCCCCAAGATTGGAACCAAAATTCAGGTAAGGGGTTTCACCGTCGAGCATGACTTCCGCAGGCTGCGTGAATGCCGCGGCGCTTGGGTTGTCATTGCGGGACATGTCCGTCCAAAGAAAGGCCGGCTTGCCCTGCACCCGCAGCAGTCCCGGCGAGAATGCATGTTGGGCACGGGCCGGATTGGCCGGGTCGTGATCGACTGACTCGAGTCGGGCGAAGCTGCCAAACCGGTCGGCGAACCTGGTCATGATGGCTTCGCGTTCGGCTACCGTTTTTTGATACCGGGCCAGAAGATCGTCAGCGGTGGCGGCATCGGGTCGCAGGCTGCGACCGCTGCCTTCGATCTCAAGGTGTCCCGGCTCTCCTTTTACCGCGAACGTCATCGACCCGCCCGGTAGCTGCTGCGTGCCCGGCGGGCCGACGACCGCGCCAAATTGCGCGACGACGCGAAAGGGTTGTCCGTCAGCTGCGGGGTTTTCCAGTGTCAGCTGGATCTGGCGGGCGACAATCGTGTCGCCTTCAACGTAACCCACGCCTGTCCAATTGCCGTTGGCTCCCTTCACCGCGAGCGCCATCCGGTCGAGGTGTGTCTTTGCATCGGTGCCAACGATCGCCAGTTTGGGTTGTCCGAGAAATTCACCCAAGGCGACGGCCTCGGCCTGACGGGCCTTCGCCTTCGCCACCCGCTCCTGTTCCTTTTCCGCGCGTTCCGCTTGTGCCGCCTGCGCGAGGGTTTTCCCGGACTTGAGCCGATGGTAACCCTGGAATCCAGCCGGACCCATCATCGCCGCATTCATCAGACCGAGTTGGTCGTCGGAAACTTTCGCCTGAAAAACAATCGTCTGCCCGTCCGGTTGGACGAAACTGATCCGGCCGCCGTCGAGCACGTTGTAGCGCATGGTAATCGCCGCGCTGAGGTCAGCCAGGGTGCTCGTCACGATCACCTGGCCGTCCTTCGTAAACTCGAGGCCGGCGAACGGACCATCGGTCGCGCGAAACCAGGTGCCGGCAAGCTGGCTGGTATTCGAGACCGACTTGCCGGTGTCGGCGGCCGGCGTGGGCGGACTGGCGGCGGAATTCTTCTTATCTCCGCAAGCGGCGGTGATGACGAGGGTGGCGGTAAGCAGGAGCGACGTGGCTGACAGGCGGATTGATGGCATGGCCGGATGGATTGAAAGGATTGGGTACGCCGCGACGCAGGACCGGTTGCGCTGGAAAGCCCGGTGGCGCACCCGCGGACGCAGCGCCACACCCGGCCAAACGTCCGGTTATTCGAAACCGAACGTCGCAAAAAAGAGTGCCCGATCCATCCCGATGACCGTGGAAATTGCAGCGCAAAGCAGGGCGGAAAGTCGCGACATCGATCAGATATTAACCCGCCAGCTTTCCCCGCTGACGTTTATCCCGCAGACACCCTTCCCGCTGTCGCTCTGTTTGTTTTCAGCCAGCAAATCCCAAATCCGGTTTGTAATATAATACGTTACAAACATGCAGACGGGGCCGCCGGATGCAAAACCGTGGCTGGGAGTACGAATTGCCGACCCGGGTTTTCGATAAAGCGACCGACCGGTTACGCGAGGAAGTCGAGCGTCGGGTATTTCCGACCGAGGACGGCTTGGGAGTCGCCGTGAAGCCAGCGGTCGATTACGGTGCCGTAGACCTGGCGGAAATCGATGCCGTACTTCAGATCCTGGTTGCGCGCGAGGTTGAGATCCGGAGCGGCGCCGTGCAGGCCGCCCTTGATGTGCGAGCCCATGATGAAAAGAGGCGCGGAGGTCCCGTGGTCCGTGCCCTTGCCGTCGTTTTCCATCGGTCGCCGGCCGAATTCCGAGAAGGTCATCGCGAGGACCTGATCCTCAAGTTTGTGGGCGGCCAGATCGTGTTGGAAGGCGGCGAGGCCGTCGCCCAGGGTTTCGAGGAGTTTGTTCTGGCGGTCGGCCTGGTTCACATGGGTGTCGAAACTGCCGAGCGAGACAAAGTAAACGCGGGTGGAGAAGCCGCCGGCGATGAGGCCGGCGACATTGCGCAGTTCCCGGGCGAAGGCGGTTTGCGGGTATTCGGCGCCGGGACGGTATTCGCCAATGACGCGCTGCACCTTCCGCTCGGTGACGAGGGCGTCCATCATCGTGTGGCGGAGATAGCCCGCGTTGGCGTTTTCGTTTTCGTCGGCGGGGCGGTGCAGGATTTTCTCGAGGAGGGCGAGGTTTTGCCGGCGCTGGCGGCGGCCGCCCAGCTCGCTGAGGCCGAAAGTGGCGTGATCCTTGTCGGCGAAAAACGCCTCGGGCACCTCGGTGGTGAGATGGACGCCGAGGGGATCGGCGTTGGCGGGGGCGCCGGCGCAGCAATTGTCAAAGTAGCGGCCGACGAAGCCCGTGGTGAGATACTCATCGCTGGCGCTGCCGGTTTCCCAGATGTCGGTGGAGCGGAAATGGCTGCGGTTGGGATTCGGGTAACCGACGTTTTGGAGGATGGCGAGTTTGCCGTCTTTCGCGAGTTGATGGAGCCCGGCGCAGGCGGGGTTGAAGCCGCAATGGTCGTCAAGCTTGAGCACCTTGTCTTCCCTGATCCCGAGGGTGGGCCGCAGCCGGTGGTAGCGATCGTCGGAAAAGGGGATGACGGTGTTGAGGCCGTCGTTCCCGCCGGCGAGTTGAACGAGGACGAGGATGGGCATGTCGCGGCCCGGCACGGGAACCTGGGCCCGGGCCGAGGCGACGAGAAACGAGGGCGCGTAGCTGCTGAAGGCGAGCAGGCCGATGCCCTTCGCGCTGAAATTGAGAAATTCGCGGCGGGTGGAGGGAAACAGGCAGGGGCGGTTTTTCATGGCGGAGACGGATGGGCTCAGCAGAGCTGGTATTCGGGGGAGACGAGCAGGGTCATCGCGGCGTTGCGGATGCGGGCGATGCGGCCGGCTTCCTTGCCATCGCCGGTAATGAACCGGGTGACGGCGGCGCGGTAGTCGGGCGCGACATCCACGGGCAGAAGAAAGCCGATGAGGCTGGCTGCGGCATCGGCGTCGCCGAGGGCGAGCAGCTTTTTGAAGCGGTCGTCGGTGAAGGCGAAATCGCTGACGCCGGCGTCGCGGGCGCGGGTGAGGGCGCGCTGTTCGTCGGCGTTCAGACGGTTCTCGTTGAGCGGGGAAAAGAGCACGCCGACCAGCGCGCGGCGGGCGTCGAGCGTGGCGGAGTTGATCCATTCGCGTCCGCCAACCCAACCGCGGACATTGGGCGGTGTGTAGAGCGGCTGTCCCATCTGGCGGAGGGAGGGAAGCACACGGCGGGGAAGCGGCGCGAGGTTGAGCCCGAGGTCTTGAAGAAGTCCGAGGTAGTATTGCTGGGGGCTTTTGATTGCGACGCCGCGGAACCGGGGGTCAAAAAACAGGCGGCTGGAAAACCAATGCAGACAAAGTTGGCGGAGATCATAACCGGTGGAGCGCCACCAGGCGCCCAGCGCGGCCAGATGCGCATCGGGCAGAGGCTCGTCACCGAGATAGAAGCGCGACATCAGCGCGGGCAGGTGGGTGCCGGCGGCGGGCTGTTGATAAATGATGTCGATGGCCTGGTCGCCGTCGAAGTTGCCGGTGCGACCGAGGAAGGATTTGGAGCCGCGGTCGTGTTGGCGGGGGGAAAATTCAAAGCCGCCGTCGCGCTGACGATAGCCGGTGAACGCTCGGGAGATCTGCTTGACGTCGTCCTCGGTGTAATGTCCGACCCCGAGGGTAAAGAGCTCCATCAGCTCGCGGCCAAAATTCTCATTGGGCGCGCCGAGGCGGTTTTGCTGAAGATCGAGGTACTGGATCATGGCGGGCGAACGCAGCACGGCCTTGGCCAGCCGGGCGGCGCCGCCGGCACCGCCTTCGCGCAGGATGGCCTGGTGTTGGTAGAGCATCGCGGGATCGCGGACCTTGTTGGCGGAGACGACGTAAACGTTGCCGAGAAACGAGACCCACTTTTCGTACGCGGCGCGATCGGGATGGAGGCTGAACTGCATCCATACCAGGGTGAGGTCGCCGAGGGCCTCGCGGGATTGCTGCTGCGCTTTGCGTTTCAGTTCGCGTTTCTCCTCGGGCGAGCCCTTGCCGATCTGCCTGCGGTACTCCATGGCATCCCTGCGGACATCCGCCACGGATTTGGGCAGCGGCATCGCGGCGGGCTTGAGCGGGAAGAGACGGTCGAGCGTGGGGCCGAGCCCGTCCTTCAGGAGGCGGGTGACTTGATCGGGACTCGCGGACCAGCCGGAGCGGCGGAGGAGGTGGCGGGCGGCAGGGGCGTCCCACGACGCGGCGGGCAGCGGCTGCCAGGCTTCCTCGGGAGAATAATCGAGTTTCATGGCTCAATCTGGGTCGGGTTGCGGTCGGTCTCCGCCGGGCGGTGGCTCAAGGTCATAGACGGCGGCGTGGAGACATGGTTTCATCCGAATCTCCGCGCTTGGGTGAAGGGCGGATGGTTTTGCCTTTTTTCCGGGCTTTCCCCGGTTTGAGAGCCGGATACGTGATCCGTATCCCTTTGACTTTGGCAAAGGCGGTGAGCGCGTGGGGCTGCCGGCGGGTCGGGCTCATGATATCTTCGCTGCGGATACCGCGCGCCAGGAGCGCATCCTCGATCAACGAACGGTGGCAGCGCCACGGCACCGCCTCCGCGCACATCAACGCGATCCGGTCCCTTTCCGCCCATTGCATGAGCTTTTCGACGGCCTGCGCGAACTCCTTTGTCTGCATGTAATCGGCGTAACCGCGGAAGGAGGCATTTCTCCAGCCGGTGTTGCTCGAATCCCGGGTGGTGTGCCGCAAGCCGCCGAGCGCCGCGAGGTGGACATAGCCGATGCCCGCACCTTTCAATGAAGCGGGCAAGGTGTCGCGATTAAACTGCGGGTTGTGCCGTGAGCGCGGCACGGTCCGGACATCCACGACGCGAGTGACCTCGTGGGCCAGAAGAAGCTTGATGAATTCGCCGATCGTGCGCGTCGAATGGCCGACCGTGAGCACGGTCGGCGGTTTTTCCCGTCGCCATGTTCCCGAGGGCACAGACGGCTTCGCCGGCGCTTTGGTTCGGGATTTGCCCGGCGCCCGGCGGCCCGGGATGGGGTTGGTCCGGATCGTTGTTTTCCTCAGAAAACTTTTGACGGAAGGCACCTTGCTCATGCGAAACGCTAATCATTTCCACCCGGAAGGGTAACCCAAAATGACGAAGCGCCCCAAGCGGTTCGGGCGGGGCAGGGAAGCCCGCTACTTCTACTTTGTTAAAGATAGACCAAACCTGCCGAAGATAGCCGCAAAAGGCACAGAAGGCGCAAAAACCAGAGATCCTTTTGTGCCTTTTGTGGCCATTCCTCCTCCGTTTTCAGTCTCTTTTGCAAGAGGTCATCAGGCTTAACAAAGTAGAACTACGGTTGCGGGCGCCGGCTCAGGATGAACTCGAATTGTTTTTGGGAAAAGAGGCGTCGCGGGACGCGGCGTTCCGCTTCGGAAATCAGTTTATCCCAGTCGGCATCCGTGATCGGGCCGTACGGTAGCCATGATGAATGGTGCCCGTATTTTTTGGTCCAGGTGATGTTTTTGCCGAACACCTCGACACACACCTGATGTTTTTTCCCCTCTTCGTCCTTTTGCCACCAGCCGAATTCCATCCCGGCAGCATGGGCGGGGCCACCCCGATCGCAAGCCGCTTGACGAAAATACGCGGCGAAGCCGCCGCGCCGCTCAATCCTCCGACAGTTCGCCGGCGCGGCGCGCGGCGGTGAGGACGGTCTCCCGGATCGTTTCGCGGAACTGGCGGGTGGCGAGGACCTGGAGGCCGGCGAAGGTCGTTCCGTTGGGGGAGGTCACTTTGTCGCGCAGGGCTTCGGGAGATTCCGTCGAGCGCGCGAGGAGACGGGCGGCCCCGAGGACGGTCTCGAGTGCGACTTTCGCGGCGACCGCCGGGGCGAGTCCGGCGGCGATGCCGGCGTCGCGCATGGCGGCCACGAATTCAAACAGGAACGCCGGACCGCTGCCGCCAAGGGCGGTGAGCGCATCGAGCCGGTCCTCCTCCACCTCCAGGAAAATGCCGAGGGCCCGGAGCATTTGCTCCAGGGCCGACCGGTCGCCGGCGCTGAGCGGCGATTGTGTCGAATAGCTGGTTACGCCCGCCCCGATCGCGGCCGGCGTGTTGGGCATGGTGCGCACGATATTGCGCGCCTGCGGAAAGGTGCGCGCGAGCGTCGCGATTTTTTTCCCCGCGAGCAGCGAAACGACGAGTTTTCCCCGGGTGAGTCCGGCCAGTTGCGGATCGGCGGCCGCGAGCGATTGGGGTTTGAAGGCGACGACGACGATTTCGGCCGGACCGAGCAGCAGCGGGAGATCGGGTTCGAAGGCGATGCCGGTTTCCTCCGCCAGCTTCCGGGCGGTGACGCCGCCCTTGCTGGTACAGGCAATGTCGCCTGGGACGTAGGTTTTGTTCTCCAGCAATCCGCGGATGATCGCGGAGGCGAGATTGCCGGCTCCGATAAAGGCGACTTTGGCTTCGTTCATGGCGTGAATCAAATCGATGACCCTGCGGCGGAACCGGGTCCCTTCACCGGCGGGGGCTCACATCCCGGCGCGATCCAAGGGGTGGCGCAGCGTGGCGATCGCGCCGCCGCCGGGCCGGTCGGCCAGGGCGACTTCGCCGCCGAGATTGCGCATGGAGTGCCGGGCGACGGTCAGGCCCATGCCGACGCCGACCGTGTGCTTCGTACTGGTGAACGGCTCGAACGCGTGATCGCGGATCTCCGGATCGATGCCATGGCCGCGGTCCTCGACATGGACCAACGCGAACTTCCCCTCCTCGCCGCGATCCACGACCTCGGTGCGGATGTTGATGGCGCGCTTCTCGTCGGGTTCATCCTGGTAGCCCTCCCAGGCGTTGATGAGCAGTTTGGCCAGCGCTTCCTCGAAGACCTCGATGTTGGTATCGACGAGCGTGTCGCCTTCGGCGTTTTCGATGGTGATCGGCTGTTCGATCTTGTATTCGAGCTGATAGCGCCGGATGCCGCTTCCGATCATGCTCGCGAGATTGCAGCGGACGAGCGGCGGGCGGTTTTTGACCACGAGGCTCGTGAGCTGCTTGATGATGGAAACGATGCGGTTGACGGCGTCCTCGAGGTGCTGGGAGTTTTTCTTAACGAGTTCCGGTTTCTCGTGGTAGGCCTTGATCAGGTCCACGTAGCCGATGACGACGCCGAGGAGGTTGTTCAGGTTGTGCGCGATGCCCTGGGTCACGGCGCCGATGGTGGCGGCGCGGCGCGATTCGCCGAGGCGGCGCTGGAGATCGACGAGCTCGCGGTTGATCGTGACGAAGCGGAGCTGCGTTTGCACGCGGGCGAGGGTTTCGTCGAGGTCGATGGGCTTGGTGATGTAATCGACCGCGCCGACCCCGAGGCCCTCGATCTTGCCCTCCTTGGAGGTGCGCGCCGTGATGAAGATGATCGGGATGGTCCTGGTCTCGTCGTTGGCCTGAAGCCGTTGGCAGACCTCGATGCCGTCCATTTCCGGCATCATCACGTCGAGGAGGATCAGGTCCGGCTTGTCGGCGGCGACGAGTTCGAGCGCTTCGCGGCCGGAATAAGCCGTGGCGACCGACATGTTTTCCCGCTCCAGCTTTCGCTTGAGCAATTGAACGTTGATCGGCTGATCATCTACGACGAGAATCTTGGGTGCGGCCATACGGGGAGGACCGGAGGGAAACCGACTTGGGACGGACTGGCAAGAGCCACTTCTGTCGCCAATACCCTATTTTGCCCCTAAGCTTCCCTACTGTTTTGCCGGCGGGCGCGGACGGTGTTTTTCATGAGCATCGCGACGGTCATGGGGCCGACGCCGCCGGGCACGGGGGTGATTTTATGGCAGAGCGGGGAGACGGTGGGAAAATGGACGTCGCCGGTCAGGCGGTAGCCGCTCTTTTTTGCGGCGTCGGGCACGCGGTTTACGCCGACATCGATGATGACCACCCCGGGCTTCACCATGTCCGCAGTGACGAATTCCGGCCTGCCGATCGCCGCGATCAGCACGTCGGCCTGCCGGGTGAACGAGGCCAGGCTGGCGGTTTGCGAATGGCATACGGTGACCGTCGCGTTGGCCCAGGCCTTGCGCTGGACCGCGAGCAACGAGGCGGGTTTTCCGACGATGAGACTGCGGCCGAGAACGACGACGTGTTTCCCGGCGAGGCCGACGCCGGAACGCGCGAGCAATTCCATGATGCCGGCGGGCGTGCAGGCGACGAAGCCGCTTGCGTCCTCCTGGACCAGCTTGCCGAGGTTCAGGGTGTTGAAGCCATCGACATCCTTGTGCGCGGCGATGCGGCCGAAGACGGCGGTTTCGTTGATGTGCTTCGGGAGAGGGGACTGGACGAGAATGCCGTCCACGGTGTCATCGGCGTTGAGCTGATCCACCAGATCGAACAATTCCTTCTGCATGATCGTCACCGGAGGCAGGATCAGGCGGCTCTCGATGCCGATTTCGGCCGAGGTCTTCTGCTTTTTCGTGACGTACGAAATGGAAGCGGGATCGTCTCCGACCCGCACGAGGGCGATGCACGGTTTGCGGCCCCCCAGGGACGCGACCTCGGTTTTGAGCTCGGCGATGATTTCAGCGGCGATTTTATTTCCGTCGATAAGTTCCATGGTGCGAAAATGAAAAGGCCGGCTCCTTGGGCCGGCCGGGAATTTGGAAACGGTTATTTCAACTGCATGGATTCGGCGGCGATGACGAGATCCTTTCCGTCCACCGTGTTGCGGATCGTGCCGGTGATCGCTATTTCACGATCGAGGTAGGCTTCGATCTTCTCGGTGAGCAACAGGCGTTTCGTATCGACATAGGCGAAGCGACGGCCCGATCCATCCATCAATTGGTAGTCGTAAAGCGGATTGGGATTCACGATGGCGCGACGGGCGAGCACGAGGCGGCCGGCGAACAGGCGCGGCATATCGGCGGTGTTTCCGTTCCGCGGGGCCGGCCGGCCGGGCGCGATGCCGGGATTTGCCAGGGGCACCGGTTTCATGACCGGGGCGGGGGACGCGGGATCGGTTTTGAGCGGGGCGGGGGTGTTGACGTTCGCCCCGGTGGCGATGAAGCCCTGGATGGGTTTCTCAAGCTTGAGCTGGCAGTAGTCGCCGCGCAGGCCGGTGATCTCGGCTTTGTCGCCCTTCGCGAAAACCGTGAGGACCTGCGCGCCCTTTTTCGGAGCGGCATAGATGTTGGCGTCTTCGCGAACCTCGAGGCCCTTGGTGATGTCGCGGTTGTGGACATAGGCCATGATCGGATCGGTGATCTCGATCCGCTTCCAGCCGGCGGGCGCCTCGCCGACGTAGTTGACAACACTGCCGCTCTTGAGCTGGGTCAAAACCGGCGACTTGGGGTCGGTCTGGGCGAATACCGCCGTGTCGGTGGTCAGGGTCTCCGCGGCGAGACGAACGGCGGTGAGTGCGCAGACGAGAAGGATGAGTTTATTTTTCATCATGAGCGGTGGCCGGCTCGTTGCGGTGGTGCGAACGGGGAACGGCAAACAAGGATTGGATCTCTTTCGTAGAAAGTTGTTTCACGCCGCGCAAAGGAATTCCTTTCAGGCGGAGCGCGCCGATTTGGTAGCGGCGGAGGCGGCGGACATCGAAGCCCAGCGCCAGGAAGAGGTGGCGGATCTCGCGTTTCTTGCCGTGGTGCATTTGGACGTCCAACTCGGGCGAACTGCCGTCGGCCCGCGGATTCACGAGGTTGGCGCGCTCGACCTTCAGATGTTCCCCTTCGATCACGACGCCGCGCAACAACTGGCGGAGCCGGCTGGCGGGGAAGGGCTCCTCCAGTGAAACATAGTAGCGCTTCACGACGAGGTTCGAGGGATGCATGAGCTTGTGCGCCAGGTCTCCGTCGGACGTGAGGATGACCAGGCCTTCGCTGTCCTTGTCGAGCCGTCCGGCGCAAAACAGGCGGAGGCGGGCCCACTCGCGAGGTAGGAGGTCGAAAATGGTCTGCTCGGCATGCGGATCGCTGTTGCTGCAAACGACGCCGCGCGGCTTGTGCATGACCAGCGCCAGTTTCCGCGGGGCCTGGGGCCGCAGGCCCTTGCCTTTGACGGTCACCTTGTCGGTTCCCGGCACGACTTTCTGGCCGAGTTCGGCTTTGCGGCCGTTGACATAGACTTCCCCGGCCACGATCAGGGCTTCGGCGGCGCGCCGGGAGCAAATGCCGGCTTCGGCGATGAATTTCTGAATGCGAACGGGTTCCATGTAAACTGGCTGATGGCACGCCGGATCGGACGGGGCAACAGGAAAGGCCCGGTTTTATGGCAGGAATGGTGCTTGCCACCCATTCCCGGCCGGGAGCAAAACTTTCCAAGTCATGAGTTCGGCGTCCTCCACTTCCCTTTATAACAAAGACAATCCGTTTCCCGCGCGGGTGACCGAGAACCGGCTGCTCAACAAGCCGGGCTCGCACAAGGAAACGCGCCACATCGTCCTGAATATCGCGGGCAGCGACCTGCATTACAAGGTGGGCGATTCGCTGGGGGTGTTTCCGAGCAACCGGGATTCCGAGGTCGATGAAATCCTGCGCCTGCTCGGCGCCACCGGGGACGAGCCCGTCTCCCCCGCGATGCTCAGGCTGACCGCGCCCATCCCTTTGCGCGAAGCGCTGGCCCGGCGGCTGGCGCTGGCGAAACCGACGAGGAAGATTGTCGAGACGCTGGCGGCGCGGGCGACCGATGAAGGCGAGCAAGCCAGGCTGGCGACGCTGTTGGCTCCGGAGGGAAAGGACCAGCTCGCCGGTTACCTGGAAGACCGTGAATTCGTCGATTTGCTGGCGGAATTTCCCAGTGCAAAACTGACGCCGCAGGAACTGGTGGACCACATGCGCAAGCTGATGCCGCGGCTTTATTCGATCGCTTCGTCCTCCAAGCCGTTTCCGCACGAGGTGCACCTGACGGTGGCGACGGTCCGTTACGAAACGAATCATCGCGCGCGCGTCGGCGTCGCGAGCACCTATTTGTCGGACCGCGTGGAGTTGAACGGCACGCCGGTTCCGGTGTTTGTGTCCGATTCGCACTTCGGCGTGCCCGAGGACGGGACGAAGGACATCATCATGGTCGGACCCGGCACGGGCGTGGCGCCGTTCCGCGCGTTCATGCAGGAACGGATTGCGACGAAGGCAACGGGACGCAACTGGCTGTTTTTCGGCGATCAACACCGCGCCACCGACTATCTTTATGAGGAGGAATGGCAGGCCTGGCAGGCGCAGGGGGCGCTGACCCGCGCCGACCTGGCCTTTTCCCGCGATCAGATCCTGAAGCTTTACGTGCAGGACCGCATGCGCGAAAACGCGCCGGAGCTGTGGAACTGGATCAAGGGTGGCGCGCATTTTTATGTCTGCGGCGATGCCAAGCGGATGGCCAAGGACGTCGAACTGGCCCTCCACCAGATCGTGGTCGAACAGGGCGGGATGGAAGCCGCGCAGGCGAACGATTACGTCAAACAGATGAAGAAGGACAAACGCTACCAGCGCGACGTGTATTGACGCGCGGGGTTGGCGGAAATTTTTCGCGCTTGCGGGAGCCGGCGCTTTCGGTCCCATAACACTTCACCATCCACATGAATCTGACATTTAATCATCGAACCGCGTTGGTCACGGGAGCCGGTCGGGGAATTGGCAAGGCCATTGCCGAATTGCTGGCCGGGCAGGGCGTGAATGTCATCTGTGTGAGCAAATCCGCCGACAGTTGCGGCGCCACGGCCGCGGCCATCGTGGCGGCGGGCGGCAAGGCGAAAGCCCTCGCCGTGGACGTGGCGGACGGCGCCGCCATTGCGAAAGCCAGCGCCGATCTGCTGGCCGAGTTCGGCCAGATCGACATCCTCGTGAACAACGCCGGGATTACCAAGGACGGGTTGTTGTTCCGCATGACGGAGGATGACTGGAATTCCGTGATGACCACGAATCTCACGAGCTGCTATCACTGGACCAAGCTGATCGGCCGCTCGATGACCCAGAAGCGATGGGGTCGCATCGTGAACATCTCGTCCGTCGTGGGCCTCATGGGCAACGCCGGCCAGGCCAACTACTGCGCCGCGAAGGCGGGGCTGATCGGATTCACCAAGGCGATCGCGAAGGAATTTGCCGCCCGCAACGTCACTTCCAACGCCGTCGCGCCCGGTTTCATCAAAACCGACATGACCGCCGCCCTGCCGCCCGAGGCGGCCGAGAAAATCGCCGCGGTCATCCCCTTGAAACGCCTCGGCGAGGCGTCCGATATTGCCCATATGACCGCTTTCCTTTGCGCGGAGGAGGCGGGGTACATTACCGGACAAGTTTTTACCGTTGACGGCGGCATGGTGATGTGACCCTCTTCGGCGAACATTTAGCTCCTTTTTTAAACTCATGGCTGACCAGAAAACCATCGACCAGCGCGTCAAAGAGATCATCGTTAACCAACTGAATGTTAACGAGGAACAAATTACACCACAGGCGTCGTTCCTCGACGATCTCGGTGCCGATTCGCTCGACACGGTTGAGCTGATCATGGCCTTTGAAGAGGAGTTCAAGGACGAGATCAAGGGCGAGATCCCCGAGACCGACGCCGAGAAGTTGCAGACCGTCGGCGACGTCATTGCCTACATCGAGCAGAAGGCCGGCAAGAAATAGATTTTGGCTTTTATCGAAAGCGTTCTACCTTCTGGCCGCAGTGCTGGCGGGTAGGACGCTTTTTCATTTTCCAGCCCCGATTCAATGATGGAACCTGTCTCTCCCAAAAAACGCGCAGTGGTCACCGGCATGGGCCTCATCGCTTCGCTCGGACACAATGTTGACGATTTCTGGGCGAGCATCATCGCCGGAAAATGCGGCGTGGACCATGTCACCCTGTTCGACGCGAAGGACTACAGTTGCAAAATCGGGGCCGAGGTTCGCGGCTGGGACGCCGCGCAACACATGGATCCCAAGGAAGTCCGGCGCAACGACCGTTACACGCATTTCGGATTCTGCGCCGCCAGACAGGCGGTGGCCGACGCCAAACTCGACATGACCAGGGAGGACGCCGATCGCGTTGGCGTCATCATCGGCTCGGGCATCGGCGGCATGCTCACGATCGAAACGCAGCATCGCGTCCTGATGGAGCGCGGTCCGCGCAAGGTTTCGCCGTTCATGATTACGGCGCTGATCAGCAACATGTGCACCGGGCTCGTCGCGATCGAACTCGGCGCGCGCGGACCGAACTTCGGCGTCGTAAGCGCCTGTGCCACCGCCACCCACGCCATCGGCGAGTCGCTGCGGGCGATTCGTTACGGCGAGGCGGATGTGATGGTTTGCGGCGGTTCCGAAGCCGCCATCACCCCGCTGTCGTACGCGGGATTCTGTTCGATGAAGGCGATGAGCACCAACAATGAGAACCCGCAGCAGTCCAGTCGTCCCTACGACTTGAACCGCGATGGCTTCATCATGGGCGAGGGCGCCGGCATCCTGGTGATCGAGAGCCTGGAGCACGCCCGGGCCCGCGGCGCGCGCATTTACGCCGAGCTTTCCGGATACGCCGCCTCCTGCGATGCATACCACATCACGTCGCCCGATCCCGAGGGCAAGGGACTTTCCCTCGCGATGCGCGGCGCGGTCACCGATGCCGGCCTCCAGCCCGGGGACATCGACTACATCAACGCCCACGGCACGTCCACGCCGTACAACGACAAGTTCGAAACCCTCGCGATCAAGAAGGTGTTCGGCGATCATGCGCGCAAGGTGCTCATCAGCTCGACGAAATCGATGACCGGGCACCTGCTCGGGGCGGCCGGCGGCATCGAGGCGATCATCAGCGTCAAGACCATCGAGACCGGCGACGTTCCCCCCACGATCAATTACGAGACGCCCGATCCGGATTGCGATCTGGACTATATTCCAAACGTGGCGCGCAAGGCCGACGTGAAAACCGTGCTGAGCGACAATCTCGGGTTCGGCGGGCAAAACGCCGCGTTGGTTTTCAGGAAGCTGTGATCGCCCTGAGCGGGCGGGGGATGATTGTTCCGGTTTCGCCCATCGTGATTTTCACGATCCCCGTTCTCGTTGCGGTGGCTTGATCTTGCAACCGGCGCCGGTTGGGGTGACTTGGCGCGTGCTGTGAGCGATTCAATCCGCAGTTTGATCCGGTGGGGGTTGCCCTTGGCGCTGGGCCTGATCCTTGCCGGCTGCGGCCGCTCCGGTTCCGTGCCGGAGGAAAAGGTGACGCGCGCGAAAATCTGGGAGGCGATCCAGCCGCTGGCGGAACGCTACCGGATGGAGCCCGCGTTCATTTACGCACTCGTCGCCGCGGAATCCGGTTTCGATCCGCGGGCGGCCAATGGAGACGCCCGCGGCCTCATGCAGTTGAAGGAGGTTGCCTGGCGGACCGTCAGTTCGGAGCCCTACGAGCCCGCCGTTTGGGACTGGAAAAAGAACCTGGAAAACGGGGTGGATTATCTGGCCTGGTGCCGGAGTTATTTGCACAGCCGGAGGAAATTCTCCCATCCCCTGCTGCTGGCGTCGTTTCATTACGGGATCGATTACGTGCGGGAACGAAATTTCGACCTGCGCCGCATCGACCCTCCGGACAACGCCGCTTACCGGGAGTTGTGGCGGGGAAATCTTTCGTCCGTGCCGCCTCCCTGAATTGACCCGCGTGGTCCGGCGCCATCCCGCCGGCGGGTGATCAAGGGCGCGGGCGGTTTCACGCCGAAGGGCGTTCGTCCCGCCCGCGCAAACGTCGAAAAGCCCGGGCGTTTTCCGTCGGGATTTTTGGTTCCTCGCTGTTTTCGACGGGATGGCACGGGTCGATCTTCTGCCCGGGGCCTTGTCAGAGGAGGTCACCACTCATGAGTTTCGCCAATGGGCGAAACTTTAAAATACTCCTTCGACTAATCGTCTTCGGGGTGGGTCCGGGGAGTCTGCTGATCGCAGACTGGAATCCCTTGCCTGCCGATCAGCGGGCCCCGGAAACCCAGGGGCGGAGACGATCAGTCGAAGCCGCTCTTTATAGGATTCATCCGTTGATGAAGCCCATCAGTGGTCAAACCCTCCGAATCGTTGGGTCGATCGGTCGCGTCTACCCACTGGAACGAGCGAAGAACCGGATTTTTTTCATCGGCGTGTCGAAAAAACATCGCTCCAACCGACTGGTGGATGAGCGCCCGTCCAATTCCGGGCCGCCGCTCGTTTAATCACCATGAAATTTATCTGCCTCGGCCACATCGATCCCAACACGTTTGCCGCCGCCACGGAAGCGGAGCAAAATGCGATGATGGATCGTTGCTGCGCCTACGACGACCAACTGCGGGCCAACGGTCATTTCAAGGGAGGCGAGGCGCTCCAGCCCCCGGAAACCGCGAGGACGTTGCGCTATCAGGACGGCCGCGTGGTGGTGACCGACGGGCCTTTTGCCGAAACCAAGGAGCAACTCGGCGGGATCATGATCCTCGAAGCGCGCGACATGAACCACGCGGTTGAGCTCATTTCAAATCATCCGGGAGCGAAGTTTGGCCCCTGGGAGATTCGTCCGGCCGCCGACCTTGGCGAAATGGTCCGTCAAAGCGAAGCGCGGCGGAACGCATCCGTCCGTAATTGATGACGCTGTCGTCCGGCATTCGACATGGCCGCCCTGCCGGGGGCGACCTTCCCCGTGCTACTTCTGGAACTTGATGACCTGAACGGCCTCGTTCAGGCCGAGGGTCAGCTCGCCGGGGGCGATGGCGATGATGCGGAGCTTGGCGGTGTCATCCTTGGTCTTTAAAGTCAGGGTGTCTCCCACCTTGTAAGGCGCCTGGTTGATGACCAGGTGGACCTGGCCGTTCGTTTCCACCGTACCGCTGATCTTCAGGCCCGCGCCATAGTACAGCAGCATTTCGCTGTCGCTGGCGGGTATCAGCCGTTCGGAGGATTTTGTCGGGATTGCTGCCCGCGGGGCGGACGACTCGGGGAGTTGAAACGGGCTGGGGAACAATTCCGGCAGCGGCTCGGGTTTCAGCCGTGGGGCGAGCAGTGCATCGATGCGCTGCTTCGTGCGCGCGAAGTTGACGGCGCCGGTTGTCGCCGACGCTTTCGCCGGACGCCCGGGCGCGGCCAGGGCGGTTGCCGCGCCGGCGACAAGGCAGCAGAGGACAGCGGAGGCAAGTCGGCGAAGTGGGGCTTTCATGGGCTTCCGAGGAGTTCAACGGTGAGCCCAAGGACGAGGGTGTCGTTCCTGATGTCGGCGCGGCTGAAATCGAAGGTCTTGATCCTGAGCACGCGCGGACCGCTTTCCAGTTCGCGGAGAAAATTGATCAACTGCGGATAAGTGCCGGTGGCGCGGAGGGAGAAGGGAACGGCCCGGTAGGGGCTGTCCTCGGCGGGCGGTTGGGAGCTCAGCTGGTTGAGTTGGGTAAGACGGACGCGGCTGAGCGTTTCCAACTGGTAAAAGTAACCGAGGTTTTCCGCGAGATCGGTCTCGGTAATGAGATTCTGATCGATCCGCTTGAGGGCACCGTCCACCGTCGCGAGTTCCGCGATGATGCGCCCGTGGCTGGAGAGCGCGGAGAACATCTTCTCGCCCGTGCGACGGACATCCTCGTGTTGCACGCTGATTTCGTGCTCCCGCTGCCAGAGGAAATAGTCGGCGACGGCCAGCAGCAGGAAGATCGTGATGCAGAAGACGAGGAACGGCGCCTGCCGGACCAGGGCGAAGAGTTGCTTGAGGTCGAAGTTCATGGCTCGGCCTTTTTCAACTTGAACGTGATCTCGAAGGCGAGGGAGTCGGAGTCGTCCTCGCGTTGGAGCGAAGTGAGCGCGACGGACGCGAAGATCGGGCCGATGTCCGGATCGAGGCGGAGGTCGTCGACGTAGCGGCGGAGGGAACGGCTGGCCTGTTCGGACGGTTCGCGCAGGCCGCCGCGCATGGCGACGCCATTCTCGTTGGCCTCGATGGTGTCGATCCGCATGTTGGGCGGCCGGGTGCGGCCGAGGCTGAGGACAAGTTTCGAGGCGCGGTAGGGCGAGCCCATGAGCTCGTAGGCGCGGTCGAGCCGGGCGGTACGGACGGAGAGGGTACGGGTCGTCTCATTGAGCTCGTTGTAGAGCTTCTGGCTTTGCCCGATGCGCTGATTCCAGAAAGTCGTGTCGGCCGAGAGCGTATGGCTGACGTAGAGCAGCCAGAGGGTGAAGGTGAACGCGGAGGCGGCGAGGGCGGTGGCGAGGGCGGTCGTGAGGAAGCGGCGGCGGACGAGCTTGTTGTTCGGCAGTTGCCCCGACAGCCGGCAGTCGAGGTGCCACGGGCCCTGGTAAACCGCGTCGTCCGCCGGGGTGCGCTCCGGCTTCTGGCCGGGCACGGTGGCAAGGAGGCTGAGCGCGCCGAGCCAGTGCTGGCCAAAGCCCGGGACGCCGTCGTCGGTTTGCAGGCCGACGGTGGGCATCCATTCGTGGCACTCCATGACGAACGGCGTGCGGCCGACCACCTGGGCGAGGGGCTCGGTGATCCACGAGAGCGCGGGCGGAAGGTAGGCGCAGTAGATTTCCCCGACGGGCTGGCCGGTCGTCATCTCGTAGGAATCCACCAGCGGTTTTAGGTCGCGGCCGATCGCGCGGACAAATTTCGTGGCGCGCAGCAGGAGTTCCTCGTCGTTCTGATGGAGGCGGT
>Ga0164241_10002830_pt1 | contig 18229 bp, 18 predicted proteins | sample OricomyardsoilBY_FD_108780 | JGI IMG/M metagenome (GOLD analysis project Ga0164241, IMG submission 108780) | Backyard soil microbial communities from Emeryville, California, USA - Original compost - Back yard soil (BY) | ecosystem: Environmental > Terrestrial > Soil > Unclassified | place: USA...
GAGTATGCGGACGGCTATTTCCTGTCGCGCGCCATGATGCAGTGGTTCTGGGACGCGTACGCCCCCAATCTGGCGAATCGCGCCGAGATCTACGCCTCGCCGTTGCGGGCAACGGCCGCGCAGTTGTACGGTCTTCCTCCGGCGCTGCTCCAAGTGGCCGGAAATGACGTGTTACGCGACGAAGGATTGGGCTACGCGCGCAATCTCGATGCTGCCGGCGTAGACGTGACGGTTGTGCGCTATGAAAACCTGATTCACGACTATGGCCTGCTCAATGCGATCAGCACGGTGCCGGCGGTGCGCGATGCCCTGCATCAGGCGTCGGAGATGCTGAAAAAGCACCTGAAGTGAACAGAGCCGAATCGGGGCGCCGTGCGTTGGATTCGCGCGCGCGTTCCGGGCGAAAAGGAAGACCACCATGAATGTAGAGACTGAAGAGATGCGGCTTCGTCCAGCCGAAGTCGTTTTTGAATTACCCGCGGACGAGGTCCTCGTTGCGCGTGTTATCGACCGCCCCGCGTTTGCGATCAGTTCCGTGTTAGTCGACGCCCGGACGGAGACCACTTTCGGTACCCACGCTGGCTGCGACGATGAGGTCCGTGTTGATGGGCGGGCGCCGGCCGAAGCCGGTCCGGCGTACGATCTGACAGAAGTATTCGTCGCTCATCGCCCGGAGTTGTTCCGGATCGCCTATCGCATTCTGGGCAGCGCCGCCGACGCCAATGACATGACGCAGGAAGTGTGGCTGCGGTGGCAGAGGCAAGCGGTGGAGGAAATCCATTCGCCGAAGGCTTGGCTCGGGTCCACGACGAAGCGGCTCTGCATCGACCAGCTTCGCTCGGCCCGGCGACAACGGGAGGACTCCTACGGTTTCCTTTCCCCGGAGTTGCTTGCCACCGCGGGGGCGGTCGAGCCCGACGAGTTTGTCGACCGGCATGAGCTTCTGCCGATGGCGCTGGGAGTGATGATGAGATCGCTCCGTCCGGTGGAGCGCGTCGTGTTTCTGCTTCGCGAAACGTTTGATTACACCTACGCCGATATTGCGACCATTGTCGGAAAGGACGTGGCGAATTGCCGCCAGATTGTCCGTCGCGCCAAGGTCCATTTGCAGCCGGGGGTTCGTTCACCGGAATCGCTCGACGGCTCGGGGCAAGACCTGGTGAACCAGTTTGTTTCCGCTGCTGCCACTGGCCAGGTGACAGGATTGCTGCAACTTCTGAACCAAGACGCCGGCCACGAAATGAAAATGATCAGTCTTTCCGAGGAGATACCCGCATGAAGTTCCTCCGGCATTTCCTTCCGGTGCTGCTGGCGACCGCGTTTCTCGGGACCGCGCAGGGCGCGACGATGGTGTTGAGCGCGCCCACCAGGGAAATTTCCCCCGGCGGGACGGTAAGCGTCGATGTGGTGATCTTCAATTCGGACCCAGAGACGGTAACCTATGCGCTGCCCATCACGATCGACGGGCATCTGAGTAGAGATCGGGAAACGTGGAATGTCGCTCTCCACGGCCGAAAGGGCGAGGTCATCGTTCCTGGGGGTGGGTTTGTTCGTGTGCCCATGGTCTTGGCGCTGCCCGCGGACATATCCGGTCGCGTTGTCCTAGAAATCAGCCAGCCGGCGCCCGCTCGCGCCGTGATCGATGTTGGTTCGCGTGCGACGATGGGATCCTCGATCGTGGAATCGGGTGACACGTCGGGCGACGCGAGCGACTCATCATCCTCTTTGTTGGCCGCGCAACGGATGAAGCGTTATTATGCCGATCACTTCAGTGCTCACGAACCGATGTATTTTGTGATCGGTGGCGGGGCGCCGGCGGCCAAGTTCCAGATCAGCTTCAAGTATCGTCTTCTGAACGACGTTGGTCCGCCGGCCCGCTGGATGCCGGCGTTGCGGGGCCTGCATATCGGTTACACCCAACGCTCGCTGTGGGACATCTCCTCCGAATCGAGCCCGTTTTATGACACCAGCTATATGCCCGAACTGCTGTTCGAGTCGCTCGCCGCGGACAAAGGCAAACACTCGGGATTCACGTGGTTGGGCTGGCAGGCCGGCCTCCAGCACGAGTCCAATGGCCAATCGGGGGCCGACTCGCGCAGCCTGAACACGTTTTATTTTCGCCCGATGTTTGTCCTGGGAGATCCGGACGGCTGGCGGCTGATCCTGCGTCCGAAGTTTTTTGTCTATCTTGGTGAGTCCGACAAGAACGCGAACCTGCAGGAGTATCGCGGCTATAGCGAAATCCGGGCCATTTTCGGAAAGCACAATCGCTTGTCGGTATCGATGACCGGCCGGGTGGGCGAAGACTTCGACAAGGGGAGCCTGCAGATCGACGTGACCTATCCGTCGGAATTTCTTTCGGGTAGTTTTGCGACGTACGTGATGGCGCAGTACTGGACCGGATACGGCGAAAGCCTCCTGCGCTATGACCAGCGTAGTTCTACTATTCGTTTTGGGTTTTCACTCGCTCGGTGACGCGAACCACGAGACGAGCAAAAAACTTCATGGGATCGGCCTATGAAATTGGTTTTAGCAGTCGAAGCCGATCCCGTGGTTCGTTTGGCGCTTCAGAAAGTTCTCGGTCGCCATGGTTGGTGGGTAGAGGCGGCTCAAAGCGTCGGGTCGGCGCTGCAGTTCCTGGACTATGCGCCGTGTCATGCGATATGGCGCTCGATACCAGTCGTGATGTTGCATAGCGACGCTGAGCCTAGTGCGAGCGAGAGGGCCTTTGAATTTGGTGCGACTGAGTTTTTATCACGTCAATTGAGTGAAGATGCAGCGCTTCGGACACTTGAGCGCTGGGTTTTGATTTGCCCGGTCCCGGAGAGATTCTGGGCGCATGAGCGGGTTTCCTGATATGAAAACGACAATCATCGGTACTCTTATGTTCGCCGCGACGTTGGCTGGGTTGGTCGCGTTTTCCACCGGCAAGAAGATCCGCGATTTTGAAACCTTGCAGAAGCACGTGGAGCGAAACCTCGCGACCTTTGACGATCTCGACTTCAACGTCTTCTCGAACGGAAAGTGGGACGAATTGCATCGCAGCCACAGCAAGGACGTGAAGGTCCACTGGCCGGATGGACACATTACGATCGGAATCGAAAAACATATTGCCGATCTAAAATACCTGTTCACCTATGCGCCCGACACGCGCATTAAAGAGCACCCGATCAAAGTCGGCGAAGGCGACTGGACGGCGGTCTATGGCATCATGGAAGGCACTTTCACCAAGCCGATGATAACGCTGGACGGAAAGATCATCCAGCCGACCGGAAAGGCTTTCAAGCTGCCGATGGCCACGATCAGCCATTGGACAAAAGAAGGGTCGATGGACGAGGAATATCTGTTCTGGGACAACGCCACCTACACTGCTCAGCTGGGGCTGGATAACTAGTGTTGTGCCCCGGAGATAACACTAGCGTTGATACGACCCAATGAGGGGCTATTGCGGGATTCTTTGCTTCGGAACGGCCTGGACGTTAGTTTACCGACAGTCGAACGAAACATTTCGCCCGGTCTAGTGGGGCATAACAGGACAAACGCGGAACTGGCGGGTTGAGCATGGCGAAGACCTGAAAGAAAAATAGGGAAGAGCAGAGGGGTTTGGCTGCTCTGGTCGGCGTGGCTGGACGTCGCGCACTTACTGCTCTCGAAGAACGAAGGCTCATCGCGGTTACGCGGAAGATGCGCCCGCGCGACGGGTGCCTGGTCACCTGTCAGTGGATGACGGGATTTCGGATCAGCGAAGTGTTACGCATCACGGTCGCCACGGTGTTGAAGGCCGGCGAGATTGTCTCGAAGATCGGTCTCGCACCGCGGCAGATGAAGGGCGGCTACGGAAAGACGCGTTGGGTGCCGGTGGTGCCGGAACTCAAGCGCGCCATCCAGCGTCAGATCGGCTGGCTTCGCCTTCGCTTTGAACTGACGCCGGACGTACCGCTCTTTCCTTCCCGAGAATCGGATGAGGCTGGAGGCTTCAAACCGCTATCGCGCGATATGGCCCGGCATATCGTGAAAGGGGCTTTTGCGAAGGCTGGCATCGAAGATGACGGACGCCTTGGCACGCACACGCTACGCAAGACCTGGGCAGCTCGGATCTATCGCAATAGCGGAAACAATATCCTTCTCCTGTCCGCGGCGCTAAATCACGCATCCGTGGTCACAACCCAGCGATATCTCAGCGTGACCGACGATGAATTGATGACTGCGATGCAGAGGTGCGATTTCACTCGTGGCTCGCGTCTAAAGCATACGGCGATCATCCCGATGTTAACGGCTACCCCGAATACTGTCGCTGTGGCGTGATGACGAAGGTCGGGCCGCAATGTTTTTGAAGAGATCGAGCATCTCTCCTCTCAGGCGCCGGCGCGAAAAAGGAACATGTCGACAGCGCTATGTCCTGTCAGCCACAACCCCTTCGGTCCTCGATCTACCCCGACGATCGCAAGGAGAAACATCGGCAGTTCATGGTCAGACTTCTTGAACTCTTCCGCGATGCTCCGAAGATCCATATTGGAGGGGCTGGGGCGAGATTCGGGATGCGTATGCCAGTTGCCTAGAAAATGGAGCCCCTTCCGAAAATACCTCTCGATATCCCGTTGTTCGTGACGTCGGGACGGGCGAAATCCCATTCGGGTGCGGATATCCCAATTGCTCGGTGCGGTAGCGACTTCGACTCGGTAGGTTCCGTCCGAGATCGTCCCGAATAATTGGCCACCGGCTTCGGATTTTTGCCCGTGGTCTTGTCGGTGCTGCACCATGGTAGTCCACGCGGCCTCAGAAATCGTTACGCGCCAGATTGTCCGTTGGCTGGAGAAATGGCGTGCAATGACGCGTTCAGGAACAGATTCCGCAGGCTTCTTCATGCACCCAAGGAATTCGAATCTCTCCAATCTGAGAAGGCAATGCCGCGACTCGGTCCTTCCAAGCGGGCTGCAGAATCGCAGCGGGACCGGCTGCTGGACCATTGATCCAAGTGCGCAATTCGGAGCGTTGCGTCACGTTGGCCAGGAAGTCGAGCGTCGTCCGACTTGCCATCGACGAAATCACCGCCGTTTCCGCGAGTCCGTAGGGCTGAAAAGCGCCTCCGCACCCCGGGATTTTGAGAAGAGTAGACTTTGGCCAGTCAAACACCCGGCGGGAAAATACGCCAGTGCGGTCGAAACCGCAGCCAAGACAGCCCCCAAGGCCGGTAACGAGAAGCGCGTGGCCCGCCGCTCCAAGCGGCTCCGTCCATGTATACATCACGGGAACACGGCCGAAAAGTTCAAGGTTGAGGGCAACACTCGAACCCCAGTCGCCGGTTGCATTGATTACCAGATTGGTCGGACGGAAGAGGCCAGAGTCGTTTGCGAGTGCATCTTCCCAACTTGAGCCGATCCCCTCAACCTCGACACCGGGCACGGTGCGTTTGATCATCGCCGCGAGCGCCGTAGCCTTCCCTGCGCCGACCATCATTGCCGGCAGCTGATGTCGGCCGATATTGTCCCAACTCAGAAACTCACCGTCGACGAGGCGGATTCGTTTGATGCCCTCGCGAATCAGTTGCATGGCGATCTCCGAGCCGAGCGATCCGCAGCCGATGATTGTTACATGCTTTTGGAATAGCTCATGTGAACGACCGGCACCGCCCCGGAAGTGGATCCACTCGCGGTCGAATCGTTGTGTCGAAACCCGGGCCAGGCCGCGATTGAGTAGGAGAGCCTGTTGCATTTGCGCAGGGGCCCTGCCTGGTCTGAATCCGGAGAGTGGACTCTTGACAGTGTAGTGACGCGCCGGCGGTCGTTCGGCTGGCTGCGGCCACAACATCATACTGACGTAGATCGGTTCAGTGCTTTCTGCACCGACTCGCGCTTCAAATCTCAAGACCAATGGGAAATTGCCCGGTTGGCCCATCCGATCCGCCAAACGCTTATAGTCACCATTGCGGCCGACGATGAGGTTCCTCAACGTGGTGATGTCGCTCGGATAGTCCGTGGGAAGAACGAGTCCGGACAAAGGCAGGAATACCCCGCGGTCGATTTTGAGTGCCTTTTCGGAGAGAAACATATTGCCGACGTCGCGCAGGGGGGCCTCGTCCGCGCTGACGTAGAAATTGTTCCCGTGCTGAAACCAGTAAGTGTCTGACGCTGGAAGTCCGGCGGGCAGGTCGATGTTCACGATCCTCAACAATTTGCGGTCGGGCCAAAATGCGCCGGCCTCGTCGTGAAAATCACTGTTGATTTTTCCGTCCTTCCAAGCGCCTAGCAGCTCAGCGGCGCTCGCCAGGGTCTCGGCCATGACCGCGGCGGCGGCATCGGGATCCACCGTGGTCTCATTTGGTACCACACAAAGCGTGCCATCAAAGTTCGTATGCGGAATTTGCAGGTACTGTTTTTCAGCCAGCGCAACGGTTGGTCCGGCAAAAATCACCGGACGTACAAACGGGAAACGTTCGGGCAGGCGGACCAGCACCGGGAAGGCGTGTTCGCCCGCTTGCAAATCGACCTGCCAATCGTGGGCACCGCCTGGGGAAGGTTTGCCACCCCGGGCGGTCAGCAGATCTGAAACCGTTTGGACGGCGCGTTCCCGACGGGTCATCAGGCGTAGGTTCCCCCGCCTTGCTTGTTCACGGGCCGCGCGGGATTGATGCTCGCGGAGGACTCGCGCTCACGGTCCTGACGCTCCAGATCAGAGAAGAACTCCGTTTTGAAAACCTGATCCCAAGCGCCCCGAGCGAGCGCGCGTGAGCAAGCGAGATCATCGAGGACGGCTAGTTTCTTGAGCGCGACGTCGATCGCTTCAGACAGCTTCTTGAACTTGGCTTCGTCGGCTGGCTTCGTGAGCTCTTCGGTACGGTCCGCCGGATTGTAAACATGCCAGTTCCGGTCGATCCGCGCTTTGAGATTCCGGAGGACGTCGCGGAAGGCTTCGTCTTCGCGATCGCGAGCGAACGGGAACGCCTCATCGGCGAGGATCGTGAGGATCAGGCCGGCCGGAGCGTCGTTGTCGCCGCACTGTACCCGCGCAAATTTCTTCATCTCGCGTGTCATGCGGCGCAGCTGCGGGTCATTTTCACCGAAGCGCTTCTTGGCCGCAACCTGGCGGTCGAACCATTCTGTGATTTCACGGGGGTTGGTCTTTCGCCATGCATCTTTCCCGGCGAGTTCGAAGATGTCCTTGCCGAGCGCGTCGGTCGTCTTGCGATACACCGGAATGTCCACGTGATAGCCCGCCTCGTATTCGATGCGAACGCAGTTCTTCAGGACCTTCGGAGGCGAGGGAAGCCGGCCATCCTGTTCGAGCGCCTTTTTCACCATTTGCTTCGCCTGTTCCGGCGTCATCGGTTCGCCAGCGTCGGTGAGGAGCTGTTCGGGAAGAAAAGCGGCGCCGTCGTCGATGTCGTAGTTATTGTCGGGATGCTGCACCATGGACTTCATGGCGTAGCTACCTTGGACCACGTGTTCATCGGGACCTTTCCGATTGAGCTTCTTCAATCCGGACTTCAAGCGATCGCGGTTGGTATTCCGGCGTTCGCGCATTTCATCTTGCTGACCAGCGCCGAGTGTAACCTCGGCGTCATGGTACTTCAGTACATCATCACTGCAGTTTTTCATGGTTATTTGGTTGTTAGGGTGGGGATGGAATTGAGAATGTCTGCCAGTCGACGGCTGGCTTCGCTTTGGTGGTTGCGGATATCGCTCAGAATGCGGGTTTCATTTGTGGCCGACAGTTGCTCCATGGTGGTAATCGCGGCGTCATCGGCGCGGTCGAGTCCGATGGCCGCCTGCTGCTGCGACGTCATTTCTGGATCGGGAATCCGGGTGAAGGATACCGACCACCCTTGCTTCGTCAGAGTTGATGCGAGCAGTTTTGTCATGAAGGCCATGGAGTTCGCGGACGTAGACAGCGCGAGTTCGGTGATGTCTTTGCCGAGCCGCCAAGTCTTCAAACCGCCTGCGGCGTTGGAAAAAAGGTGCGATCGGTCTACCGTTCCTGAGCAGGTGCCGAATGAATAAATCTCGATCGGACGATTTGGTCCGGCGGCGGAAATGACTGCGATTGCTTCGAGGAGACCGACAAGCGAGGGGTTGTTTGCCCACAAGCCGCCGTCGACGAAGACGTCATCGCGGAAATATCCGTCGGCGATGCCAACTTGGTGAAGGGGGAAGAAGAGCGGTGCTGCGCCGCTCGACAAGCAGACGTCCCTTACTCTGACGGCGCGGTCGTGGGTCAAATCAGGGAGGTGCGGCGTTTTGAAGACCTTCGGTCCGTAGGTCTCGATGCTCACGGCGGGGATCGTCACCACCAGTCGCCGTCGGTCCCAGAGTTGTTGCATCGTCTCGTCGCCAAAAACCGCCCGCAAGCGATCCTCCAGCGCCGTCTTGTTGGCGTTCGCGGTGTAATACAAGCGAACGAATCGATACAGTTCGATCGGATTGAGGCTCAGCTTCGGAAACCGGCGCGGAAAAATTGCAGCACCATGGTCTTTGTACAATTGGGCCACTTCAGTCGGGTGTTTTCCGGCGGCGATGGCGAAGCCGAGGATTGCGCCGGTGCTGGTGCCGGCCACGGCGTCGAAGCCTTTGCCAAGATCCAGCGGACCTACACCCCGCTCTTTTTCGAAGTGCGTGAGCAAGCGCGCCAAAAGGCGCGCGGTGTAGAAGCCGCGCATGCCTCCCCCATCGAGGGAAAGGATCCGGTAGGGTTTGTCAGCGACGCCGGTGGGATTGGATTGTTGGGCGACCATGAGTGACGGAATGGCTATAAGGGAATGCCCCATACCGTAGTAGTATCGCGGCCCGAGTGTCAACTTATAAGTGGACATATTGAAGAACGACCGTTTTTGGCGCTTTTCAATGGTTTACGCTGGCTTCTTTAATTCAACTAGGCGACACCGACGCCGGGCCGCTTCACCATGGTAACAGAGTTTCGTTCAGCATTCCTGCGGCGCGGGTAAATCCATGGTGAATGTAAACCCTAAAGTTGACACTGGGGCGTTGCTGCGAGAGGTTCCAGGCCTCACATTAAGTCACCAGACCTCTTGGAAAATCCGTCTCCTACAGTTGCAGGGTCGTTGTCAGACCCTTTCTACACTTCAACAGCGGGCCGAAACCCATCGTGATGAGTTCAACGAAATCATGAAGGGGGTTAGGCTGGTTGGGATCAATCGACTGCCCCCCGGCCTGCCCTCTGTCGAAAAGTCATGCGACTTCCCAATCCATGCCGTTCGTGTGAAATGGGGTGTTGCTCGGCTCTTCTACTTCTACCTGCCGGAGATCAATACCGCGGTCTGCACTAACTGCATCCCTCCTGGTGACGATATTCCTTCGGGATATGCCATCGCCGAACAGCTCCGTCGCCACTTTCTGGAGTCTGCATCTCAACCTCTCAATTTCACATGAACGAACAAACCAATCTCCCGTCAATCGAGAGTGTACTCAGTGCCTTTTCGGCTTCTAGTCCAGTTACACCAGCGCAAGAGCAGCAGTTGGCTGCTGATAACCAAGCGCTGGATCAGAAGCCAGAGTTCCTAGCAGACCTTCAGAAAGCCTATGTGGTTTCCGCTCTCCGCCAGACCTTAGAGCGTCGACAAGAAAACCAATCTGCGTTCGCGAAACGTTGGGGTAAGACACGCCAGTATGTATCGCGGATATTCAATCTAGATAGTAAGACGAATTTCACGATAGATACTGTCACTGAGGCTGCGTTGCTTTTAGGCATGAGAGTGACAGTGCAAATTCACCGTCCTGATCAGGAAGTTGTAGTGCGGTCCCGCGCCTCATTGCGGAACTCATATCGAAGCAAATCACTCGTTGATTGTCAGCCGCAGTCCGTAACCACCACTGGAACCAACAATCATGCTTCAAACAACATCTCCGATTCCTTTGCAGCTTGATGAGTTCTTTTTGAACCGACTCAACATCGAGTGGCGGAATCCTCCTGATGACGGAGAATATCGACGCACGTCAGTGAAAGTGCATGTCAGTTACGATCTAGCTCAACACACTGAGATCCCGCACGCGTATCAAATGACGCTCTTGGTGAAGGGGGAGGATGTCGTCGAAAAGGCCGAGAACGTAGGGTACAAATTCGAGACCATAATCGTCGGTAGATATCGCATCGAAAATGCTAAATCGCCGGACCTCGAATCGCGTTTGTCTCGACTCAATGGGGTGAGCTTACTCTACAGCACGCTTCGTGGAATGCTGAGTAACGTCACGGGAAGTTTTGAATTCGGCAAAGTCACGCTCCCTTCGATCAATCCTCAAGCAATCGTGGAGCAGGTGGAGAGTGCGAAACTACCCAAAGCGAAAAGCGATTCTGACGACGCATTCGTTGTCGCAGAAGCAGCGGCGCCAAAACAGGACTAGAGCGGTAACCAGTCCCGACTTCCGCGTTTCCCCGAAAAGGCGGAATTCAGCCGGGCGAATCGATGGCCTGCCACGGCGCTGTTACAGCCAGCGAATGCTGCCGCCCGGTTCCGCTCACTCCACGAAACGCTCGCGCCAGTCTTCGGTATCTTCATCGTCGAGACTTGCGGGAGGCAGTTCTCCTTTTGAACGCGGCGGAGAGTGCATAAACACTGTTCCAGCTCCTGTTCGCCCATCACGCGTGTGATGGTAGTTTCAGTCGCAGAGCGCGCCTTGATGAGTTCATGGGCGACCTCGACCGCGTGCTCTTCGGAAGTGGCCGGCACGACGACCATGTCTTGCCACCGCTGGTTGCAGAAAGGTAGGTCGTAGAGCCCCTCAGCGGCGGCGCCAAAGAACCAGACGCAGTAGAATTTCGCAGACGAAGGAAGGGAGGCCGAAGCGGGATTGGAATCCGAGGACATGGTTAGAGGGAGATGATGGTGCATAGGCGAGTGCCCGAAGTAAGTATGGGGGACAGGGCGCCTAAATCCGGACAGGCTGCGGCAGGAGTTGGCAGTTTCGCCGTTCCCTCGATGGGCATTGCAACCGCCCGCATCGGTGGCGGACAGTTGCGAAGCTGTGGAACGCCTCTCACTTAAACGAATGTCCGCGGATTTCGGTGAACGACGAATGGGCATTTCGCCAGATGCCGAAGGATCCTTTCGGCAAACGACGTTTCGTGAAACGGCGAAATGGACGTACCGGCCGTTATTCCCTCGCCTCAACGGCGATCTGTAGAGGGGGAGTTGTTCGGTCGAAAGTGCTCTGCCCGTTTCCAAAATCAGCGCAGCGACTATCTAGCGTATTCGTTGCGCCTGTTACTTCGGTGGGCCGAATACTTCTATCGCCCGCCCCACACATTCAATTTGGTCCCCAGCCACGACGAAGCGCTTCGCCATGTCACCGTTGTACTGTTTGTTGTCGAACGTGTAGGAGTACCCATTTGGGGTCCCGACACAGCGCGCAAGAAACTGTCTGTTTTCCGTCCGGAGTAGATATATACCCGGGGTCGTCGGCTGAACCTTGAGCTCAATCACGACCAAATCATTTTGCTCAAGGGTGTGTGACATCACGTTGTCTTGCACCTCATGGATTTGATAAAACGCTGGGCCTAGCTTCTCGAAAATTCTGAGCCACAGAGAAAATATTGCGGGTAGCGAGCCCTCCTTCCATGCGCTCCGATCGAGGTCGCCGAGCTTTCGAAAACCGCCCGCACGCCTTTCGTCGATCATTTCCATTTCTTGGAGAAGCTTCTTAGCGCTTTTCTCCGCTACGATGAAGTCACTTTGATCGAAGCCACGCCCATGCACTAGCCAGGAAACGGGTGTACGCGTCGCACGACTAAGCTTACTTAGTTCAGCGACGCTCATTTCTGCCCCGAGCATTATTTTTGAGAGTCGATCTTTGGACAGACCGCTGATTTCCGCGATGGCCTCGAGACCGCCCTCCAATTTAATGGATTCGGCAACACGCGCGCGAAAGCCCTCCCCCATTTCACTGGGTTTTTCCTGCTCTACGTTAGCAAACGCACTGGGTAGGGAGGCGCCAGAATATGATGCTGGAGGAATGTTTGATGCTAAACGCGGACCTCGACCGGTTGCCAACCACTCCACCGAAACACCCGTTGCTGCGGCGATCGCCAAAAGTTTCGGGCGCGTGGGTTCGGAGCTTCCGAAATACCGACGAATGGTGTTGGGCGGTGAGCCAATCTTTTTCGCAAGAGCATACAACGTCCCCGATGCGTCGATGCATGATTGAAGCCTCTCTCGAAATGCTGCTTTATCATCCATTCGTTTCGGGAATAACAGCACCTGCAACATAACCCGTCGGTACGACTCCTTCTCCCGCCGCGAGCCAAGCTAAGTCCACCGCAGCGGCGCGGGAAAGTGCTACCAGATAGGGCCGCGTCGGCTCGCTATCATGGAAGTACCGGCGGACAGTGTTAGGCACGAGGCCGGCGCGCTTGGCCAACGCGTACGTCGAACCAGCCTGAGCGGCGCACCAGAATAGGCGGTGGCGAAAGGCGGCAGCATCTGTGGCAGCAGTCACAGACATTAACGTAGCAGTGGTCACAGCAGTTAACGTTACGTCACTTTTGTTCATATCAAGTTACTTTTGTTCTTGTGTAGGTAACAACAGCTCTCCAACAATCGCTCCATGGTGAACAATAGTGATTCACTAATATCACAACCTCGTGAGGCTCTATGAAATCTAAATTCATGTTATTAAGTTACATTGCAAAACTAACAACGCTTGGTGTTCCCCAACCGATAACAATAGCTCTCCAGCACTGCATCGAGAATGTCTTCGATAAGTTTGAAGCATCTTCGCGAAGTGTTTCGATGCTTTGTCACAGCTTCAAGATGGGTGCCGCCCTCAGAATCGGCAGCAAGCTGGAGAACGCCGGAAAACTCACATTCGACTACGATCCCGAAGTAGAGGGGCACTACTTCAAGGTCGGTGAGCTGCCGATCACGTTCACGGATGAAAACGGAAAGAAATGCGGCATTCGGCACCGCCCTGACGCGCTCCGGTTGCTTACTTTGCCGACTGGAACTCCGGAAAGTGGGCTTGATACCACTCAATATCTCCGGTTCGCAGAATTCAAAACGTGGGAAGCTCTGGAGAAGTTGAGCAAACGAGGCGATCGATACACTTTTGATCCGCGAACGGGTAAATTTCGCAGCCCTCCGGGCGAGGCGGCCGCGCGCGAAATTGGCTGCGGGTATGACATTTTCACGGAGCGGGACCTTAACGCCACCATCGTCTCAAACGTGGAGTATCTGCACGCATTTTATCATCAGAACGTCCCTGCAGTTCCTGCAGCTGTTGTCGCAAAAGTAAAAGAGGTGGTGAGCACCGAACCAGGTATCTCCTGTCCGGCGCTCCTCGCTGCGGTGGAGGGTCTGACGATGGACCGGTTCTGCAAACTGATCGTAGATCAGAAAATCTATGTTCCAATTGATAGCTGTCACCTTGACATGCCCAGTACGGTGCAAGTGTTTAGCGACCGGCTGACTTCCAACGCTCTGCTGTCGCTAGTCCCGACCAAGCAGATTGATCGCTTACTTGTAAGGCATCGGTTCCCTCGTTATGAGCCGAACGAGATCATCACGATACGCGGGAAAAATCACGTCGTCGTCATTGCAGGCGCCGAGTCCGTGCAATTCAGGACGGAAAAAGGCGACTCGACGGTAATCACGAGAAAAGAACTCGAACGTCTTCTCAAAGATAAACAGATTTCCTCTCTGGGGGTCCCGAAGGACTCTACCGAGACCGCGAAGAAGATTCTGCTGAGCACACCACCGGAACGGCTTCGCGCGGCGCTTGAACGGTTAGCGGTTATCAAACCGGTTCTTGAAGGAAAGCTTCGTCCTAAAGACGCCAGGAATCGACTGCCCAACTTTTCTACGTGGCTTCGGAGGGCTAAGAATGCCGTAAGGGAATTCGGTTCTGCAGTAATCGGCTTAATCGACGGTCGGCAACGTCAAGGGCATCACGGTTCACATCTCTCTGTGGCGGACGAGGCCGTCATCTCAGAGGTGATCGAAAGCGTGTATGCCACCAACCGAGCTCCGAAGAAGTGCGCGGCCTATGCGAGGTATCGTCGAGTCTGCACAGAACGCTGCCGCCGACCTGTCTCCGAGAAATCATTTCACAAACGTATCCGTCGCTACGCCGCTGATTGGCTCGAGCGCCAACGCCATGGTAACATGGCGGCCGCGGCGATCGCGGCGCCCGTTGACGCGGAAACCCTTCTTCCCGGCGGAGGCCGATGGTTTCTGCACGTGGGACATTGCGACGAATTCACCTTTGATCTGGCGACTGTCTTCCCCGAACTAGGCATCCCCTTAGGCACCGCGTGGGTGGCGGTAATGATCGACTCCTACACGCGCACCACTCTGGCGATCGTCGCGACATTTGAAGCGCCGAGCTATGTCACAACGATGGCACTTCTTCGCGAGTGTGTTTCCCGCTGGGGTCGACTGCCGGAAATTCTATTCATGGACAACGGGCCGGGATACAAGAACGACTCGTTGAAGCTGTTCGCCGAATACTACGGCATTCAGCTTTGCTGGCGACCGCCGGGCATGCCGCGTTGGGGCAGCGAAATCGAGCGCTTCGTCGGCGACGTGAATCAACGCGTAGCCAACGAACTGCCCGGGGCGACGAAGGCGCTCAATAGATTGCGGCGAATCAGCAAGTCCCATCATCCCGACAAGCTCGCGATCTTCGGTCTTCAGACGGTCAGCAACATCGTCCGGGAGTGGGGATACGATGTCTTCGATAAGTTGCCCCACAAAGGGCTGGACGGAAAAACACCGGAAGCGATGCGCGCGATCAGCCAATGCGAACACGGTGAGCGCACGCACATCAAGATCGCGAACGACTCCATGTTCACTGTCTACTCGTTGCCTTCGCCCTCTGCCGATGGCACGGCAAAGGTTCAGGAGAAAGACGGCGTGCAAGTAGACAACCTCTACTACTGGAACAACGTTTTCTATGATTCCGATATCGTGGGAACTCGGGTTCAGGTGCGCTACGATCCCTTCGACGTAACAAAAGTCTTCGCCTTCGTCCAAAGTGAGTGGGTGCAATGTGACTGCTTGAAGTTGCGTCCGCTGCGGCACTTGAGCCCCGAGAACCTTTGTGCCGCCAGTTTGGAGATCCGGAAATCGCGTTCCGACTATAACAAGCGCCGTAACGAAGTTTTAGAACGCGTTGAGGCTTTCCTCGATGCGAGTGTTAAAAAGGGGGAAGAGTTGGCTCATCTGCTTCGCACCAAGGAATCAGCGCGTCAGCTATTGGGTCGTGTATCAATCCCACGTGCCGACGACGATGACGAAGCCGGATCTGCCGAAGTTACAAAGGCTCCGACCACTCCGCCGTCGATTCCCGGGTTCACCAGTAACGTGCGGGTTTAATCCATGAAAACTTTCGAAAATGCCAACACCGTCAGGAGCACCTCTCCATTTTCCAATTGGGCCTGCTCGCATGAGTATTTCGATGCGGTGCTGCAATGGTTGCTGAGATGTATTTTTGGACTCAGCGAGCCCGCCGTTCTGCTCGTAGTCGGACCTACAGGCGTTGGGAAATCGACATTGATCCATCAGTTGTGCGCGAGTTTAGCGCAAAGGCTTGCGGGTGTGCTTCAAGCTAATCCCTCACGTCTTCACAAAGTTTATGCGGAGGCTCAATTTGTGCCGGGACGAGGTCTGGATTGGGACGACCTTTTTGAGAGCATGCTGAAGGACGCCTCTGAAATCTTGATCGACAGAAAAACTGCGCCCGATGGACCGCCACGACGGCCCGGTCGTGCTGGTCTAGCTGCCGCGGCCAATGAAATGCTACGGTGGCGCGCCCCTGCGGCATGCATCATAGACGAAGGTGGTGTTTTCGTTGAATCTGATTCGTCGGAAAGCCTGAAACGCGTCTTGGATTTCCTGAAAAGTTTCGGGAACCGCTCGCGCACGCACATCGTCATCTTCGGTGACTACCGTTTGGCCAAAATGATGGACTTTAATGGTCAACTGAATCGGCGCTGTCAGATCATAAATTTCCCGAATTATACGCGCAAGCATAGTGAGCCGTTCAATCAAGTCGTCCATGCGTTCGAGGCGCGGCTGACCGCGTGTGGGGTAAAAGCCAAACTGTCCTCGGAAGCCGAAATGCTCCTAGATGGCACCTGCGGTTGCGTCGGCCTATTGAAACGATGGATAGAAACTGCCCGAATCGCAATCCAGGAGGAGGATCAACGTGTCTTGGATCGAGCTGTCCTCGAAGCGACGCGAATGCCTGCGGGATCACTGATGCGATGGCGCACGGAAATTAAAGACGGCCATCAGCGGATGCAGATGTTTTTTGAAGGAATTCCCGCTCAACAGTAGGCCGATATGGAAGAAGCCAACATCTGGATCAGCAGTCCAACGACTGGACCGCGTGAACTCGACCTGTCGCCAATTGTTATTCCAAAGCGGAGTCAGCTCATCAACCTTGCACCATTGGGTGCTGGCTTAGAGCGGGAGTCGCTATGGGGATTTCTGCAGCGACTAGCGCGGGCTCATGCGGTTAGGTTTCTCGACCTACTGGTGAACGCCAAGGCCCCGCTCGTCGGTTCTTCGCCGCGAGGCCCGAGCTTGGGCCGATGGAAACACGAGGTCGCCGCTATTAATGGCGGAACCACTGGCTACCAAATCGCGCGACTGTTCGAGGAACTTACTGACCGAGACGATCTCGTATCGTTGACGCTGCATGGTATTAGTGGCGTGCCCGGCCTAAGCGTTGTGGCACGCGCGACCCACGCATGTTGTCCTCGATGCCTTGCTGAAGATAGCGAACCGTATGACCGGTTACTGTGGACTATCGCAGATGTGAGCCATTGTCCGCGTCATCGTCGACCTTTGCTAACTCGTTGCACCGAATGTGGCCGCCCGCCCCGGCTTTTCAGTACAAGGTCCAGCGTCACGCAGTGCGATCACTGTGGCCGCAGCAAACTTGACGCGTCGGAAACACCAGACGTCAGCAATGATTCGAGCGAGTTCGAACTGTGGCAGAGCGCGCAAATCGCAGACCTTCTGGACGGTATCACCAAAGGAGAACTGGCCTTCAGGAAAGCCGAACCCCGAACTCACAATCTGAAATTGTCCGCATTGTTACCGGAGGTTCGGGGCGTAACCGGCTTAGCGAGAGAGTTAGGGTTAGGACGTTCGACTCCTTGGGGTTGGCTTAACCAGGGGCGGACGATCCCGCTTAAATCTGCCGCGCGGTGGGCTTGGGTCACGGGCACTTGCCTTCGACAACTTTTCTTCGATCGCCTGCTGCCCGATAATCTCAAATTCCGACCATTGCCTCCGTCGATAGTCTCGCGCCGGAGCCGTCCGCATCGACCAGCCGTGTCGAGGGACTCCACCACGCTCTACTTAACCGCATTGAGAATGGCATCAGAAAATCCTTTCTTGGCTCCAAAGGTGCCAGCACTCGAGAAAGCCTCAGGGGTCCACTTGAAGCATCCCGCTTTCAAGGATGTGCATTTTGTTCGGCTAATGACCTTACTTCGGAACAAAGAGCGGCGGTTTCTACGCAAAGAGCGCGTCTGGCGGGAAGTCAGCGACGTCCATGCGGCTGCGGTGAAGATTTCTGGTCAGCACCAAAGGATGAGCCGTCGTCGAGTGGCGTCAGCGATGACCAACCCCGGCAGTTTTGGGGGCCCGATTGCGAGGAGCTATCTGCGATGGTTCAGCGCGCGCCTCGCGGCATGTGATACAGGCGTACTTCAGCCCAAGCAGGTTCCGCTCGACGTTCGAGCCTATTGGGATCTTCAACGGGAGCGGTCTGGAGCCTGATTTGGGCTCCGTTTTGAAACCGGCGGGCGATCCGGGATAAGGTCTAAAAACGGGAAGCAACTCGATGAATAGAACATCTGGCACCTCTAGTCGGGTCCTTCCGGAAGCAATTCACTGCACAGCGGAATTGGAAGCAATTCACTGCATTTCGTGGAGAAAATTGATTCCAGCGACAGTAGAAAAAGAACGCCCAAGCCGAAATTGGTGGAGGTGAGGGGAGTTGAACCCCTGTGCCCCGGGCCTTTGCACACAGCATCTACCTATATAGCGTCGGTTTGGATCTCGCCTCGGAGGACGCGTGGACGCGCGCTTCCTCTTCGGCCAGCCATGGTTGAAGATACGGCGGCGAGGTCATGACGGCCCTCACCACTATTCCTGCTGTCGACGTTCCCATCCCCTAGCAGGAGTCAGAGTGGGAACGTGACCGCACTTAGGCGGCCATTAGCATTTCTTCGTTGTTGCCGTTTGTTTTTTTCGAAGGGGGATTTACGA
>Ga0164241_10002831_pt1 | contig 18225 bp, 19 predicted proteins | sample OricomyardsoilBY_FD_108780 | JGI IMG/M metagenome (GOLD analysis project Ga0164241, IMG submission 108780) | Backyard soil microbial communities from Emeryville, California, USA - Original compost - Back yard soil (BY) | ecosystem: Environmental > Terrestrial > Soil > Unclassified | place: USA...
CCTGCGCGCAGGAAATGCAAGCCATGGCCGACCTCGGCGAGGCCCTTCGCTCGACGACCCCTGCCCACGAAGCCGACCAGCTACACGTGCGACGCGAACGCACGCGCCTGCTCGCCGCTTTCGACGCCAGCCTCGTACCCGTCCCCAACCGCATGAATCGAAAGCTCTGGCTCGGCGCGGTCGCGACCCTGGCGCTGGTCGTGCTCGTTGTATTGCAGCTGCGCCCAACGCGCCCCAACGCGCCGGTGGCGGCGTCGCCGGCGTCCGTGAACGTGCAAGCCGCCACGACCACCAAGTGGTCTCGTCGAGCCGAAAATCAGCTCGAGACGATCACGCTCGAAACCGGCACGCTGTCCATTCACGTCGATCACCAGCTCCCCCACCGACGCCTGCTCGTTCTTCTTCCCGACGGCGAGCTCGAAGACGTCGGTACGACCTTTTCGGTCACCGCCGTCGCTGGCCGCACGGCGCAAGTCAGCGTGCAAGACGGTTCGGTCATCCTCCGTCTCCGTCAAGCCCCCGCGCTCACCCTGCGCGCCGGCGACTCTTGGACACCGGCCCCCGCCCCTGTCATCACCGCTTCAGCTTCCAGCCCCCTGCCCGCACTGCCCCCATCGTCCGCACCGGCCAAGCCCGCCCCCGCGGCTCCCGCCGCTCCCAACGCCTCCGCGGCTGCAGAAGCGACACGAGCGCCCGCCGCTCCCGCGGTCTCCGAGGCCGCCAATCGTCCCGATCCGGCCGCGGACTTCCGCGCCGCCATGTCCGCCTTCACGAGCGGTGACAACGCGCGCGCCGCGGCGCTGTTCGCGGCGTTCCTCGGCCAACACCCGCGCGACTCGCGCGCCGAGGACGCCGCCTACCTGCGCGTCCTCGCCCTACAGCGCGCCGGCAACCTCAGCGGCATGAACCAAGCCGCCACCGACTACCTGTCGCGGTATCCCCACGGTTTCCGCCACGCGGAAGTAGAACCGTTGTCTAGTCCGCGGAAGCCGGCGCCAGGCGCGCGCAGCGAGTAGACTCGCCCGGTGACCAAGCTCACCTGGGCCGCGCCGGAACGTAACAAAGCTCCCGTCCTGGCCGTGCTCCAGCGAATCCTGCCGTCGAGCGGCACGTTGTTGGAAGTGGCAAGTGGCACCGGACAGCACGCGGCGCATTTCGCTCAGCACCTGCCTGGTTGGACGATTCAGCCCAGCGATATCGACGCCGACAACCTCGCGAGCATCCAGGCCTGGGCCCGCGAAGCCAACCTCACCAACCTGCGCTTTCCGCTACAGCTCGACGTGTGCGACGCCGACTGGAACGTCGCGGCGCTCGGCGCGATCTTCAACGCCAACATGATCCACATCGCCCCCTGGGACGTGGCGGTCGGCCTGCTCCGCGGAGCCGCGCGTCACCTGCTGCCCGGCGGGTTCCTCGTCTTGTACGGTCCGTTTCGCATCGGCGGCCAACACACGGCCCCCAGCAACCAAGCGTTCGACGACAGCCTGCGCCAGCGCGACGTACGCTTCGGCGTGCGCGACCTCGAAGCGGTGGTAACGCTGGCTGAACAGCAGGGCCTTGCGTTGCAAGAACGCATCGAAATGCCCGCCAACAATCAGGTGCTGGCCTTTACGCGAGCCCGCCAATAGCGCGGCTCCGTCGTGCCGCTCGGCTCAGGACCACGACGGGGCATTTAGGTGTCTGGCGCCGGGCCTGGGTTCGCGCAAACCTTGCCGCATGAAAGCCGCCCTGTTCCTCGCGTTCATCGGGCTCGCCAGCTGCGGCTCGCGCCAGCAACCCAGCGCCAGCGAAGGTGCGCCGCTACCCGCGCTGTCGGCAGTAGCCGAAGAAACCAAGACGCCCACGACCGATCCCGCGCCCGGCACCGCGACGAGCCCGACGTTGACGATGGATGAGTGCCGCTCACGGCCGGGTGAGGTGCTCACCGACAAAGGCGACGGCGCGCTTCATGCTCACGGTTGTCCCGATGGCCGCCAAGAGCTGGGCCAAGTAAAAGTCGGCATCGAAAATGGACTGTGCTGTGCTCCCTCCGCTGCCACCGCGACGCCCAGCGCACCACCACCGGCCGGGAAACGCGCGCCCTGCGCCAACGATCAGTCGTGCAACGACGACGAGTCCGTCTCGGCCTTGTGGGGTAAGTGCACGCCCCAAGGCGTGTGCGAATGCAAGCCTGGCTTCGAGCTCAATCCGCGCGGGCGCTGCCAGAAACCCGCGAAGTAGCCCTCGCCAGGTCCTCGACGTCGTCGCGCTTCACGTCGCTACCCATGAGCTGGAGCGCTACGCGAATGAAGTCGGATTTGGTCAGCATGCCGACCAGCCCACCTTCGGCGTCCACGACCGGCAAGCAGCCAATCTTCGATTCCCACAACACCTTGCCGGCTTGGATGAGCGAGTCTCCGGGCTGCACCGTCAAGACCTCGCGCTGCATGATGCTGCGCACGGGCTGCTTCAGGATGACCTCGTTGCGCTCGGCCTCTTTGTCGGACAACGGGCTCGAGGCGGCGTGCAGCAAGTCGCCGTGACTCAAAATACCCGCCAGCCTGCCGTTGCCGTCGACCACCGGTAGGTGCCGAAAGCGCATGCGGTGCATGCCATACTCGGCCGTATCGAGCGCGTCCTGCTCGGAAATCGTGACGATTTTTCGCGTCATCACGTCGGCAACGGTTGCAAATTGGGTAAGGGTCATGGCCGGATCCTTTTTTGTGCGCGAGCTGTCATCCAACGCGCCGCAAGGTCGATGCAAACGGGATGACATCGTTGGCGTGGGCGGTTTTCTTTAGGTCGTCCAAAACGGCGTCGGGCGTGCTTTCGAGTACCTCGACCCCGACCGTTTCGATCACCTGCGTCGTTGGCACCACGGGCGCGGTGGGCTGTGTTGGTACGCACGGAAAAATCGGTTCGACTGCGCTCATGCTCGCCTTGGGCTCTGCGTAGCAAGGTCCGTTCCTCCCCGAGCAGCCCCGTTTCTTCGCAAATTCGTGGAGGCACGGCGGGCCTGCCGTCGCAAGCTGCCCCGCTGAGCACCCCGCGCCCGCCGTTCGGCCGCATGCGTGAGCCCGAGATTTACTACGCCAACGGCATGCCCCAGCGCCTGGTCAATCTCGACGTCGACGACATGGAACGAGCCGTTACGTTCTACACCCAGGGCCTGCAGCTTCGCGCGGGCCGACGCTTCGACGACGGCTTCGTCGAGCTGCTCGGCGCCGACGTGCCCATCTACCAGTGCGCTTTCAGTGCGCTTTCGCAGTGCGCTTTCGGCGGTTAGCCCCACCAAGCACTATGCTGACGAGACCATGACTCGTCAGCTCAAGCTCGCCACGTTCAACGTGAACGGAGTCCGCTCGCGCTTGCCGCATTTACTCGAGTGGCTGGCCAAAGAATCGCCCGACGTGGTGTGCCTCCAGGAGCTCAAGGCGGCGGCTTTTCCCAGCCTCGAGCTCCGCCAGGCGGGGTACTCGTCGATCTGGCACGGACAGCGCGCGTGGAACGGCGTCGCCATCTTGGCCAAGGCTGGCGAAATCATCGAAACGCGCCGGACCTTGCCCGGCGCGGACGACGACGACCAGTGCCGCTACCTGGAGGCCGCCGTGCACGGGGTCTTGGTGGCTTGCCTCTACCTTCCGAACGGCAACCCCAAACCGGGGCCCAAGTTCCAGTACAAGCTCGCGTGGTTCGAACGGCTGATAGCGCACGCACAAGGCCTGTTCGACAGCGGGCACCCGGTCGCGCTGATCGGCGACTTCAACGTCGTTCCCACCGATTTTGACATTTACAATACGCGCAGTTGGCTAAAAGACGCCCTGCTGCAGCCCGAGAGCCGCGAATGCTTCGCGCGCTTGTTGGCGCAAGGCTGGCTCGACGTGCTGCGCAGCCGCTCTCCGAACGAACGCATCTACACGTTTTGGGACTACCTGCGCCAAGCCTGGCCGCGCAACGCCGGCCTGCGCATCGATCACCTGCTGGTCAGCCCCAGCCTCGCTCCGCGCGTCACCGGCGCCGGTGTGGACACGTGGGTGCGCGGCCTGCCGCACGCCAGCGACCACGCTCCGGTTTGGATGACGATCGACGCGCGATGAGCGGGGCCCGCTTGACGCCACCCCGCCCCGGCCCAAGGGGAACGCCATGAGTGATCTCGAGGTGTTCTGGGGTAGCGGTAGTCAACCTTCGTGGCGCGTGCTGCTCGCGATCGAGGTCAAGCGCCTGCCGTACAAGTCGCATTTACTCAGCTTCAGCGCTGGTGAGCACAAGACGCCAGAGTTTTTGCGCCTGAATCCTCGCCATCAGGTGCCGGTGCTGCGCCACGGCGACTACGTCGTCAACGAGTCCGTCGCCATTCTCACGTATCTAGACCGCAAGTTCCCCGAAGTGCCGCTGTTCGGGCGCACCGCCGAAGAAACCGGCTCCATCTGGCGAACCATCCAAGAGTTCGCGCACCACGTCGAGCCTGCGCTGGTCAACGGCGTCGTTCGGCCCATCTTTTTCAATCACCCAGACGCCCGCGAAGGCATCGAGGCAAAGGTCAAAGAAGTGCACGTCGAGCTGCAAGGCTACGAAGCCGTGCTCGCGGGGCGCGAGTGGCTCGTCGGTAACGCCCTCTCCGCCGCCGACATCGTCGTGTTTCCACAACTGATGGGCCTTCTGCGCGCCGCGACGCGACCCGCCGCCGAGGGCGTCAAGCTCGACCTGTTACCCTTCGCCGAAAAATACCCCCACCTTGCCGCATGGGTCGCCCGCATCCAAGCGCTCCCCGGCTACGAAAACACGTACCCGCCCCACTGGAAATAAAGGCTGCCCCGCCGCAGCTCCTGACGATTCCACACGTCTTGGGGCTGCCCAGCCGCAGGTCGCTTGCAGAAGCTACCGTTGCGTCCCAAGGCCAAGCCGAGCGAGCAAGAATCAACAGAAACGTGGGAAGGCGGAAGCGAGATCTCGGGGTTCGCGCGCTGCGCGCCGCGATCTCGGCCGGCGCGGCCGCGGCGCCTTCTGAAAACGAAAAGTGACTTCGGTTCCGAAGCCACTTTTCGGACGCGAAGGGGGGGGCAGATTCGCCGTCTCCTCTTGAACCTTCCCGCCTTCCTGTTCGCTCGATCGCGCGTCGAGACCGAGGGTCGCCACGAAAGCTTCTGCGATTTGGGCTGCGGTTTGGCAGCCCGAGCTTGGAATCGTTCGGCGTAGCGGCTTGGTCTGAAATCGCGCAATTCGCGTCGCTCAACACTTCGGATTTACTCAATATTCGGCATTTTGCCGCGAAGGGGTGATCGCGGGCGTTTTCGCCTGTTAAGACACGCGCGTGATTGCGATTCGTTCCCGCATGATGGGCCGGGCCTCGTCGTTGTTGGCGGGCTTGAGCTTCGCGGCTCTGGTGAGCCAGGCTTGCCACAAGGTCTCCAACAACGCGGGCTCCGCCACTCCGCCCGTGAGCAGCGCGGCGGTGGCGCGGTGGAAGGATCGGGCGTTGTCGGCGGAGCAGCGTGCGGACGCGCTCGTGGAAGCGATGACCCTGGACGAGAAGCTCACGGTAGTGACTGGCTACTTTGGGGTCCAGAAGGAGTGGAACGAATATCAGTTTGCCGAGGCGCGGCCGCAGTCGGCGGGAATCGTGCGCGGAGTGGAGCGGCTGGGGTTTCCCCCGCAGTGGCAGACGGACGCGGGCAGCGGCGTCGCCACGCAAGGTGAAGCGCCGCCGGAGCTCGAGCGGACGCTGTTGCCTTCGGGCATTCTGACCGCGTCGACGTGGAACCCGCAACTGGCGGCGCGCGCGGGGGCGATGATCGGCAGCGAAGCGCGCGCCACCGGCTTCAACGTGATGCTGGCGGGCGGCGTCAACCTGCTGCGTGATCCTGGCAACGGGCGTAACTTCGAGTACGGCGGCGAAGACCCGCTACTGGCGGGGACGATGGTCGGCGCGCTCGTGCGCGGCATCCAGTCGAACCACATCGTCAGCACCGTGAAGCATTTCGCGCTGAACGATCAAGAGACCGGTCGTAACGTCGTGAACGTGAAGATCGACGAGGCGGCGGCGCGCACGAGCGACTTGTTCGCGTTCCAGCTCGCGATCGAGCAGGGCGATCCGGGCTCGATCATGTGCAGCTACAACTTGGTCAATGGCGCCTACGCTTGCCAAAATGACTGGCTGCTGAACCAGGTTTTGAAGACCGATTGGGGCTTTCGCGGTTACGTCATGGCCGATTGGGGCGCCCAGCACGACACGGTCGCGAACGCCAACGCAGGCCTGGATCAAGAGACGGGCGTGCGCGAAAAGGGCAACTACCAGTGGCTCGACAAGCTGGGCACCGCGATCGAGAGCGGCAAGGTAAAGCCCGAGCGCCTGGACGACATGGTGCGCCGCATCTCGCGCACGCTGCTGGAAAAAGGCGTCATCGATCAGCCCGTTCAGCCGGCGCGCATCGACTTTGCCGAGCACGCCAAGGTCACGCAGGCCGACGCCGAAGAGGGCATCGTGCTGCTCAAGAACGCCGACGTGCTGCCGCTGGCGCCCAGCTTGAAGAGCGTGGCCGTCATTGGTGGACACGCCGACGCGGGCGTGCTCACGGGCGGCGGCTCCGCGCAAGTGTACGCGCCCGGCGGCAACGCGGTCCGCGGTCTCGGTCCCCAACATTGGCCGGGGCCGCACGTGTACGCTCGCTCGTCCCCGCTCGCGGCGCTACGCAGCGAGTTGCCCAAGACCAACGTCACGTGGTCGGACGGCGCCGATGTGGCCCTAGCCGCGAAGGCGGCGGCGGCGGCCGAAGTCGCGATCGTCTTCGTCACGCAATGGACGGCCGAAGCCAATGATTTTTCGCTCACCTTGCCGGACGAGCAAGACGCGCTGATCGAGGCGGTCGCGCGCGCCAATAAACGCACCATCGTGGTGCTGGAGACGGGCGGCCCCGTGCTGTTGCCGTGGCTCGAGCGCGTGTCCGGTGTCGTCCAGGCGTGGTATCCGGGCAGCCAGGGCGGACCGGCGATTGCGCGTATTTTGAGCGGCGCCGTCAATCCGTCCGGGCATTTGCCGGCATCGTTTCCGCGCACGCTCGAGCAGCTGCCCCGCCCGCAAATTGCCGGCGCCGGCGTACCGGAGCACCAACCGTTCGAGGTGACGTACACGGAAGGCGCCGCCGTCGGCTACCGTTGGTACGACAAGCAAAAGCTCGAGCCGCTGCTGCCCTTCGGTCACGGCTTGAGCTACACCCAGTTCGCCCAAACCAACCTGGCGGCGCGGCTGGTCGCGAGTGAGCTCGAAGTCAGCTTCCGCGTCGCCAATACGGGCCGCCGCGCCGGCAAGCACGTCGCGCAAGTCTACGTAGCGCCGGTGGCCGGCGGCTGGGAAGCTCCCAAGCGGCTCGGCGCCTTCGCCAAGCTCGAGCTCGCTCCCGGCGCCAGCGCCGAAGCCAACGTGCGCGTCGACCCGCGCCTGCTCGCCACCTACGACACCGCGCGCCACGCCTGGCACATTGCTCCCGGCGACTACACGGTGACGCTCGCCACGACGGCGCGAGACGCAGGTCAGAGCACCACGCTGCGTTTACCCGAGCGCTGGCTGCCGGCGGGAGCGGGGGCCGCGCCCGCCGCCGCGCCGACGAGCGCGCCGGCCCGCTAGGGTTTACGGTTGCGGTGATGACCGACCCGTCCTCGGCGCTGGCTTGCCCGGCAATCGGTTTGCACCTGCTCACCGGTCCCAACGGCGCGGGCAAGTCATGGGCGGCGCGCGCGCTGGCGGCCCGGGTGCCCGGCGCTGAGTTACTCTCGGCGGAGTCGCAACAAGCCTTCTACGAAGCCGAGCTTGCCAACGACGACAGCGATTTTCAGGGCGAAGACGGGCAAGCTTGCGGCACGACGGTGCAGCAGGTGCTGGGCGACGCGGGTCGGCAGCACCCGCTATTCGCGGCGTTCGGGTTAGCAGCGCTGTGGGAACGCGGCTATCGGCTGCTGTCGACGGGCGAGGCGCGCAAGGTGTTGTTGCTGCGCGCGCTGTTACAGACTCCGTCGCTCGTCATTCTCGATGATCCGTTCGACGGGCTCGACGTCTCGGCCTGCGGCGAGCTGTCGCGAGCGCTGGTGGACATTGGCCAGCACTTGGCGGTGATGGTGGTGGGCGGATTTCAGCCCGAGCAGTTGCCGTTCGCGCATCAAGCCATCGCCAGCGTCGTGGTCATCGAGCGGCGCGAGCTGGCTTTTCGCGGCACGTTCGAGGCTTGGTGTCGGCACCGCGTTGCCGCCACCCGCGCGCGGCTTGCGCCACCGGTCGACCTCGGTAGCTACTACGAGCCGCTGCCGGCGGACCAACCGCTCATTCAGCTGGTGCGCGGTCGGGTCCAATACGGCGAGCAGGTCGTGTTCGAAGACCTCGACGTCACGGTCATGCCCGGCCAACACACTCTGATTGAGGGCCCGAACGGCTCCGGCAAATCAACGCTGATCGAGATGTTCACCGGCGACCATCCTCAGGCTTACAGCAATAATTTACACCTGTTCGGCCGAAGACGCGGCAGCGGCGAGACGGTCTGGGACATCAAACAGAACGTCGGCATCGTCTCCGCGCGCCTGCACCGCGACTACCGCGTCGAAGGCTCGGTCGAGGACGTCCTGGTCAGCGGCTTGTTCGACAGCATCGGCGTCTATCGCCAGCGCGAACCGAGCGAGCGGGCGCGCGCCTTGGCCTGGCTCGATTGGCTGGAGCTGGGGGTCCTACCTAGCGCCTCGTTTCGTGCGTTGTCGTTCGGCCAGCAACGTTTGCTGCTGATCGCGCGCGCCGCCATCAAAGTCCCGCCGCTGGTCGTGATGGACGAGCCCACGGCTGGCCTCGATGCCGACAACCGTGCGCGAGCGCTCGACCTCGTGGCGTCCCTGTGCACGCAAAAAAAGAGCACCGTGCTGTTCGTCACTCACCGCGCCGACGAGCGCGCTTTCTGGCAACGACACATCGGCGGCGCACGGCTGACCTTGGGTTGAATCGTCGGGCCTACTCAGGACCAGAGCGCGCTTTGCATTTGCGTTGCGAGCTGGGTGGCTTCGGCGGCGCTGGGTAAGCCGGCGAGGGCGGCAAACGAGACTTCGGGTTCGTTGGCGAGGGCGCCGATGAGCTCGGCGGCAGCGGCGTGCTTGGCACGGATGACGTTGCGCTTGGCGGTTGAATCGAGGCGCGTTTCGAGCCAGCGGCTCACCTGCCACGAGAGCGCGGCGTGACGGGTCTCATCGCGGGCAATGCGCATCATGGCCGCGCGCACGACCGGATCGGTGGCAAGCTTCGCCTGGCGAGTGGCGAGCAGCGCTCCGTACGTCTCTCGCACGCAGCCTTCGACCGCGTTTTCGACGGCCATCGCTTCGAGCGAGCGCGGCGCGATGTCGGCGATGACGGGCACCCGCGGTTGCGCGCCGAAACGCCGAGCCAGGGCCCCGGTCGAGCGCGCGTGGCGAATTTCGTCGCGCGCGGCACGGGCGGCGGCGCGCACCAGCTTCTTGGGCGCGCCGTGCCGTCGCAGCTCGTCGCGCAAGACGCGAAAAGCAGTGACCGACGCGGCCTCTAGATGGGCGATCTCGGCGAAGTAGCCGCCGGCGGCGCGGGTGTCACAAGTGGCGGGCTCACCCAGCCCGGCCGGGCGGCGCCCCACTGCACACCCCGGCTGGCATTGCACGGTGACGATGCCTTCCGCGACCGACGAGATGTTGCAGCCAGCCACCGCAACGCATCCGCACCGTGACGGGCGGACCCGACGCCGCTATCGTCGAAATCGGCAACCATGGTCAGGAGCCGATAGTGCCACGAATTCGGCGCGCGTACGTCGTGAAGGCCGAAGCCCTAGCCCCACGCGCGCCAGCAAGGCCCTTGCCGCCAAGCCCCAAATGCGGAGGTCTTAGGGCATGAGCATCGGCAAGCTGACCCAGGACATGAATGAGTTCGTGCAGTCGAAGGGTTGGTATGACGTCGACAGCAAGCGCCCCCAAACCGTGCGCAACCTGACCGTCTCCCTGAGTATCGAAGCGGCAGAGCTGCTGGAGCACGTCCAATGGCGCGAGCAACCCCGCGACGTGGCTGCTTTCGCCGACGAGCTCGCCGACGTGCTGCTCTACACCCTCCAAATCGCGCACGTGTCCGGCATCGACCTCGAGGCCGCCGTGCAGAAAAAGCTAGCCATCAATCGCCAAAGGACCTGGGATCAGAATCCCTGAAAACTTGGGGTTTCGAGCGCTGCCCGCCACGCGCCGTCGATGCCCGACAAGGGGGTGCTGGTCGCGCTTGGAGTTGCGAACGTGAGGATATTTTTCCTCGACAGTCGGGCTGCAGTTTGGCAGCCCAAGCCGCGGGGCGGGCGCGAGTTGGCGAGCAAATGGGCTATCGTCCGGGCATGGACGCACGTGCCTGGCTCGAAGTAGCAAAGCCGCTGACCGATCGCATCGCGGCCGCGACTGGACTCACGCGCAGCACGGTGGTCGCCGCGCTCATTTTGCTGGTGGGGTTCGTGGCGGCGGTGGTGCTGGGCCGGTTGGCGCGACGGCTGGTGGCGCGCAGCGCGCGGTGGATTGGGAATTTTCAGCCAGGGGCGATGAGCGTCGCGCACCTGGAGCGCGTGCAAAAGGCGGTCGGCAGCGCCGTGTATTGGCTGGTGGTCGTGTGCGCGGTGATGGCCGCGACCGAGACGTTGGGGCTGCCGGTGGTGACGGCTTGGCTCTCGGGCGTTGCCACGTTCCTACCGCGGGTGGCGGTAGCGATTTTGATTGTGGCCTTGGGTACGGTGGCGGCGCGGGTGGCGCGCCACATCGTGTCGAGCGCGGCCGGCTCCGCCAACGTGGCCTCATCGGAACGCATCGGGCGCGTGACCGAGGTGGCGCTGCTGCTGGGCACGGCGCTGGTGGCCATCGAGCAGCTGGGCATCGACATTTCGTTTCTGAAGGCGACGTTGCTCATCTTGCTCGGCGGCTTGCTGGCAGGAGCCGCGTTGGCCTTCGGTATCGGCGGCCGTGATTTGGTCGCGAACATTTTGTCGGCCCACTACGTGCACCGGCTGTACCAAGTGGGGCAGGTCGTGCGCGTCGACGGGGTCGAAGGCCGCATCGTGCGCATCACCGAGACGTCGGTGATCCTCGAATGTGCCGAAGGTGACGTCGCGATCCCGGCCCGGACTTTCTCCGATAGTCGCTCGACCTTGATCGTGCGCCGGGGAGGTGGGCAATGAGCGCGGAGCTTTTGCTGGTGCGCGCGTTCGCGGCCGGTCACCCCGAAGAGGTGGCGCGCTTCGTCGAGCGGTTACCGCCAGAAAACGCGGCCGAGGTGCTGAGCGCGCTCGACCTGGAGGGCGCAGCTCAAGTGTTGTCACGCACGGTCCCGCTCGTGGCGGCCGCGGCCGTATCCCGACTCGAAGCCAAGCCCGGCGGTGAGCTGCTCGAAGCCTGTCACCCCACCCTCGCCGCCGACATCTTGTTTCGCATGGACCGCGCGACGCGAGCCCGGTTGCTCGACGCCGTCAGCCCTTCTTTGGCCGAAGACCTCAAGCGAATGACGGAGTTCGGCCCGCGCCGCGCCGGCGGTCGCCTCGATCCGCGCGCGCCCGCGTTGCCGGAGACCCTCTCCGTGACGGAAGTGTTCGAGCGGTTGCGTGCGCACCCGGCGGGCGTGATGCACTACGTCTACGCCATCGACGGCGAGCGACGCCTGACCGGTGTCGTCAACATGCGCGAGCTGATGTTGGCCCGCCCCGAGACCCCGCTCGGCACCATCGTCACGCGCGATCCGGAGGTCTTGTACGCACAAGATCCGCTCGAGGTCATCGCGCGACATGCGGGCTGGAAGCGCAATCACGCCCTGCCCGTCATCGATCGCGATCGGCGCTTCTTGGGTGTCCTGCGCTATTCGACCTTTCGGGCCATCGAGACCGAGCTCGGTCAAGCGGCGGCCGGGCCCAGCGCCGATCAAACCGCGTCGGCGCTGGCCGAGCTGTGCGCGCTCGGAGCTTCCGCGATGACCCGTTTCATCGGCGCAACGCTGGCGCTCGAGGGGCCGGAGTCGGAGCGCGAGCGCGACCCTTCGCCGCCCAGTATTCGGCGCAGCGTGCTGCCCGGAGGTTTGACGTGAATTCCGTCGGCGATTTGGCGCTGCAGTTCCTGAGCGGGCACCCGGGCGAAGCCGGCGCGGTGCTCGAGCGCGCCGAGCCCGACGAGGCCGCGCACGCGCTATTGCCGCTGCCTTTGGCGCGCGCTTCCGAGGTGCTGACGCGCATGAACGTGGACGCAGCCGCGCGCACTCTGCGTTGCATGGACGACGCGTGGGCGCGCGAGACGCTGATCGCGGCCGACTTCGTGCAAGCCGCCCGCTGGCTCGCCTATCTGGACCAGGAAACGAGCGCGCGACTCTTGGCCGAGCTGCCCGCGCAGAGCCAGCGCAACATCCGCGAAGCGCTGGAATTTCCGCCCGGCACCGCGGGTCGGCTCATGGATCCGCGCGTCATCACCTTTCGCGAGGACACCACGATCGACGACGCGCTCGAGCACATCCGGAAAACCAAAAATCGCAAGCTGACGGACGTGGTGGTCGCCGACGAAGACGGTCGCATGACGGGCGTGGTCTCGCTGCAAAGCCTGCTCGGCGCCCCCAAAGACGCCGCCATGGGCAGCTTGGCGGAGCGGCACCGCCCGGTCGTCAACCCGATGGCAACGCGCGATGAAGTCGTCGAGCTGTTGAACCGCCACGCGCTCGCCAGCCTCACCGTCGTCGATCTCGAAGGGCAAATTCTCGGCATTTTGCCGTACGACGCGCTGGTCCGCGCCGCCCAGCACGCCGCCACCGACGATCTGCAGCAAATGGTCGGCGCCGGCAAAGACGAGCGCGCGCTCTCGCGGCCGCTGCTGGTCGTGAAGAGCCGCTTGCCGTGGCTGCTGATCAACTTGGTCACCGGCTTCATCGCGGCCGCGGTGGTCGGCATCTTCGACGCCACCATCGCACGCTTCACGGCGCTGGCGGTGTTGATGCCGGTGGTGGCGGGACAAGCCGGCAATACCGGAGCGCAGGCGCTGGCCGTCACCAGCCGCGGCCTCGCCCTGCGTGAGATCCGCATCGGCCATTGGTGGCGAGTCTGCCGGAAAGAAATGCTGGGGTCGTTCGTCAACGGCGCCTCGGTCGCGCTCATCACCGCGTTGTGCACTTTTTTGTGGAGCCACAACGTCGGTCTCGCGTGCGTGATCGGCACCTCCATGGTCGGTTCCATGGTCATCGCCGCCATTTCGGGCGCCTCGGTGCCGATCATCCTGACCGCGCTCAAACGCGACCCGGCTACGGCCTCCTCCATCATCCTCACCACCGTCACCGACGTCAGCGGCTTCTTCAGCTTCCTCGGCCTCGCGACGCTATTTTCCAGCTACCTCGCCGCGGGGGCCGGACCTTGAAGCGCGGCGTCTAATCACGGGGCAGCGGCCGCGCGAGCCAAGAATCTCTCGCCTCTGTCCCGTCCTCCCGTCGCAGCACGCGCGCGGGGCGACGACGCTACGAAGTCGCGCTCACGCCAGCCTGGCTCTCCTCGAAACACGCGGCGACACCGCGCACCTCGACGGTGAGCCATTCGGCGGCGGGGCATTCGCTGGCGAGAGCGATCGCCTCCTGCTGGGTGGCGCAGCTGACGAGGAAGAAGCCGCCGATCATCTCTTTGGTCTCCGCAAAGGGACCGTCGGTGATGTGCTTCTTGCCCGCCTGCACGCGCACGCGACTGGCGCTCGCCTGGGAACGCAGTGATTCAGCGGCAATGAGCAGGCCACGCTGGTGCAAGCTCTCGCCCCAGCTGACCATGCGCGCGTAAGCTTCGCGGCCCTCCGCTTCAGTGCGACTCTGCCGCTGTCCAACCGGCTCGACCATCATCAACATGTACGCCATGACCGCCGCCACGCTTACGCACGACGAAGGCTCCGTCAAGGGCGCGCTTTTTTCCGCAACCGCCGCCACCAACGCCCCGAACCGAAAGGAGGCAAGATGACCCAAGCTCCGGTTCTGCTCCTGGACACATTTTCGCTGTTCTTTCGAGCGTTTTTCGCGCTTCCGGCGATGTCCACGGCGCGGGGCGAGCCGACCAATGCGCTCTATGGCTTCAGCGCGCTGCTGCTCAAGCTGCTGCGCGAGCAACCGGGAGCCGCGCTGTGCTTCGCGGTCGACACGGGGCGCCCGACCTTTCGTCATCGCGATTTTCAGCCGTACAAGGCGCAGCGCGCGGCCGCCCCGACCCCGCTCGTCGAGCAGCTGCGTCGGCTCGATCAACTGTTCGAACGGCTGGGAACGCCCGTGCTGGGCTCGCCCGGCTTCGAGGCAGACGACGTGCTGGCGACCGTCGCCGCCGAGCTGCGTACCGCCGAGCGCAGCGCGCTGGTGGTCAGCGGCGATCGCGATCTTTTGCAGCTCGCTCACGGCTCCATCCGAGTCCATTTCGTGGGTCGTCGGGGCAAAGACGCGGTCACCTACGACGAAGCCGCGGTGCGGGCTCGCTTCGGCGTCCCGCCCTGGCGCTTGCCGTCTTTCGTGGCGCTCATGGGCGACCCCTCCGACAACCTGCCCGGCGTGCCCGGCATCGGCCTCGCAACCGCGAAAAAGCTATTGGAAAACCGCGAAAGCATCGCCGAGCTGCTGCGTGACGCGCCAACCTGCTCACCGGCCCGCGTCGGTCAGCTGCTGCTCGCGCACGCCGACCAGCTCACGCAAACCGAGGGCCTGGCCCGGCTACGCAGCGATGCGCCGCTGCCGCCACCACCGCATTTCGCCTCACCCACCGCGGACGGCTTGACCCGCCTGCGCGCCTGGTTCGAAGAGCTCGAATTCAAGAGCTTGCTCCCGCGCATCGACAAGTTGCTCGCCGGCCCCGAGCGTCCATGACCGTTCCGGCGCCAAGCGGCTCCAGCAGCCGGCCCGGCTATACTCCCGGCGATGGCTCGTCATCTGCTCGTGAGTAACCCCACCGCTCAAAGCGGAAAGAATCAGGAGCGCATCGATCAAGCGCTCGCGCTGATGGACGCCGCCGGCATCGCCGCCGATCTGCTGCCCACGCTGCCCGAAGGTAAGACGATCGACGCCGTGCGGGATGCGCTCGAAGCGGGTGGCTATGGGACGGTCGTGGCGATGGGTGGCGACGGAACGTTTCGCGAGGTCGCGGCGGGGCTGTATACGAGCGCGCGCCGCGACCTCGTAGCGTTGGCGATGCTGCCGACCGGCACCGCCAACGACCAAGGCCGAAGCTTTGGGCTGCGGTGGGACGGTGACGCGCTCGAGAGCAACGTCGCCGTGATCCGCGCCGCGCACGAGACGCGGCTCGACGTGGGCATTTACCGCGCTGGCGGCGCGAGCGCGGCGTCCGACTACTTTTTCGACTCGTGCGGTTGGGGGCTGTCGGCGCGGGTGCTGGCGCAGCGCAACAAGGATCGCGCCGTCGTCGAGACGCTTGGGCCTCTGAAAGAGCTGTACCGCGACCAGGCCGTGTACGCGGGTGCCTTCTTGAAGACGTTCCTCGAGTCGTACGTCATCGACGACAAGTTCCGAGTCATTGCCACTCTCGATGGCCAGCGCGTCGAGCTCGACGGCCTCACGGATCTGATCGTTAAAAATACGCGCGTCTACGCCGGCGCGTGGGTCTTCGACGAAACGTCGCGACACGACGACGGCATCTTCGAGCTCGTGCCATTCGTGGGAAAGCTGGACTGGGCCTCCAAAGCGATCCGTGATTTGCAGGTCGTTCCACTCAACGAAGACATGCTAGAAGACTTGGGTCTCGAGCACTCCAAGACCCTGCGCGCTTCGACCATGGATCTGGAATTCTTCGAGCCCGAAGGGGGCGCGCCGCTCGCCGCCCAGCTGGACGGCGAAGAATGGCCGGCTAGTCGCCGCGTCCGCATCGAGGTCGCAGCACGAGCCATTCGGCTGATCGTCCCGGCCGACGGCGGCTCCTAGCTCCGACTCACCCACGACTGCGTGCCCTGCGCCGACACCTGTCCGTCGGGCCGCTATTGCCAATACTTGGACGGCCGCACCCAATGCGTGGCGGAGGGCGCCGTGGCCCGAGACGAGCGATGCGGCGACGGCGCCCGCTGCCAACGCGGCAGCATTCGTCTTTACAGTCTGGTCAGGCCGGCGACTCTTGCCAGCAGCCCTGCTCTCTCGACGAACGGTACAAATGCACGATCGGTCGCCATACCTGCTTCGTCGCGGTCGGGCCTCACGACGAATCGCTATCGTTCGGGGTCTGCCGCTACGTCGAGTAGATCAAGCGGAAAGACGCTCTTTGAAGTCGAGGAGCGACTGCTTCAGCTCCTTGGCCAATTGCGCCGTCGCTCCGGCGAGACTGCCGCCGTCGGCGGTGACCTTGTGCTCCAAGCCGAGCAACTGCGTCTCTAGGTCTTGCCATTTCTCCTTCGCTTCGAGCTGCGCCAAATGTACGCGCACGCGGATCTCGTCGCGCAATTGCGAAAGCGAGCTGAAGTCGACGCGATCATCGTTGTTGCTGTGTTGCATGCCGGGCAGCAACGCAAACTCCGCACCAACCAAGTCACGGCAAAAATCCGAAGAATCCGAGTGCATCGGCGCTCGCGGCGGGGCGATTGGCGACACTCGAGCGCACGCCGTAGAGAATGGCAACGTGCGCTCGGTGCCGTCCTCGGCGTCAGTCGTCGTCGTCCGCCGCCAAATCGAGAATTAGCGGGCAGTGATCGCTCAATCGATCATACGCGTCTTCCAGCCAATTCACCTGTCGGTCACAATGAATCTCTTCGCAAATGCCGCTGACGTGAACGACGGAGTCCGCGGGAACCTCGGCCATGTTGGCGGCGGCGAGCACGTGATCGATGTGGGGCATGTCGTCGGCCACGCGCGTGCAGGCTTCGCTGGTGGGCAGCAGCGTGAGTGGAGGGTCGAATTCGGCGACGGTTCGACCTAGCGTCGCATTTTCGTCTTCGTTCGACACCACCGGGTCACACGACTCACAACCCACGCTGTTGAAGTCACCGGCGAACACGATGTCGGTATCGGGCTCGATGGTGAAGGCGTCGTTGCTGGCCGGCTCCAGCGCCGCCGCAATCTGCGCTCGCTTCTCGAGCTGCTCCGCAGACGAGCCCGTAGCGCCGTGGACGACCACCATGTGAAAATCGGGCCCGCCCTCGATGCTGAAGTAGCCGGCAAACCCGGGAGAAATCTCGTTGCTGCAGACCGGGTCCGGGTTGAGGCTCGGAAGCTCGCGAAAGTTGTCGCCGTGCACGCGAGTGGTGTCGAACAGAAAGCCAGGGTGCTGCACGCCCTCCGGCATGCACTGGTCCAGCTCCAGCTGCCACTCACCCCCGGTGAGCTCGTTCAATTTTTGGAGGAGCTCTTGCTGTTTGGCGAGCCCCGCTTCCGAGTTCTTGAGCTCTTGAACGGCGAGAAGGTCGACGTCGAGCGACGCAATCGCGCACGCCACCCAGGCCACATCCGTCGACTTGTCGGCGTCGGTCTGCTCGCCCTCGACCGAATCGGGAAAGTAGCGAATGTTCCAGGTGCCGATGCGCGGTGGCCGCGACTCAGGGGCGCGCTCCGCCAGCAGCTCTTCGCAATCACTACGCGACGTCCAGGCCGTCGAGTCGTGAGGCGTCACGCGGTCAATCGTTTCCCGCTTCACGTCGTCGCTGCATGCCGTCGCCCCGACGAGCAGGCCGAAACCAACCGACAGCTTTGCCGTCCATCTCGAGCACATCTTCATGATCGGGGGTCAAAGCAGGCCCCGTGCCACGCCCAACTCTCAGAACTGCCCCACGGCCCCGAGCACTGTGGCGTTTTGCGCGACGGCCAGCGTCGGCGTGACCCGCACGCGGGCGTGCTGCGCGGCGTCCGGGCGCTCGCCAGCAGCACCAAGCCCGAAATGAGCATGGCGCCCCCCCGTCACGATCGAAATGCCTCCCAGGGTCACCGATCGATCGACGTGGCCGCCCGAATCGCCACTGGCAACAAGCGCACTACCGGCGCCAATCGCTACGAGGCCCAACGACCCGAAAATGACTCCGGCCGTTCGCGGCGCTGGCCACCAGCCCGTGGTGGCCGCGTGCTCGCGTGCGGGGGCGCGCGCGATCGGGAGGTCGATTGGTTGACGCCCAAGGGCAGGCGCTTTTAACATCGAGCATGTTGTCAGCATTCGCAGAGGGCGTTTGGTACGACACGGGCGCTTCGCATTTTTTGGGGCTGCGCCTGACCGCCACGATGACGGTGCTGCGTGTAGGCGACGGACTGCTACTGCACTC
>Ga0164241_10002832_pt1 | contig 18221 bp, 9 predicted proteins | sample OricomyardsoilBY_FD_108780 | JGI IMG/M metagenome (GOLD analysis project Ga0164241, IMG submission 108780) | Backyard soil microbial communities from Emeryville, California, USA - Original compost - Back yard soil (BY) | ecosystem: Environmental > Terrestrial > Soil > Unclassified | place: USA...
AGGCGCCGCAGCCGGCGTAGGCGCCGCAGCCGGCGTAGGCGCCGCAGCCGGCGTAGGCGCCGACGGCGCCTGCGGCTTGGCCGCCGCGGCTGCGCCCTCTTCCAAGTAACCGATGACCTCACCGACCTGACAGACGGTGCCCTTCTTGGCGACGATCCGCGAGATGGTCCCGCTGCTGGGCGCGGGCAAATCGACCGTGACCTTGTCGGTCTCGATTTTGACGACGACCTCGTCGCGCGAAACGCTCTCGCCTTCGGCCTTCAACCAATCGCCGATCTGCACTTCCGTGATCGACTCGCCAACCGGCGGCACTTTCAGCTCAATGGGCATCTTCTAGAAACCTCAGTAAATTTCGCGGCTACTTTCGACCGCCGAGAACAAATCGTCAACTGTAAGCGTCATCCCTCGGGGCCAGCGCTTCCGAGATTCACAGGGAGGACCGGAGGTGCGAGAGGTTATTGTTGTTCGAGACTGACAGCACCGAAAGCTGACTGCGCAGTAGTCGTACATCTCCGTAAGGCTCGAACCCCAAATTTCTCGCCTCGCGGACCTCCCGTCCTCCCGGTGAAAAATCCCGGGCCGGACGGTGACACGAAGGGCGCCACGGCTACGCGAAGGCGCGTTCGAGGAGCTCTTGTTGTTCGAGCTTGTGACAGCTGGCGGAGCCGGTGGCGGGGCTGGCCGATTCGGTGCGGCACACGCCCGAAAACGGGAAGCGCCCGAACATCATCGAACCGTGACGTACGCGCATGTGGCGCCACGCACCCATGTTCTCCGGCTCTTCTTGGACCCAGACGAACTGCGTGCCGTCGTCGAAGTGGTCGACGGCCGCCCGCAACACGCGGTCCGGCAGCGGATACAGCTGCTCGATACGCACGATGGCGACGTCGTTACGACCGAGCTCCGCCCGGCGCTTCTCCAGATCGTAGAACACCTTGCCGGTGCACAGCAGCACGCGCGACGCCTTCTTCAACCCACGCAGATCCGGAATCACGCGTTGAAAGCCGGCGCTGGCGAAATCCTCCAGCGCGCTGACGCATTGGGGCAGCCGCAGCAGGCTCTTGGGCGTGAACACCACCAGCGGTTTACGCCACGGCCGGAGCACCTGGCGCCGCAGCACGTGGAAGTACTGCGCGGGGGTGGTGGGCTGCACCACCTGGATGTTCTCCTCGGCCGAGAGCGCCAGAAAGCGCTCGAGGCGCGCGCTCGAATGCTCGGGCCCCTGCCCTTCGTAACCGTGCGGCAACAACATCACCAGACCGGACAATCGCTTCCACTTGTCCTCGGCGCTAACGATGAACTGATCGATGATGACCTGAGCCGCGTTGGCGAAATCACCGAACTGCGCCTCCCACAGCACAAGCGCGTCCGGCCAATCCAGGCTGTAGCCGTACTCGTAACCGAGCACGCCCGCCTCGCTCAGCACCGAGTTGTAGATCTCGATCGGGCCTTGGTCGGGCGCCATGTGGCACAGCGGCATGTGGGTGTGGCCGTCTTGGATGTCATGCAGAACCGCGTGCCGGTGGCTGAACGTGCCGCGCCCGCAATCTTGCCCGGTCAGGCGTACGCGCGTGCCTTCGGTCACGAGCGAAGCGAACGCCAACAGCTCGGCCATGCCCCAGTTGAGCTGCTTTTCGCCGGTGGCCATGGCCTTGCGGTCCGCGACCAGCTTCTCGATCTGGCGGTGCGGGTGAAAGTCCGCCGGCAGCTCTTGCTGGCGCAAGATGAGCTCTTGGCAGCGCGCCTTGTCGATGCCGGTGTCGACGTCGGGCACGTCGCTCTCGGCGCCGCCGCGGTAGCCCTTCCAGTAGCCACCTAGCCAATCCTGCACGCGCACGTAGTCCTTGCGGCGCGCCTCCGACAGCTCGCGCTCCAAATGCTCGCGTCGCTCGACCGCGATGCGATCGGCCTCTTCGACCGTGAGCTCACCCAGCTTGGTCAGGTGACCGAGGTAACCCTCGCGCACGCTCTTGCGCTCGGCGATGGCCGCGTACAAAACCGGCTGCGTGAACGACGGCTCATCGCTCTCGTTGTGACCGTGCCGGCGGTAGCAGTACATGTCGATGACGACGTCGCGTAGAAACGTGTCGCGAAAATCCATGGCCAGGCGGATCACCTGAGCCACCGCCTCCGGGTCTTCGCCGTTGACGTGAAAAATCGGAATCTGCAGCATCTTCGCGACGTCGGTCGCGTAAGTGGTGGAGCGCGCCTGCGAGGGCGGCGTGGTGAAGCCGATTTGGTTGTTGATGATGACGTGGATGCTGCCGCCGGTGGTGTGCGCGTCCACCTGGCTCATGTTCAGCGTCTCTTGAATCACGCCTTCGCCGGCGAACGCGGCGTCGCCGTGGATCATCAGCGCAATCTTCTTCGAGCGCGCGACGTCACCGGCGCGGTCCTGCTTGGCGCGCGTGCGCCCCGCCACCACCGGATTCACGTACTCGAGATGGCTGGGGTTGAAACACAACGACAAGTGCACCTTCTTGCCGTTCTCGGTCACGAAATCCGAGCTGTGACCGAGGTGGTACTTCACGTCACCCGAGCCGTAGTAGAGCTGCGGGTCGGCGTCCTCGAACTCGCGGAAGATCTCGCGCGGGTTCTTGCCCATGATGTTGGCCAGCACGTTCAAGCGACCGCGGTGCGCCATGCCCAGCACCACTTCGTCGACGCCGTGCTCGGCAGCGCGGTCGATGGCAAAAGCCAACAGCGGAATCAAGCTCTCCGAGCCCGAGAGCGAGAAGCTCTTGGCGCCGACGAACTTCTTCTGAATGAACTCCTCGAAAATCGAGGCGTCGGTCAGCTTGGTCAGAATGCGCAGCTGCTCGGCGCGCGAGAGCTGAATGCGATTCTCCGAGCCCTCCATGCGGTCTTGCAGCCAGTTTTTCACCTTCAGATCGTCGATGTGCATGAACTGCACACCGATCGAACGACAGTAGGTATTGCGCAGGCGCGTCAAGATCTCGCGCAACGTCAACGTCTGCGCGCCAAAGATGGTGCGGCTCGAGAACTTGCGATCCAGGTCGTAGCCGGACAGCTCGTAAAACTCCGGATCGAGCTCGGCCTGCGTCGGACGCGGCAACCCGAGCGGATCGATCTTCGCGATCATGTGACCGCGCACGCGGTAGGCGCGCACCAAGGCATCGACGCGATCTTGGCGTACGGCCGCGTCGGAGACGCCGCTCACGAGCCCGGGGCCGTGGACGACGGCGTGGCCGTTGGCTCCGTTCACGACGGGAGCCGCCGCGTAACCGTGGCCGTTGGCCTTCGCGGCGCCGTTGCCGTTCGGCGCGGGCGGATTGAAGACGCTGGCGGGACGAAAGTCGGGCCCCAGCTTGGGCGTCTTGGCGAACGCGCCGTCCCGTGCGAGCGAGTCGAAGTAGCTGCGCCAATCAGGCGGCACCGCGCTCGGGTCTCGGAGATAATCGGCGTACAGCCCCTCGGCAAACAACAGGCTCAGCGTGCTTGGCGAGCCTTCGGTGATCTCGATGGTCATGGTCGTGGCTAAACCCGGCGGTTTTTTCCCCCCAACAACCGGTCCGGTCAAGCAAAACGGCGGACATTTCCTGTTCAAAATGGGTAACGCGCACGTTTCGGGAGTATTTCTGGTTTGGCCGAGCGGGTCCGCCGGTCTCGCCGGGTCGGCAAGGGTGCCCGCCTTTCGAATCAGCTCAGAGGCGTGGCCGTTTTGAGCGGGTGGTGGTCTTACCCGCACCGACACGCAGGTAGCCACCCGACAGAAAGCCGTACATCTGCTGGGTGAGGACCTCCGCGCTCTCCTCCGAGTAGCCCAGGGTGACGGCTTGGTAGAGCAGCTCTTTCAGGGCGCCGATGGTGAGGTAGGCGAGCACGCGCGGCTCCCCCTCGTCCACGATGCCGAGCGCCTGACCGTCCTTGAGGCTCTCCGTGAGGAGCTGCACGACGGTGTCGTAGAAAGTGAACAGCTTGCGGTCGAAAGCCGGATCGATGCCGACCGCATCCGTGAACAGGATTTTGGTCATGCTGCGTTCCATGAGACATGTCGCGATAATCGCGCGAATGTTCTCACGAACCTGCTCGAAGACGGGACGCTGCTCGTCGTCGGTGACGATGCGCACGATCGCCATCGTCAACTGCGAAGCGAAGCGATCGATCAGATCCGAAAAGATCGCGCGCTTGTCCTCGAAGTACAGATAGAAAGTGCCGCGCGCGACGCCTGCCTGCAGGGCAATGTCGTCGATCGTGGTTTGGTGATAGCCGCGTCGCGCGAACACGTCGCGCGCGACGGTCAAGATTTGTTGACGTCGCTCGGACTTCGGCAGCGCCGTCTTTTTCGCGGCCGACTTGCCACGCGCGCGCTTCGACGAGGCGGCCATGTAGGGCGACATCATAGTCAGATATTTCACCTCGCGGCAGCTCAAGTCCTGCGCATCCGCGCCGTACCCGTGCGCATGACTCGCTCTCGTTCGTGGCTACGATCGCCGGCCATTGCGGCGACAAGCTTGGCCCTATGCGGTGTGTTCGCACTCCCCCACCGGTCTGCGGAAGCGGCCGGACCCAAAACCGGCGTGGTGGCCGGCTCGGTAACGAACATCGGCGGTCTGCTCACGGCCGGCTCGGACGGAGCCGAGTACCAGCTGCTGAGCCTGGCTCGCCTCTCGCTTGCTCCCGGCGCCGTCGTGCGCGTGTTTCCCAGATCGCAGCCACTGCAGCTGGCGCCTGGCTCGAAGACCACGACCTATAGCTTTTCACTGCTTCACGGGCGCGTGGATATCACGGTGCCGGCCAAGCCCAAGACCGCGGTGCTTTGCAGCCTGGGCAAGGTTTCGGCCGTGGTCGGCAGCGGGCAAGCCACCGTTCTGATGCGCGGCGACGAATCGACCGTGGCCAGCGTCGAAGGCGACGTGCGTACGCTCGCGCAAGACCATTGGCAAACGCTGGCGCCCGGCACCTTGGCTCACTTCGACGGTGATCGCGGCCGCGCCTCCGAGCCGGCGGTTGCGGCGCCGACGCTCTCCGTCGGCCAACGTCTGTGGTTCTCGCCCGGTGATCCGGTCGCGGTGACGGGCTTCGCGTTCGGCGCCGTCACGGGCGCCGACCACTACGAGCTGCGGCTGCGTGCCGCAGACGGCAGCACCCAGCTCCGAACCGTGCGTGGTCGCCCCCGGCTCGACGAGCCGTTCACGCCCGTGTCGCCCGGCCAGTACGAGCTGACCGCGCGTTCGATCGACGCGGAAGGGATTGCAGGGCGATGGTCGAAAGGGGAGCCGATCCGAGTGGTCGGCGTCACGTTGCCGCCCGGCGGCTACGTCACCGGCGGCGACATCTTCATCGGTCAAGGCCAAGAGGTGCATTTCTCTAATACCGATGGGTTAGAGATGACTTACGAAGGCGCCGGCCGCTACGTCCCCGCGTCCGAAGCCGTCTCGCTGTACCGCGGTGAAACGACGATGGTCAGCTTTCGCGTTCCCGGCTCGGTGTTTCCGACCAGCGCCCGGCTGCGCCCGCGCGGCTTGTATGCGCACGTCGTGCTCGGCCCGAGCCGCGCGGTGTGGCCGACCGATGCCGTGCAGATCGCGGTCGAGCTGCGCAGCAAGGGCGGCGAAGGCATCCCGCAATGGCTGGAGCTGAAGCCCGAGGTGAAGCTCGGCATCGAGCCTATCGAAGTGACGTTCACGCGCGACGGTAATCGTTTAGTCGGAACGGTGCCCGCAACCGATTTACCGGGCCCGTGGGTGCTGCGCGTCGAGGTGAAGGATCAGTTCGGCGCCCTGTTGGGCCGCGATTTCCTGGAGATCGCCCAGGCGAAGCCCCTGCCCCCGACCAAGACCGGCAATACGAGCGTCGCCAGTAAATAAGCGTCTCAGGGCCCTTTCAACCACGTTGCCGCGCGGCGCCCGCTCTGAGAAGCTTGCCGACGTGCCGCCCCGCCGGAGTCCACGGAGGCCTACGGCCCGAGCCGAAGGCGCAGTGAAGCCAGAGCTTAGGCTCGGCGCGCGTGGCCACCAGCTGAAACGAGACCAATGACACGCCGCCTGCGTCGCTTCGGCCTATCAGCGTTGGCGCTGACCGGTCTGCTCGGTGCGGCAGGATTGGCGTTCGCTTTGGGACCACGCCCGGCGCCGGCGGCCCAAACGGCGCCCATGCCCACGGCCGCAGCCTCGAGCAAACCCCCGACACCGCGGTTGACGGCGCCGCCGGATGCGCGCACGCCCACACGCTTCGAGCAGCTGCGCGCGCTGCGGATCGAGAACCAAACCACGCGTGAAGCGCGCGAGCTGAAACTGTACGACGCCAATGGGCAAATCGACGAGGCCGCCGCCGCGCAGCTAGACCAGCTTTTGTGCGATGCACGCTCGCCGAAGCACCACGAAACGACGCGCCTGAACCGCCGCACGCTGCAGCTGTTGTACAAGGCCGCCTACCACTTCGCGGCTTACGAGGTCGAAGTCGTGTCGGCTTACCGCAAGCCGGGACGCCGCCGTGAGGGCCCGCACGGCACCGGCGCCGCCATCGACTTTCGCCTGCGCGGAGTGGGCGCGCGCGAGCTCGCCAGTTACCTGCGAGAGCTGCCGCGGACCGGCGTAGGTGTTTATACGGACAAGCGGACGCAGTACGTTCACATCGACAGCCGTGAGCACAGCTTTCATTGGCTCGACGCGTCGCCGCCGCGCCGCCACTGGCGCGAACGCTCGATTGGCGCGCCCGACCTCGAAAAACGCGACTCCCTCTATAATCCTCTCCAGGATTGGCCGTAGCGCTGCCTACATCGTCACCCACTAGGGTACGATCACCCACCAGGTAGAGTTTTGGTGGCCTCGGTGAAATCCCGCGTGAAGGTCTGGAATCACGAAGCGCGGACGAAACCGACCCCATCACAAGCTGTTGCCCACAGCCCACGTGAGCCCCATCATGCGCAGCGCCCGCCCTTCCTTTCTTCAAGCGGATCATCGAGATAGCACAATGTCGGAAGCACCTGAGTCGCCGGCTGACCTCGCCAGCCCGGACAGCGAAGCACCACTGAGCCACGAGACGACGCGCCGACGCGCGCGCAACTCCGACCCCCCTCCCCTCGACTACACCGAGCTCGACGGTGGCTCCGGCCGCGACGTCTTCTACCGCCCCGACCGCTACCTGCGCTCGGATCTCGGCCTCGTGCGCGTCGCGGTCGAGGTGGTGACGGCCGGCAGGACGCACACGTGCGAGCTGTTCGACGTTTCTCAAAATGGGATCGCGTTCGAATGGACCTCCGAGCATCCGCTCGAGCTCGGCTCTGAAATCGAGAAGCTCATCGTGCAGTTCGACGACCACGACGCCTACTCGGGTCAGGCCCGGGTCAGCTCCGTGCGCCGTATTGGCTCCGCCACCGTCGTGGGCGTGTCGCTGATCGACACGTTGATGAACATCGAAGACGTGCTCCACCTGCGCGACGTGAAAGCGTGGGTCGCGGGCGCCGCGTCCGACAAGCTGCGTGCGCACGAGGCCCCCTGGTTCGTCCGCGGGCTGCAGCCGTTCAAGTCGCTGGTGGCAGAGCTGCGCCTGTTCTTGGAAGACGGCCAAACGCAATTGGCAGAGCTGGAAGCGTCACTGCCCTCGCATATTTCGCAGGGTGGACAGGCGTCACCAGCGCGCGACGCGCTCGTGCAACGCATGCGCGATGGCTTCTCGGCGGACATCATCCAGCTGTCGAACGCCATCGACGCGGCCACCCGCCAGGCTACGCGCACTGAGTGGGACGCCATCCGCGAATTCTCGCAGCGGCAACTGCACCCCCTGCTCATGCAGTCGCCGTGGATGCACCGTGCGCGCACCAAGCCCCTCGGCTACCCCGGCGACTTCGAGCTGATGAACGGCTTGTACGGCAATCATTTCAACGGGCCCACGCTGTTCGCCCGCGCCGTCAACCTGGCCTTCGTCTCGACGCCGGCCGCCGAAGCCGTGCGCACGCGCAAAGACCTGATGAAGCAGAAGCTCAACCTGGCGCTCGACCGCGCCACCCCTGAGCGACCCGTGCGCATTCTGTCGATCGCGGCCGGCCCCGCTCAAGAAGTCTACGAGGTGCTGCAAGAGCGTCCGGAGATCATGGGCTCGGTCGAGATCGTGTTGTTCGAGCAGGACCGGCGCGCGTTGTCTTTCGCTCACGCGCGGCTCAGCCGAGTCGTCAGCCGACGTTGGCAGGGCAGGGTCAAGGTCGTGCTGCTGCACGATTCGATCAAGCGTTTGCTGTTGGGCTCTACCGTGTTCACGGCCGCGGGCGAGTACGACATGGTGTACGCTTGCGGCCTGTGCGACTATCTGCAGCGAAACACCTGGGCCAAGCTGTGCCGCACGCTATACGGCACCGTCGCGCCGCAAGGCACGCTGTACGTCGGAAACATGGTCCCCAGCAATCCGAGTCGCTGGTTCATGGAGCTGCACCTGGACTGGGCGCTCGTCTACCGTGAGCACGCGGAGCTGTTGGAGCTGGCCCGCTTGGGCGCTCCCAAGGCCCACCTGCAGATTTGCGAAGAGCCGACCGGCGTGAACCCCTTCGTAGCCTTGACGCGAGACTAACGAGTGACGAGCGAAGCCGCCAGCAAACCGTCCGGGTTGGACGAGGCCTGGGCGGCTTGGCAGCTGCAGCGCAACACGGGCGGCATGCGCAGCCTACTGTTCATCGTCGGCGCGCTCTATCCGCTGTTCGGCATCCTCGATTACCTGACCGCGCCGAAGGAGTGGCTGTGGCTGCTATACAGCACGCGCGCGGTGATCACGACGATCACGCTCGTGATGTTCCGAGTGCTCGAGCTGAAGCTGTGGCAGCGGCATTCGAACTCGGTGTCGGCCGCGTACATCGTGCTGATTTCGCTGGGAATCAGCATGATGACGGTGTTCATGGGCGGGCTCGGGTCGCCCTACTACGCCGGTCTGTCGTTGGTAATCGTCGCAACGGGCCTGCTGTTCGTCTGGCCGATGGCGGTAGTCATCCCCACCCACGCGACGATCGTGGCGTCGTTCTTGCTGCCCAACTTGATCTTGGGGCGTGAGGCGGACCCGCTGACCAGCGTGTCCAACTTGTTCTTTCTGGTGTCGACCGCCATCATCGCCGGCACCGGCCAAGTGCTGGTGTTCGCCTCGCAGCGCCAGCAGATCAAGAACCAACAGATCATCGAGGGCACGCGCAAGCACCTGGAGCAAGCGAATCTCGAGCTGAAGAAGCTCGACAAGTTCAAGTCCGAATTCTTCGCCAACATCACCCACGAGCTCAAGACGCCGCTCACGATGGTGCTGACTTCGCTGGAGCTGTTGCTCGACGGCGAGCTCGGCCACATCTCCGAAGCGCAACGCTCCACCTTTCAGTCCATGCAGCGCAGCGGCGCCAAGCTGCTACGCCTGATCGGCGACCTGCTCGATCTGAGCCGGCTGGAAGAGTCGCGCGTGCGCTTGCGCATCGCGGAGCATGACTTGGCCGCCTACTTACGCGATTTGGTGGCAGAAACGCAGGTTCTCGTTCAACGCAAGGGTTTGACCCTCGGCTTCGAGTGCGACCAGCCGACGGCGATGGCTTGGTGTGACCTAGAACGCTTGGAGCGCGTGTTTCTGAACCTGCTGTCCAACGCGACCAAGTTCACCGACGCTCCCGGCCGGGTCAGCATATCGGTGCGCGATCAGGGCCACGTGCTCTTGGTGCAGGTGAAAGACTCGGGCGTTGGTTTCCCACCCGAGCTGTCGGAACGGATCTTTTCGCGCTTCTTCCAGACCGACATGGGCAAGACCCGGCGCTATGGCGGCACTGGCATCGGCCTGTCCTTGGCCAAAGACTTGGTCGTGCTGCACGGCGGCACGATTTGGGCGTCCAGTGAGCCGGGCCGCGGCTCGGTGTTCAACGTACGGCTGCTGAAAGATCGCGAGCACTTCAACCCCGACGTCCTGGATCGGCGCGCTTCCACCAGCGTACAGGCCGACGGCAAACGCACCGCCGATCGCGGCGTCGGCGACTGGCGGCTGAGCGCCGACGCCAAATTCCGGCTGCTAGAGATCGACGAGGTCACCGAGCAGCGCGTGGTCGAGCGCGATCCGGACGAGCTGCGGCGCAGCCACACCGTGCTGGTGGTCGAAGACACCCCGGACGTGATTCGCATGATCCGGCTATCGCTCCACCACGACTTCCGCGTGATGGCGGCGACCAACGGCGCCCAAGGCTTGGAGCTGGCCAAAAAGCACCATCCCAGCATCATCGTCACCGACCTGATGATGCCGGTGATGGACGGCTTGGAGTTGACGCTTCAGCTCCGTAAAGATCCACAGCTGTGCCACATCCCGATCGTCATGTTGACCGCCCGAAACGAGATCGAATCGCGCATTTCGGGGCTGCAGGCTGGCGTCGACGCCTACCTGGGCAAGCCATTTTCAACCAAGGAGCTGGTGTCGACGGTGCGCTCGTTGGTGCGCCACCAAGAGCGCACGGCAGATTTGGTGCTGTCGCAAAAAATGGACTCGATCGAGACGATCGCGGGCGGCTTGGCGCACGAGATCGGCAACCCGCTCAACTACGTCAAGAACGCACTGCAGCTGGTGCAGAAAGACACCCAGCGCCTGATGGACGCCGTCAAACACCAGACCAAGCCGCGTGACGTCGACCTCGACGTCGACGCGATGGGTCGTCGTACCCAAAAGCTGTTCGAGGTCGCGGAAGGCGGCGTGCGTCGCATCGCCGCCACCGTCGATTTGATGATGCGCTACAGCCGCAACGGCTTCAGCCGTGTTCACCAGCCCCACGACGTTTACGCAGCCGCGCTCGAAGCGCTGAACGTGCTGAAGCCGAGCCTGGGTAAGCCGCTCGATGTCGTCACCAGCTTCGAGGGGCAACCGTTGGTCAGCTGCGTACCGGAAGAGCTGAATCAGGTGCTGTCCAACCTGATCCAAAACGCGGCCGAAGCCGCGCCCGCCGACGGCGCGCGGCTGGAAATTCGAGGCTGGAACGACGACGGCATGTTGTGGCTCAGCGTGCGCGACAACGGCCCCGGCATCGGCCCCGAGAACCTGAACCAGGTATTCGACGCGTTCTTCACGACCAAAGACACGGGTGCGGGCATGGGCCTGGGCCTGACCATCGCCCAGCGCGTGGCGCGCGCGCTGGGCGGGTGCATCACCGTGCAAAGTGAGCTCGGCGACGGCACCGTCTTCACGCTGCGCGTACCGTGCCTGGTGGCTCCGTTACAACGGCAAGCGGACGATGAAGCTGGCGCCGCCCAGCCGCTCGTCACGGCCCGCAACTAGGCTGCCGTCGATTTCTTCGACGATGCGCCGCGAGATGGCCAGGCCCAAGCCGGTGCCGACGCCGACCTTGCTGGTGAAGAACGGATCGAAGATGCGGTCGAGGTCTTCGTCGGGGATGCCCGGGCCGTTGTCGGCGACCTCCAGGACCGCCCACGCGTCTTCGATGCGCAGGCGCACGCTGATCACGTTCTCACTGCGCGGGCGCACCGAGATCGCCTGCATGGCGTTGACGATCAGGTTGAGCACGACCTGACCCAGCTTGGTCGGCGAGCTCTTGACCTTGGGCGCGCACGTCACGTCCAGCTCCAACGACGCGCAGCGCATCAGCTCCCCCGAGACCAGCCGCAGGCTGAGCCGCAAAACCTCGGCGAAATCCGTCGGCCGCAGCGCGCCCGAGTCGCTGCGCGTCGGCATCTCGATGCCCTTCACGATGTCGACGACGCGATCCACACCGGTGCGGGTGTCGGTGAGGCTGGCTTCGATTTCCTCGAGTTGCTGCTTGACGGTGCCGGCGTTGGCTTGCTCGGCCAGCCTGCGCAGCTCCTTCTGCGCGAACGATAGGCTGTTGGTCACCCACATCATCGGGTTCTTCATCTCGTGGGCGATGCTGGCCGCCACGACCCCCAGCGCGTAGACCCGCTCCGTCTCACGCAACCGCACCTCGAGCGCGGAGAGCTTACGGCTCATCGAATACACGTCGAGCGCATCGGCCAGCTCGGCGCGCAGCTCGTCCGGCTCCCACGGCTTGCGCAGGTAGCGTCGCACGCGGCCGCGATTGATGGCCGCCACCGCCGCCTGCACGTCGCTGTACGCGGTGATGAGCAAGCGCACCGTGTCCGGGTATTCGATGCGCACGCGCTCGAGCAGCTCGACCCCCGACGTGCCCGGCATGCGTTGATCGGCGATGATCACTCCCACTTCGTCTCGCCGCATGTGAGCCATCGCGGCTTCGGCGGAAGTCGCGGTCAGGACATCGAAGTCGCCGGCACAGGCGGCCTCGCACACAATCAAGTTGGCTTCGTCGTCATCGACGAACAGTACCTTGACGCTCATAACGCGGCCTCGTCTGCTTCAAGCTCGATGCGGGACGCCGCAACTCCGCCCACCCCAGGCGAACGACTTGCACCCGCGACCCGTTCCGGAACGGAACGGACGACGTACCAAGCCGTGGAGACGAAGACTCGTGACATCCTGTGCTCGGGCAACTCCAATCGAGCAGCGTAGCCCAGGATGGGCACGGCTCCGCAATACCGAGCTGTTATTAGAAGTTGCCGCGTTTACGTAAGCGCCCGTGCATAATCGCGGGTGCGGTCCGTTCGCTCAGGACCAGCGCCGCCACCCGACGACTAGCCTTTCAGATCTGCAACGCTACGTTTCGCGGTGGCGTCCAGGTGTCGAGCAGGTCGAGCTCGAAGCAGTTGCTCGACGGCGACGCGAGACCGTCACCTTTTTCCGTACGTATCTTGCACCGACGGCTTTCAGAAGCCCGCGCCGAGCGTCAACGCGGCCATGGTCCAAGGTCGTGTGCGCTCACCGCCGAGCGCCGGGACGAGCGCGAGCACGCTCAAGCTCAAGCGAGCATCGGCGTCGGCGATGGGCAGCTCGTACTCGAGCGCGCCGCGCAGCGAGCCCGCGCCTGCGCTTTCGTGCTCGCCCAACGCGCCCCCGCGCAAGAAGCTCGCCCCCGCCCCCAGAATCGGATGCAGCTGATAGCGATGACGAAAGTCGATCCACAACTCCGCGGAGTAGGCGGAAAGACCCCGCTCGGTCTCGGGTCGTAGCCACGACGCGGAGACGCGCGCGCCCACCGCCCGTCGTCCCACGTCGAGGGCGGTAAACAGGCCCGGGCTCGCTGGCTCGAACAGCACGGCCGGGCCGACGTGAAAGCGAAACGTGGATGAGTGGGTGGCGGGCTCCCACGGCTCGACGCGTTCTTCGCGTCCATCCGTGAGTGGGGGACGGCGCCGCTCGGGCTCCTCGAATTGGTAGGGGGACTCCGGCGGCGAGGCAAAGTCCGCGCGAGCGGCGGGCGCCGTTAGCAGCGCAACGAACGCTAGTGGGGCGCTTCGGAACCAGCGGAGGTCGCGGCGGCGGGGTCGAAGGCTACGCGTGGGCATGCCGGGGAACGCGCCGCCCGATTCCAAGCTTACAGCCGACGAATACCGTCACGGGACCCCTCCCTGCGGACATGTAGGCATGTCGCTGCAGGGATGGCGGCTGGCTCGTCGTTCTCTTTTCGAAGGTTTGCTCATGAAACGATCACACGGTTTGCTCGCTGTTTCCGGTCTGGCTGTGGCGGTGGTGTTTGCCGGCTGCTCGGATGACCCCACGCCGTCAACCGGCACGGCCGGCACCGCGACCGGTGGCGCGGGCGGCTCGACCGCAGGCTCGTCCACCGTGGCTGGAACGACTTCTGGCGGAAGCTCCGGAACCGCCGGCATGGACATGGGCGGCACGACGGCGGCGGGAACGGGCGGCGCGACCGCCGGCACGGGCGGCGCCGCGACCGCGGGCACGGCGGGCACCGGCGGCGCACCGCACGTCATCGTCCCCACCGTGTTCTTGATCGACAACGTGCGGCTGCGACCCAAGATGGACGACGGAGCGGGCGGCGCCGGTGGCGCGGGCGGAGCCGGCGGCGCCGGTGGTATGGGCGGCGAGTCGACGGCGGGCGCGTCTACGGAAGTTGCGGGCGCGGCCGGTGCAGGCGGCGCGGGCGCAAGCGCGGGCGCCCTGCCCGATTTTTTGCTCACCTTCGACACCGCGGTAGCGCCGCTCACGATTCACGGCCCCGGCTTCAGCCCCAACGTGGGTGGCAGCGGCGGCCCCACGATCGTCGACGCGACCACGTTGACCTTCGAGCCTACCGGCGGAAACCCGGGGGGCGCGGCCAAGGTGTCCATCCCCTTCACCGTCGCGACCCAACAGGCGGATTTCGCTGGCACCTTCCCGGAAGCGGTGGACCTCGCCGGCTACGAGCTCACGGCCGATGTCAAACTGACGGGCGTGGGGGACGTGGGCGAATGCGCGACGGTTTGGATGTATGTGTACGGCGGCAACGGCTACGCCAACGACCAGAGTGGGGAGCCTTCGATGCGCGTGACCAGCCACGTCGTCAAAGACCAGTGGACGACGGTCAAGCTGAACCTCGACGGCCCTTACGGGTTCCACTCGACCGCGACCTTTGACCCCACGCTGACGCAAATTTGGGGCCTGCAGGTCAATACGTGGGGCTGTCCGTGACCCCGAAGGGGGCGGTATGCGCCGCCCCCTTGCCTCCGCGCTCACCCAGAAGCCGGACAAAACAGCGCGCGCAGCCACTGACGCTCGTGTCACCGCAGGAAAATAGCTGAAAGGCTTGATTCTGCGGACCGGGTGCGGGCAGACTGACGCCCGTGTCAGTCAACGGGCCCCTTTTCGGGGGCCCCGTTTCCCGGGATCCAATGAGCATGACGGACGGTCTGGTTATCGGCATGGACGTGGGGTCGACGACGGTGAAAGCCGTTGTCATCAATCCGGACACCAAGGAGATCCTCTGGTCTGACTACCAGCGGCATCACACCAAGCAGCCCGAGAAGGTGCTCGAGCTGCTCGAGGCGATCCTGGCTGCCTTCCCGGATCATCCCGCGGAGCAGTTTCGGATGTTCGTCACCGGCTCCGGCTCCGGGCCGCTCGAGAAGCCGACGGGCGCCAAATTCGTTCAAGAAGTGAACGCGGTCACGTTGGCGGTCGAGAACAAGCATCCGGACGTGCTCAGCGTCATCGAGCTTGGCGGCCAAGACGCCAAGATCATCATGTTCCGGCAGGACGCCAACACCGGCGCCAAGACTGCTTCGACGAGCATGAACGACAAGTGCGCGTCCGGTACCGGCGCCACCATCGACAAGTGCATGATCAAGGTCGGCGCGGAGCCGGGCTTCGCGACGTCACTGCACTTCAGCGACGAAAAGCTGCACCACGTAGCCGCCAAGTGCGGCGTGTTCGCCGAGACCGACATCGTCAACCTGGTGAAGACCGGCATCCCGAAGGATGAGGTCCTCAACTCACTGGCCGACGCGATCGTGCTGCAGAACCTCAGCGTGCTGACGCGCGGCAACACGCTCAAGCCCAAGGTGCTGCTGCTGGGCGGCCCCAACACTTACCTGCCTTTCCTGCAAGAATGCTGGCGTTTGCGCATTCCGCAAACCTGGAAGGACCGCGGCTACGACTACCCGAAGGACGTGCCGATCGAAGAGCTGATCTTCGTACCGAAGAACGCCGACCTGTACGCGGCATTCGGCGCGGCTATCTACGGCATCGCCGACGGCGGCACGGACTGTTTCTTCAAGGGTACCGACGCCCTGCGCGACTTCATTTTGAACGGTCGCCGCGCCCGCCTGGGTGAGCAAGCCGGTCCGCCTCTCTCCGCCGCCGAGCAAGAGACTCAGCAGTTCATCGAGGCGTACTCGATCCCCAAGTTCAAGAAAGCCAAGTTCGAGCCCGGCCAGGTCGTGCGCGGCGTGATCGGCATGGACGGCGGCTCGACCTCGTCCAAGGCGGTGGTCATCGGCGAAGACGGCGAGATCCTGCTCAAGGCGTACCAGCTGTCCAAGGGTAACCCGATCCAAGACACCAAAGAGCTGCTGGCCAAGATTCAAGACGACGTCGAGAGCCAAGGCGCGACGCTCGAAATTTTGGGCTTCGGCGCGACCGGCTACGCCGCGGACGTGCTCGACGAGTGCGTGCTCAGCGACGTGAACATCGTCGAGACGGTGGCGCACATGATGAGCGCCGTGCACTTCTTCGGTGACATCGACGTCATCTGCGACATCGGCGGACAAGACATCAAGGTCTTGTTCATGAAGAACGGCGACATCCAGAACTTCAAGCTGAGCAACTCGTGCAGCGCCGGTAACGGCATGTTGCTGCAGGCGATGGCCGACCAGTTCGGCATCCCCGTCACCGAGTACGCCGAAAACGCCTTCAAGGCGGAGCTCGCCCCCAAATTTTCGTACGGCTGCGCGGTGTTCCTGGACTCCGACCGCGTGAACTTCCAGAAAGAGGGCTACCAAAAGGAAGAGCTGCTTGCTGGTTTGGCCCAGGTGCTACCGAAGAACGTCTGGCAGTACGTGGTGCAGATCCCGCGTCTGGCGTCGCTGGGTACCAAGTTCGTGCTGCAAGGTGGCACGCAATACAACCTGGCCGCGGTCAAAGCCCAGGTCGACTACATCAAGCAGCGCGTGCCGGGAGCGCAGGTGTTCGTTCACCCGCACACCGGCGAAGCGGGCGCGATCGGCGCCGCCATCGAGACCCTGCGTCGCTACAAGCGCACGGGCAAGACGCGCTTCATCGGTATCAAGGCCACGCTCGACCTCGAGTACATGACCAAGAACGACGAAGAGACCGTGTGTCACTTCTGTCCGAACGAGTGCAAGCGCACCTTCATCGATACCAAGCGCCAAGACGGCAGCACCGCTCGCTACATCTCGGGCTTCTCTTGCGAGAAGGGCACCGTCGAAAGCAAGGAAGCGATGCTTTCCTTGATGGCCGAGCGCAAGAAGACGGCGGCCGCGTTCCCGAATTTGGTGACGTACGAGGCCGAGCGCGCGTTCGTGCATCAGTACGACCAAGCGGCCCAGCCCGAGGCCGGCTCGCCCGTCAAAGACGTGGTCGTGACCAAGGGCCTCTTCCGCATCAAAAAGGAAGAGATCACCCGGCCGTTCAAGCGTTCCAGCGAAGCGGCGGCCAAGCGGCGTAAATCGTTGCGGGTCGGTATTCCGCGCGTGCTCAACATCTATTCGACGGCGCCGTTCATCCGCACTTATTTCGAGGCGCTCGGCTTCGGCAAATCGAACGTGGTGTTCAGCGACCCGATGACCGAGGAAATGTGGGTCGAGGGCGGCAAGTACGGCTCGATCGATCCGTGCTTTCCCAGCAAGGGCGCGCAGGCGCACATCCACAACCTGCTTTTCCACAAGCACGAGCCGGAGCGGAAGCGCCCGCTCAACTACATCTTCTTCCCCATCCTCACCCACGTGAACAACTTCGTGGCCGACACGCAGGACAACACGTCATGTCCCATCGTGGCCGGCACGCCGGACGTGATGAAGGCGGCCTTCACCAAAGAGGTCGACTTCTTCAAAGAGCGCGGCATCGACTACCTCGCCCCCGCCCTGTCGTTCGCGGAGCCGATTTTGCTCGCCAAGCGCATGTTCGAGACGTTCGGTGAGCGTCTCGACATCACCGAGGACGAGAACGATCACGCCTGCCGCGAGGGCTTGGAAGCGCTCAAGGCCTTCGAGCTCGACCTGCAGGACAAGGGCCGCGCGATCTTGGAGACGGTCGAGGCCGAAGATCGCATCGCGATTCTGGTGCTCAACCGCCCGTACCACGCCGATCCGGGCCTCAATCACGGCATTCCGGACGAGTTCCAGGTGTTGGGCTACCCGATCCTGAGCATCCGCTCGATCCCGAAGGATCGCGAATACCTCGACCGGTACTTCAAGGAAGAGCTGGCCAACGGTACGATCACGACGCCCCTGTCGATCAACCACGTGTGGCCGGAAAACTACTCGGCCAACAGCTCGCAAAAGGTTTGGGCTGCCAACTTCGCGGCGCATCATCCCAACGTCGCCGTGCTCGATCTATCGAGCTTCAAGTGCGGCCACGACGCACCGACCTACGGCATGATCGACGCGATCTTGCAGACGTCCAAGACGCCGGCCGCGGCGCTGCACGATCTGGACGCCAACAAGCCGGGCGGCTCGATCAAGATTCGCGTCAAGACGTACGCCCACTCGCTCTTGCTCCAGCACGAGCGCTTGGAAGACCAAGCCGGCAAGAAGCGCTCGCTGGCCGAGACCGTCGATCGCAAGCGGCTGGAGCTGTTGCAGCTGAAGCAACAGCAGCTGGCCAGCACCGCCAAGACCGACGCCGCGCTCGAGCAAGCGATCCGTGAAACCTCGGAGCGCATCATGAGCTACGAGACGCGGCGCGAAGCCGAAGTCGAG
>Ga0164241_10002833_pt1 | contig 18217 bp, 8 predicted proteins | sample OricomyardsoilBY_FD_108780 | JGI IMG/M metagenome (GOLD analysis project Ga0164241, IMG submission 108780) | Backyard soil microbial communities from Emeryville, California, USA - Original compost - Back yard soil (BY) | ecosystem: Environmental > Terrestrial > Soil > Unclassified | place: USA...
TGATGTTCTTGCCCTCGGCCTTGAGGAAGGCCTCCATGACTTCCTTGCCCTTGGCGCGGGTGAAGTCACCGGTCTGCGAGCGGATGATCTTGTAGCGCGGATCCGCGGCAATGACTTCGGCGAAGCCCTTCTTGCGATCGTTGGCCGGCGCCGACCCCACCGTGCCCTGCAGTTCGACGATGTGGATGTCGCCTTTCGTATCCTTGCCCGCGCCGCTGGAATAGTAGTCCACCAGCCAGCGGCCGGCCTTGCGGCCTTCCTCGACGAAGTCCGAGCCCATCAGCGACAGGTACAGTGAATCGTCGCTGACGTCGACGGCGCGGTCGGTGAGGATCACCGGGATCCTGGCGGCCTTGGCTTCGCGCAGCACCGTCTCCCAGCCGGTTTCCACCACCGGCGAGAACGCGATGACGTCGACGCGCTGCGCGATGAAGGAGCGCAGGGCCTTGATCTGGTTTTCCTGTTTCTGCTGCGCATCGGAGAAACGCAGCGTGATGCCGGCCAGCGGCGCGGCCTCCTGGATGGAGCGGGTATTGGCGGTGCGCCATTCGCTTTCGGCGCCGATCTGGCTGAAACCCAGCACGATGGCCTTGCCGGCACCTTCGGCGGCCGGCTTGTCGGTCCCGCCGGAGCAGGCGGCCAGCAGAACCGCGAGTCCCAATGCCAAGTTCTGTCGAATGAAGCGTGTCATGGGCCCCCCGAGGCTTATGTCTGCGCGGAATTTTGGCGACTGATGATGAGATTCATATCGATATCCAACAAGCCCGATATTGTTACGGAGCTATACTCAGACAAATATAGATGTTCCGAAAGGGGGGATCCTAGGATGACCGCGACCACGCCCTGGTTCATTCGTGCGCGACTCAAGACGCGCCAGCTCATGCTGCTCACGGCGATCTGCGACGAAGGCAACATCCATCGCGCCGCCGAAGTCCTGAACATGTCGCAGCCCGCCGCCTCGAAGCTGCTCAAGGACCTCGAGGACATGCTGGGTGTCACGCTGTTCGACCGCCAGCCGCGTGGCATGCGGCCCAACTGGTACGGCGAGACCATGATCCGCCACGCGCGCATCGCCTTGTCCAGCTTGCGAGAGGCGGGGCAGGAGGTCGACGCGCTGAAGACCGGGCTCTCGGGCCACGTGAGCCTGGGCGCGATCACCGGGCCGGCGCTGAGCCTGATTCCGCAGGCCATCATGACGGTGGCGCGCGAGAACCCGAAGCTGCGCGTCGAGCTGCACGTCGAATCCAGCGACGTACTCATCGAGCAACTCGCGCAGGGCAAGCTCGACATCATGATCGGGCGGTTGTTCGAACGTCAGGACAAGACCGGGTTGCGATACGAACGCCTGGCCGAGGAACCGGTGTGCGCGGTAGTGAGGCCGGGCCATCCGCTGCTCAACGTCGCAGGCCTGACCTTGGCCGCGGTCGAGAAGAAGGCGTGGATCGTGCCGCCCTCGGGCAGCGTGTTGCGCCACCGCTTCGACCTGATGTTCCGCGAGGCCGGCCTCGCGCCGCCCACGCAACTCATCGAGACGGCCTCGCTGCTGTTCGTCACCAAGATGCTGCAGCAGACGGATTTCATCTCCGTGGTGCCCACCGAGGTGGCGCGTTACTACGCGACCTACGGGATGGTCGCAATCCTTCCCATGCCCCTGTCCTGTTCGATGGACGCGTTCGGCATCATCACGCGCACCGACTGGCTGCTGTCGCCCGCTTCGAATGTCTTGTTACGTGCCCTGAAGAATTCGGCGGTTAGTTGTTATGGCTGCTCGCTGGACATGAAGAGCGTGGCCTGAACGATCGAACACCGAGGCGGATACCAAAGACGGTATCGCTCGCTGTTGGAAAATTATTGTTCGCATATCGTCGCGTTTTGTACGCTGCCGCGCGATGGACGATTCAAAGAAGCGTACGCGGCGCAGCCAGGAGTGGTTTGGCCGTTCGGGCAAAGACGGATTCCTGCATCGCAGCTGGATCAAGAACCAGGGCTATCCAGATGATCTGTTCGATGGCCGGCCGGTCATCGGCATCTGCAACACCTGGAGCGAGCTGACGCCGTGTAACGGCCATTTCCGCGAGCTCGCCGAGTTCGTGAAACGCGGCGTCTACGAGGCCGGCGGATTCCCGCTCGAATTTCCCGTGATGTCGCTGGGCGAGACGCAGCTGCGTCCCACGGCGATGTTGTTCCGCAATCTCGCCAGCATGGACGTCGAGGAATCGATCCGCGGCAATCCGCTCGACGGCGTGGTGCTGTTGATGGGCTGCGACAAGACCACGCCGGCGCTGCTGATGGGCGCGGCCAGCTGCGACCTGCCCACCATCGGCATCTCCGGCGGACCGATGCTCAGCGGGCACTTCCGCGGCAAGCAGATAGGCTCGGGCACCGGCGTGTGGCAGATGTCCGAGGACGTGCGCGGCGGCAAGATGGCGCAGGAAGAATTCATCGCCGCGGAATCCTGCATGCACCGCTCCAAGGGTCACTGCATGACCATGGGCACGGCGTCGACCATGGCGAGCATGGTGGAGTCGCTCGGCGTCGCGCTGCCCGGCAATGCGGCCATCCCGGCCGTCGACGCGCGTCGCTACCGCCAGGCGCAGCTCACCGGCCGGCGCATCGTCGAGATGGTCGAAGAAGACATGGTGCTGTCGAAGGTCCTGACGCGCACGGCATTCGAGAACGCGATTCGCGTGAATGCGGCGATCGGTGGTTCGACCAACGCGGTGATCCACCTGCTGGCGATTGCTGGCCGTATCGGGGTGCCGCTGACGCTGGAGGACTGGGACAAACTCGGCTCCGCGTTACCCTGCCTCGTGAACCTGCAGCCCTCGGGCAAGTACCTGATGGAAGATTTCTACTACGCGGGTGGCTTGCCAGCGGTGATGAAGGAGATCGCCTCGGTGCTGGACACGCGCGCGCTCACCGTGAACGGGCGCACGCTGGGCGAGAACATCGCGGATGCGCCGTGCTGGAATCGCGACGTGATCCGCAGCGTGGCCGAGCCGTTCAAGGCGGCCGCGGGCATCGCGGTGCTCAAGGGCAACCTCGCGCCCGACGGCGCGGTGATCAAGCCCTCGGCCGCGTCGCCGCACCTGCTGCGCCACCGGGGCAAGGCCGTGGTCTTCGAGAGCATCGAAGACTTCCACGCCCGCATCGACGACGAGGCGCTCGACATCGACGAGAACTCGGTCATGGTGCTGAAGGGTTGTGGGCCGAAGGGTTATCCGGGCATGGCCGAGGTGGGCAACATGCCGCTGCCGCCCAAACTACTGCGCCGGGGCATCACCGACATCCTGCGCATCTCGGACGCACGCATGAGCGGCACCGCGTATGGCAGCGTGGTGCTGCACGTGTCGCCCGAAGCCGCCGCCGGCGGTCCGCTGGCGCTGGTGCGGAACGGCGACTTCATCGAAGTGGACGTGCCGGCGCGGCGCCTGCACCTCGACGTCGGCGACGCGGAGCTGGCGAAACGACGCGCGGCGTGGAAACCAGCGCCGACGCCACAACGCGGCTGGTACAAGCTGTACGTGGACCACGTGCAGCAGGCGCATCTCGGCGCGGACCTGGATGTGCTGGTGGGCAAGAGCGGCGCGCAGGTTTCCCGCGATTCACATTAGGGCCATGGTGCCGGGTGAGGAAAGTGGGGAAAGCGCTGACTAGCCCGTAACGCTGGCGTTTTCCCCACTTTCCTCACCCGGCACCGTCTTTGCCGAAGAAGTTGGCCAGCGCGGTGCGCAGTTCGGCCAGCTTCGCCGGCTTCGACATCACCAGGTCGACGCCCGCGGGACGGTCGTCGTCGTTGACCAGCCGTCGTCCCCAACCGGTGAGCATGATGACCAGCGTCGCCGGCACGCTGGTCTTGACGGTCGCAGAGACGATGCGACCGTCGACGCGCGGCATGCCGAGATCGGTGATCACCACGGGAAACGGCCGGCCCGCGGCGTGAGACTCGACGAAGGTGTCGATGCCAGCCTGGCCGCCATTGGCGATCGTGACCTCGTGGCCATCGCTCTCCAGCGCCTCGCGCAGCGACTTCAGCAGCATCGGATCGTCGTCGATGATCAGGATGCGTTGCGGGCCCACGGGCGGCTTGTGGCTGCCGCTCGAGATCGCCGGCTCGCTGGGCGCGACGCTGAACCCCAGTTGCACGCGCGTGCCCCGTCCGGGCTCGCTGTCGATGTCGATGGTGGCGCCATGGCGCTGCGCCACGCCGTACACCATGGCGAGGCCCATGCCGGTGCCGCGCGTGCCCTTGGTGGTGAAGAATGGTTCGAGGCAGCGCTTGCGCGTCTCCTCGTCCATGCCGATGCCGCTGTCCGCAACTTCGAGCAACACGCTCGAGCCGCCGGGAGCAAGCCGCGTGGCGATGGTCAGCGGCCCACCCTGCGGCATCGCGTCCACGCCATTGAACACCAGGTTCACCAGCGCGTCGCGCACCTGGCTGTCGACGGCCGCGATGGCCGGGAGCCCGGCGGCCAGCGACAACCGCACCTCGATGACGATGCCGCGTTGTTGCGCCATGTCGCTCCAGCGGGCGCGCGTGAGATCGACGACCTGCTGCACCACGCGGTTCAGGTCCACCGCCACCAGCGCCACCGGCAGCTCACGCGTGCGATAGAACTCGCCCATGCGCGCCACGGTCTGCGCCACGTCGTCGACGGCGCGCTGGATGATCTCGAGCTGGCCGCGCGCGCGTGTCGACAGGTTGGGTTCGCGCTCCAGCAATTGTTCGGTGTACAGCGTCACCGGCGAAATGGCGTTGTTGATGTCGTGCGCGATGCCGCTGGCCATCTGGCCGAGCGCGCGCAGCCGCTCCTGCTGCATGAACTGTTGTTGGGTCTGGCGCAGGTCGTCGTAAGCCTGTTGCAGGGCGTCGTACAGCCGCACCTGGTGCGCGGCCAGCGCGGTGTGTTCGCTGGCCTGGCGCAGGAATTCGCAATCACCGCTGCTGAAGCTGTTGGGCGCGTGCCGCGCGCACACCAGCGCGCCGAACACCTGGCTTTCGACCAGCAGTGGGGCGATCACCATGGCCCCCATGCCGGCGCTCGCCAGGCGCTGCGGGAACGGAAACGACGTCTCGCGGATGTCGGGCTCGTAGACGAACCGGCCGCGCATGCAGCGCGCCAGTCCGTTCTCGTCGATCTGCACGGTCGTGCCGGGCAACATGCCGAGCATTTGCGCCGCGGCCTCGCTGCGCGTGCCGACGCAGGTCACGGTGAGCCGGTCTTCGCCGGCTTCGATGAGGCAGGCCACGCAGAAGTCCACCGGCAACTCGTCCTCGACGTGGGCCGCGACCACGCTGAAGATGCTGCGCAGGTCCTGGCGCTCGCCGATGGCCTGCGTGATGCGCGACAGCAGCGCGAGGCGCTTGAGCTGCTCGCCGAGACGCGCCTCGTGCGCGAGCCGTTCGGTGATGTCGCGGTAGTTGGTGACGATGGCGCCCACCGACGGGTCGTCGAGCAGGTTGGTGGCCACGCCCTCCAGCCACAGCCAGCGGCCGTCGCGATGACGGCGCCGCCAGATCGCCGCGATGGGCTCGCCGGGGTTTTCGAGCAGTGCGGCCACGCGCCGCTGCAATACCGGGAGGTCATCGGGATGCGTCTGTTCGGCGGCATCCTTGCCCACCAGTTCCTCGGGCGTGTAGCCCTCGACGTTCATCACCGCCGGGCTCATGTAAAGAATGCGCCGCGAGAGGTCGGTGAGCGCGATGCTGTCCGAACCGTGCTCGATCAGCGCGCGGAAGCGCCGTTCACTGCGCCGCGTGGCTTCGATGGAATCCTGCAGCTCACGCGTGCGTTCCGTCACGCGGGTCTCGAGCTGTTCCTTGGCGTCGCGCAGTTCCTGCTCGGCGCGCACCGCATCGGTCACGTCACGCGCGGAGGCGAACATCAGGCTGCCGCGCGGAATGGAGCGCCACGCCAGCGTGCGCCAGCTGCCGTCCTTGTGCCGGTAGCGGTTCAGGAACTGGTCGACCCGTTCGCCGCGCAGCAGCTGTTTCTCGACGGCGGCGCGTGCGGCCACCCGGTCGTCGGGATGGATCAGCTCGAGATAGGGAATCCGCAGCACTTCTTCCACCGAGTAGCCGAGCACGTCGGTGACGGCGCGGCTCACTCGTTTGAAATATCCGTCACCGCTCGAAATGACGAACAGGTCCACCGACGCGTCGAAGAACTGATTGAGCTCGGCCTCGGCGCGCTCGCGTCCCGCGATGTCGCGCCGGATCGCCACCAGCGCCAGCCCCAGGCACAACACGGCGAGCGCGCTGCCGCCGATGATCACCGATTGCGTGACCTGCGCGCTGTCGCGAGCGTCGGCCTCGCGCGTGTTCAACAGGCGGATCTCGGCGGCCTTCATCGCCTGCGCCAAGTCGTGGATGCGCGCCTGCATCGAGGCGCCCGGCGTTGCGGCATTCTGCGCGAGACGGCGCTGCACGGCGTCCATGCCGCCGGATCGGCGCACCTCGAGGATGGTGCTGCTCTGCGCGATCCGCTCGCGCACCACCGCGGCCAGCGCGTCGGCGCGCCGCACCTGGTCCGGCACGCTGCGCACCGTGTCGCGCAATTGTTGTACCAGCCCATCGACGCGGCCGGCGGCGCGGGTGTATTCGGCGGCGAAGGGCTCCTCGCCGCTGATGATGTAGCCGCGTTGCGCGGACTCGGCTTCCCAGGTGGTCGCCACCAGCGCATCGATGCTCGACAACACCACGTGCGACTTGGTGACCAGCGCCGAGTTGTCGGTGAGCCGGACCACCGACAGGAACGACACGATGCCGATGGCACCGAGGAACGCCAGCGCGATGGTGAAGCCGAGGATCACCTTGCGCTCGGTGGACACACGAGGTCGTTCGAGCGCCTGGGGTGGTTCGGCCGGGCGCGAGCGCGCGAGTACGCCGAACAACACGCTGATGAGCGCGCCTTCCAGCAACAGGAATAGCCACTGCGCGAAATCCAGTGATCGATCGAACCAGAACGAGCCGGCGGGCGGAAACAGGTAGAAGTCGGTACACAGGCCGGTGAGGACGGTGGCCAGCAATCCCGGGCCGAAGCCTCCCCACCACGCGCTGATCAGGATGGGGATGAAGAACATGATGAGCAGGGGCCGGTCGCCCACCCAGGGACCGATGGCCAGCCGCAGGGCCAGCGTCGCGGCGGTCAGGAAGGCGGCGGCGGCATAGGGAACCCATCGGGGTGTCCCGCGATTGCCCACAGTGCTGCGCGCTTCCACCGCATCAGGGTATTCTTACGCTGCAACACAGGGAAGCACTGAATGCTTCCAGCCATGCAAGGGATGGCCGCGGGTAACTAGCTACTTGCGCACGACCATGCGCGAGGCCAGCGCATTGCGCAGGTCGATCAGCTTGGGCGGCTTGCTCAGCACTTCATCGACGCCCGGCGGAATGTCGCCCTCGGCGACCAGCCTGCGTCCCCAGCCCGTCAGCATCAGTACCAGCGTGGCCGGTACCGCGGCCTTGATGGTCGACGCCACCTTGCGGCCGTCGACGTTCGGCATGCCCAGGTCGGTGATGACCACGGGAAACGGCCGGCCCTCGGCGTGCGACTCGACGAAGGTGTTGATGCCCGCCTGCCCGCCGTTCGCGGCGGTCACGTCGTGCCCATCGGACTCGAGCGCGTCGCGCAGCGAGCGCAGCAGCAGCGGATCGTCGTCGATGATCAGGATGCGCTGCGGGCCGATCTCGACCGGCTCGCCCGCGCCCGGAATGGCCTGCACCTGCGCCAGCGCCGCGAACGACAGTCGTACCGTGGTCCCCTGGCCGGGTTGGCTCTCGATGTCGAGCGTGGCGCCATGACGCTCGGCGACGCCGAACACCATGGCGAGCCCGAGGCCGGTGCCGCGTTCGCCCTTGGTCGTGAAGAAGGGTTCCAGGCAGCGTCGGCGCGTGACTTCGTCCATGCCGACACCGCGGTCGATGACCTCGATGGAGATCCGGTTGCGGCCACGGCCGTCGCCGCGCGTGCGGATGATCAAGGGCCCGCCCTGCGGCATGGCGTCGACGGCGTTGAACACCAGGTTGACCAGCGCATCGCGGATCTGGCTCTCGACGGCGGCGATCTGCGGCAGCTCCGGATCGAACTCGAGCTGCAGCTTGATCACGACGCCGCGCTGCTGCGCCATGTCGCTCCAGCGCGCGCGAGTCAGGTCGATCACGTGTTCGGCCAGCAAGTTGAGATCCACCGGCTGCAACGCGGCGCGCGGCTCGCGCAGCCGGTAGAACTCGCCCATGCGCGCCACGGTCTGCGCCACGTCGTCGACCGCGCGCTGGATGATCTCGAGCTGCTTGCGCCCGGTGTCGGTGAGGTTGGGCTCGCGTTCCAGCAACGCATCGGCATAGAGGGACATGGGCGAGATGGCGTTGTTGATGTCGTGCGCGATGCCGCTGGCCATCTGGCCGAGCGCGCGCAGGCGTTCCTGTTGCATGACCTGTTGCTGCGTCTGGCGCAGGTCGTCGTAGGCGCGTTGCAACGCGCCGTACAGCTGCGCCTGGTGCGAAGCCAGCGCCGTGTGCTCGCTGACCTGGCGCAGGAACTCGCACTCGCCGCTGACGAAGGCATTGTCGGCGCGGCGCGCGCAGATCAGCACACCGAACACCTGGCTCTCGACCAGCAGCGGCGCGATGACCAGGGAACGCATGCCGGCGCTCGCCAGCTTGCGCGGGAATTCGAAATGCGTGCCGGCGATGTCCGGCTCGTAGACCAGGTGTCCCTGGACGCAACGGCCGAGGCCGTTCTCGTCGATGGGAATGATGGTTTCCTGGAGCAGGCCGACCTGGCTGGCCAGCGCCTCGGTCTTGACGCTGATGCAGCTCACGCTCAACTGGTTCTGGGCTGCGTCGTACAGGCTGACCAGGCAGAAATCCACCGGCAGTTCGTCCTCGAGCGCGCGCACCACCGCCTGGAAGATGCTGCGCAGGTCCTGGCGCTCGCCGATGGCGCGCGTGATGCGCGACAGCAGCGCCAGACGCTGCAGCTGTTCGCCGAGCCGGCTCTCGTTCGCCAGGCGCTTGGTGACGTCCCGGTAGTTCGTCACGATCGCCCCGACCGACGGATCATCGAGCAGGTTCGTGGCCACGCCCTCCAGCCAGATCCAGTGGCCTTCCTTGTGACGCCGGCGCCACAGGGCCGGGATCGGTTTGCCGGGATTCGCGAGCAGTTTCTCCACCGTGGCGGCGATCACCGGCAGGTCTTCGGGATGGGTGTGTTCCATGCCGGTCCGGCCTAACAACTCTTCGGGCGTGTAACCCTCGACGTTGGTGACCGCCGGGCTCAGGTACTGGATGCGATTGTCCGCATCGATCAGCGCGATGCTGTCGGCGCCATGCTCGATGAGCGCGCGGAAGCGCCGCTCGCTCTTGCGCAGCGAGGCGTTGGCGGCCTCCAGTTCCGCGGTACGTTGCTCGACTCGCAGCTCCAGCAGGTCGCGCATCTCGCGTTCCGCGCTGGCCGCCGCCACGCTGTCGGTGACGTCGCGCGCCGTCGCATACATCAGCCCGCGATCCGGCATCGAGCGCCACGAGAGCACGCGCCAGGAGCCGTCCTTGTGGCGATACCGGTTTTCGAACTGCAGTACCGGCGCGCCGGTGCGCATCTGCCGTTCGACTTCGAGCAGCGTCCTGGGTATGTCGTCCGGGTGTACGAATTCGATGAAGGGACGCGCGGTGAATTCCTCGGGAGTCCAGCCGAGTACCTGCTCCACGGCCGGGCTGACGCGCTTGAAATAGCCCTCGACGCTCGAGATCACCAGGAAATCGAGCGACAGGTCGAAGAAGCGGTCGAGCTGTGCTTCGGCGCGTCCGCGCCCCGCGACGTCACGGCGGAGCGCCAGCAGCGACAGCAGGAGCAGCACCAGGGCGATCACGCTGGCGCCCACGATCAACACGTCGCCCACGCTGCTGCCGCGCGCCAGGCTGAAATAGGCGGCAATGAGGATGGCGACGAACAGCAGCAGCGCCAGCCCGAAACTGGCGCGGATCAACAGCTCGGTCTTCCGTGTTCGATACATTGCAGCGCCGCAGAGTAAACGCTGTTCGTGTCGAACTGAAAACCGGTAGTGGTTTCCCTTAAAATGTTGTTAGGCCGGAAGCGGGCGACGACCCTGTAGTCGCCGCCCTACAGCCTTCAGAACGTCCCCGAGGCGGTGGTCGAAGTGCCGCCACTGGTGTAGGTCACGCTCCAGGTATCGCCGCTGGTTGCGTGCGAGCTGCCGGTGCCGCCGACCTGCGCGGCGAACACGCGGCCGGTGCCGGCGGCCAGTGTCTGGCCCGCGCCCAGCGTCCACGTATACGTGAGCTGGCTCGAGGTCGCGCTCGAGGCCTGGGTCATCGTGCCACCGATGGTGTTGTACTGGCCGCTCACCGAGAGGCCGGAGGGATTCCGGGCCACGGTGATGGTCACGGTCATCGCGGTGATCGGCGCCGGGTTGGTGAGGCGCACCTGTTCCTCGATGAACCACGGGCTGTTGCTGGCCACCGCGCCAGAAATCGTGGCATTGCCACCGCCGCCGGAGTTGGCCACCGTGAGCGCCACCTGCACGCTGCGTGCGCCCACCGTGGCGTTGCTGCCGTTGATGGTGATGGTGGCATTGCCCAGCGTGGCGGTCGACGAGGCGGTCAGGGTCAGGGTGCTGGCATTACCCGTGGTCGAGGCGGGGCTGAAGCTCGCGGTGACGCCGGCCGGCAGGCCGCTGGCGCTCATCGCCACGCTGCCGGTGAAGCCGCCGCTGCGCGTGATGCTGACGCTGACCGCACCCGCCGCGCCGCGATTGACCGTCAACGAGGCCGGCGCGGCGCCCAGCGAATAGTCAGGCGTCTGGTTGGTGGAGACCGTGAAGTTAGACGCGTTGCTGGCCAGCCCGCCCACCAGCAAGGTCACCGCCACGGTGCCGGAAACAGCGGGCACGGTGGCGGTCACCTGCGTATTGCTCCAGGCGGTCACGGTGGCGTTGGTGGCGCCGAAGCGCACCGCGCTCGTGCCTTGACTCGCACCGAAGTTGCTGCCAGTGATGGTCACGCTCGCGCCCACCGGCCCGCTGGTGGGATTCAACGAGCTGATCGCAGGTGACTGCTGCTGCGTGGCCACGGTGAACGTGGCCGCGTTGCTGGCCACGCCGTTCACGGTGACCGTGACCGATTGCGCGCCGGCCCCGACATTGGGCACGGTGGCGACGATCTGCGAGGCACTCCACGAGCCGACCGTGGCGCTGGTGCCGCCGAAGCGCAACGTGCTGGCGCCCTGCGAGGCGCCGAAATTGCTGCCCGAAACCGTGACCGAACTACCCACGGCGCCGCTGGCCGGGTTCACCCCGTTGATGGCCGGCGTGTTGCCCGGTTGCTGGTCCAGCGGGAACTGCAGCGGCTGCAACAGCGACAGCTTGGCCTGGTTCACGATGCCATTGAAGTTGTTGTTGAACAGCCCGTAGCGGTCGTTGCCGTTCATGGCCCAGTAGGCCCAGCCCATCGCCTGCTTGCCGTTGAGGTACTGCACCAGGCTCGAGAACCACTGGCCCTGCGAGCCGGGCGTCGAGCTCTGGATGTCCGCATTCGAATTGAGCGTGCCCATCTCGCCGATGAAGACCGGCGCGAGGTTCTGATTGTGGATGTAGCCCCAGTTCTGGTCCCACACGGCCGCGAGCGAGGCGGCCGTGGTGCCGCCGTTGAACCAGGACTGGTTGGCCTCGGCCGGGCCGTAGTCGTGCGCGGAATACACCACGCGATTCGCGACGCTGAGCGTCACGGGCCGGTTGGCCACGCCGCGCAACATGCCGCCCCACCAGGTGAAGGCGTTGTTGTAGTGATCGTTGCCCTCGACCAGGATCAGCAGGTTCGGATTGATCGCAAGGATTGCGTTGCCGGCGCGCGTGGCGGCGGCCTGCCAGTCATTGGCGGAGCTGCAGCCGGAAGGATCTCCGCCCCAGCAGGCGCCGGCATGCGGCTCGTTGCGCAGGTCCATGCCAATGACGGTGGTGTTGCCGTTGTAGCGGGTAGTCAGGGCGCGCCAGTTGGCGAGCCAGGTGCTCTCGGGAAAATCGCCGGTGAACCACAGGCCATTCTCCTGCGCGGAGTTGCCGGCGTTGGACCGGTGGTTATCAAGAATTACGCGCAGGCCGATGTTGCCGCAGTAGGCGATGATCTTGTCCAGCACGTCGAGAGCGCGCGCGTCGGCCGCGATGTCGGTGTTGATGCCGTTGCGGTTGATGTTCATCGTGCCCAGCACCGGGTTCTGCGACACCATCTGGTCGGAGTACGGGATGCGCACGGTGTTGAAGCCCGAGGACTTGATCAGATCCAGGATGGCCTTGTAGTCGTTGATCCACAGGCCGTGCGCCACGAACGTGGTGGTTTCGAAGCCGTACCAGTTGATGGCGGCGATGCGCACCGGCTGGTTGCCGGAATCGAGGATGCGGTTGCCGCTGGTGTGCCAGTAACCGGCGCCGGCGGCGCGTGCGTCCGCCGCCAGCAGCATTGCGCCTAACAACATCAGCAGGGCGGGCAACAGGGTTGCGTGGGTGCGGCGCGCCGCGACCCGGTCCATTCCATGGGTCATAAGTCCTCCGGCGGGCGTAGACGGAAGGTGGCCCGCGCGACCGGCACGCTGGCCGGTAAAACGCGGGCCGTCAATTACGGGAACTAACAACCCACCGGTTGTCCGACCGGGTCAGGCGGCTGTCTCGGCCGCGACAGTGGTTGTGTCTCGGGCCGGCGCGATCGGCAGCTCCACCCAGAAGGTCGAGCCGGCGCCCGGTTCGGAATCGAAGCCGATGCGGCCGTGCATGTGCTCGATGAAGCGCCGCGCGATATGCAGTCCCAGGCCGGTGCCGCCTTTCTCGCGTGTGGCGGAGGCGTCCGCCTGCGAAAATTTTTCAAAGATGCGTGCACGGAATTCCTCGGGGATGCCTGGCCCGTCGTCGCGCACGCTGATGCGCAGCGCGTCGCCGAGGCGCTCGCACCACACGCGCACCGCGCCACCGGGCGGCGAATACTTGGCGGCATTCGACAAGAGGTTGGTCAGCACCTGGATCAGGCGCTCGGGATCGACTTCCACGGTCCAGGCGTCCGGAATGGGCGCGAGCTCGATGTGCGCATTGAGCCGGCGCGCATATCCCTCGTTGGCCTCGACCGCCTGCAGTACCACCGGCGCCAGCCGCTGCGGGCGCATTTCGAAGCGCATCTGGCCGGCGGAGAATTTCTCGATGTCCAGGATGTCGTTGACCAGCAGCACCAGGCGCTCGCAATTGCTCTGCGCGATCTCCAGCAGGTCGCGCACCTTGGGCGCGAGGCTCGCCGACATGGCGCCCAGGATCAGGCCCAGCGAGCCGCGGATCGAGGTCAGCGGCGAGCGCAGCTCGTGGCTGACCACGGCGGTGAACTCGCTCTTCATGCGCTCCATTTCCCGCGCCAGCGTGACGTCTTCGATGACGCCGAGGAAGCCGCCGACCACCCGATTCTGGTCGCGCAGCGGCGTGATGATGACGTTGACCGGGAAACGCGTGCCGTTCTTGCGGACGAAGTGCCACTCGCGCTTCTCGTAGCCATCGCGCAGCGGGATACGCGTGAATATCTCGGGGCCGACCTCGACCTTCTCGCCCAGCTCCTCCGACAGGCTGCGCGCGCGGGCCTCGAGCTCTTCGGCATCGAGGAAGATGGGAATGGCGCGCCGGCCGATGACCTCGGGCGCCTTGTAGCCGAGCGACTGCTCGGCCGCGCGGTTGAAAATCATGATGCGGTAGTTCGAGTCGATGGCGATGACCAGGTGCGCGCTGCTCGAGATGATGCCGGCGTTGAGCGCCAGCGACTTGCCGAGATGCAGCGACTTCAGCCGCGAAATCAGCATGAAGCGCACCGACAGCGCCGCGAGCGCCGCCACCAGCAGTCCGGCGGCCAGCACCAGCGAGGGCAGTGAGGACTTCTGCGCATCGATGAACGCGGCGGTCGGTGCCACGCGCAGCGTCCACGGCTCCTCGCCGATGCGCATGATGCGTTCACCGATCCACGGGCTCGCGAGCCGCGCGGCTTCGCGCGTGTTGGTGAAGTACACCGTGCCCTCGTGCAGGATGGCCATGGTGTAGTTGCGCGACAGCTCCTCGCTGATGGTGCCGTGGAAGAAATCCTCGATGGAGAACACGCCGGCGATGAAGCCGTCGAACGCGCCCGCGCGGCGCACGGGCAGGTAGCCGATGAAGCCCGGATAACCCTGCACCAGGTGCAGGGGCGGCGTGAGTGTCGCGCCATCGCGATCCTCGGCGCCGCGCAGCGCGGCGGCGCGTTTCGGATCGGCGCGGATGTCCAGGCCCCGCGCCTTCTCGTTGCCGGTCTGCGGTTCTATCCAGCGCACGTGGTAGCCGGCGTCGACCCACTCGAGCGCGCGCAAGCCGGACAACTGGCTGACGTGACTGGCGGCGTCGTTGCGCCATTCGGCCTCGGGAGTGCCGCCGGACACGTCCCAGCGCGCCGCCATGCGCCCCAGGGAGTTGACGCGTTCGGTCACGCGTGAGCGCAACAGGTACTCGATCTTGCTGGTTTCGTCCTGCAGGCGCCGCTCGACGAAATCGGTTTCGCGATCCTTCAGCTGCCAGTAGAGCCCGAAACTGCCCGCCGCCAGCACCGCGAACACCAGCAGCGGCACCACCAGGCGCCGCTCGCCGAACATCTGCTCGACCTGTTCGGTGCGGCGCGCCGTGAGCACGATGAGCAGCAACGCCAGCAGGGCGGTGAACACCAGGCCGGCGATCAGGATGAACAGCGGGTTGGCGGAACGCTCGGTGCGTTCGAAGGCCGGTGTGCTTTCCCAGACCAGCTGCCAGCGGCGCTGCATGGCGCCGAGCGAGATGCGGCGCGTGAACGCCGGATGCACGGCGGGTACCGCGTCACTGCTGTAAATCAACGCGCCCGGTGTGGCGCTGTCACCGTCGTAGATGCGCAGGCGGTACTCCGAGCTCTGCCCGTGGGTGAGGCCGGCGAGGAAATTGCGCGCGATGATGGGTGCGTAGGTCCAGCCGCGCAGCGCCGCGCGGCGCTGGTCGACGGTGGCGACGGACTGCCCTTGCCGGTACACGGGGTACATGAGCAGCAGGCCGATCGAGCGGCGCTGGTCCTGCACCAGAACGATGGGGCTGGAGAGGGCCGCCTGGCCGCTGTCGCGCGCCAGTTCCGCGGCTTGCAGGCGGTGCTGTTCGAAGGCGATGTTGAGCCCGAGCGCCGGGCGGTTGTTGGCCAGCGGCTCGATGTACCGGATGACGTAGTTAGGTCCGGGGCCGGCGGGGTGCACGGCGAAATCCGCGGCCCGGTCGGCACGCACCGCGGCCGTGAAACCGGCGACGTCTTCGGCAGCCACCGGCTGGATCCAGCCGATGCCGTTGATGCCGGGGAAGTTGTCGCGTACGCCCACCGCATCCACGTAAGTGCGCCACTCGTCGTGCGACACCTCGTTCGATCCCTGGATGAAGCCCGCGGCGCCGAGCAGCGCGCCGCCGTACGACGACAGCCGGTTCTGGAGCGCCTTTTCACTCTCGATGGTGAGCGTCTCGAACTTGGCGGCACCGTGGCGCTGGTTGTTTTCGATCGAGGCCTTCCACAAGTAAAAGGTGAGGCCCAGCGGCATCAGCAGCAGCAACAGCGACGCGAGTGGTAGTTGGCCGACGTTCGAATCGCGCCACCTCAGGGTTTCGCGGCTGCCGGGCGCGAGCAGCACCAGCGGCATGAATACCAGCACGCCGAGCAGGTCGCCCGACCACCAGGCCAGCCAGTTGGCCGCGATTTCGGTGTGCGGCACGATCTGCAGGCCCGCCAGCGTCGCCACGCCCAGGCTGGCCGCGATGACGCAGGTCAGCGGGCCGCCGATCGCCAGCAGCACCAGGATGTCGCGCACGGTGTTGAGGCGCAGCGGCAGCCCGAGGAAGCGGGCGATCAACGCACGACCGACCACGGCCTGCAGCGTGGAGCCGGCGGCGATGGCGGCGGCTGCGAGCAGCTTCGCCGAGTACCAGTCGGCCTCGGCGAACACGCCCGAGTTGTAGGCATTGAGCAGCAGCGATCCGGCGAGCACGCCCGGCCAGAGCCGCGCGCCGCCGATGATGAGCATGCCGAGCGCCAGCCCCGAGGGCGGCCAGATGATGGTGGCGTAGCCGGGTGGCACGGCCAGCAGCAGGCCGAGCTTGCCGGTCAGCAAGTAGAGGAGGACCAGGATGGCGAGGCGGATGAAGTAGTTAGTCGTCATCTACTCGGATAAACCCTTAAGGCACACTCCCATGGTCCGTGCCGCGCCGCGATGCGACGTAGCCGCCGGAGGACCAATACGTTAGCGTGCAAACGATGGCCAGTCTCGATGACGACATCAATTCCGGCACGGTCACCCGCCGCCTGCGGGCCTTGTCCGCCGACCAGCCGATGTGCGTGCTGATCGTGGACGACGACGAACTGGAACGGGCGCTGATCGCCGACCGGCTCGCGGAGCGCGGCGTCGACACGCTGCAGGCCGCGGATGGCGCCGAGGCGCTGTCCATGTTGCGGGATACGCCGGTGCAGGTGGTGGTGGTGGACTGGCACATGCCGGTGATGGACGGCATCGAGTTCACCGAGCGATTCCGCGCCGAACTACCCGGCGATACCTCCGTGATCATGCTGACCGCGCGCAAGGAGGACTTCGACTTCGAGCGCGGCTACCGCGCCGGCGTCGACGACTACCTCACCAAGGGAGTGCGCGAGCCCGAGCTGATGGCGCGCATCCACGCGGGCATGCACCTGTTCAGCCTGCGCACGCAGCTGCGCGAGGCGCGCGCCGCCCTGCAACTGGCTGAGCGCGGCCGTGAAGGCCACTGAAACCCCGGATACCGCGCCAGACGAATCGGCGATCACGCTGATCCAGCCCGCGCTGAGCGCCATTCCGCCGCGCGTGCTGGTGGTCGACGACGACGACGTCGCCCTCGAGCGCATGCGTGACCTGGTCACCGCGGCCGGCTACGAAGTGGTGACCGCGACCAGCGGTAGCGCCGCGCTGGCCGCGCTGCAAACCGAATTCGCGCCCATCGTCATCCTCGATCGCAGCATGCCCGGCATGGACGGCGTGGAGCTGTGCCGCGAGATCCGCAATGGCGAGTATCCCGGCTACGTCTACCTGATGTTGTGCACGGCGCACGACTCGGAGGACGAGATCCTCGGCGGCTTGCGAGCCGGTGCCGACGACTACCTCAGCAAGCGCGCCTCGGGCACGCAGCTCATCGCGCGCCTGGCCACCGCGCGCCGCATCATCGCGCTGGAGCAGTCGCTCAAGCACGTGATCGAGGAACGGCGGCGCATGGCCATGACCGATGCGCTGACCGGCAGCTACAACCGGCGCTACTTCATGAGGCACCTGCGTCGCGAGCTGAAGCGCACACGGCGCTCCGGGGGCGATCTCGCGCTCGCGATCCTGGACATCGACCACTTCAAGCACATCAACGACCGCTTCGGCCACGCGGCCGGCGACGCCGTGCTGGTGGAGTTCGCGCGCCGGATAAAAGAAGCGCTGCAGCGCGAGACCGACTGGTGCGCACGCCTCGGCGGCGAAGAATTCGCCGTGGTGCTGGCGGAGACGGATCTTGCGGGCGCGCAGGTGGTGGGCGAGACCCTGCGACGCGCCGTGTCGGGCGCGCCGGTGCGCACCGCGGCCGGCAGCATCGACGTCACCGTCAGCGTTGGTATCAGCAGCGTCGGGGTGTTCGCGGATCGCGACGCGGCGACGGTCGAACAGCTGCTGCGGCGCGCCGACGACTGCCTCTACTTCAGCAAGCGCCATGGGCGCGACCGCGTCACCATCGATGGCGAGGCCAACGTGGACAAGCCGCTCAAGACCCTGCTGTACGTCGACGACGATCCGGACATCCGCGAGATCGTGCAGATGTCACTGAGCCTCGACGGCCAGATCAACGTCCTGACCAGCGACGGCGGCGAACGCGCCCTGCTCAAGATGCAGGTCGAGCATCCCGATCTGGTGGTGCTCGACGTGATGATGCCGGGCATGGATGGCCCGACCCTGCTGAGACGCATGCGCGAGGATCCTGGCCTGGCGCAGATCCCGGTGATCTTCATGACGGCCAAGGCCAGCGCCGAGCAAACCCAGCGGTTCCGCGAGCTCTCGGCCATCGGCGTGATCGCCAAGCCTTTCGATCCGATGGTATTGGCCGCCCAGGTGAGAGCGCTGTGGGAGGCGAAGTGAAACCGACCCCCGAAGAA
>Ga0164241_10002834_pt1 | contig 18212 bp, 18 predicted proteins | sample OricomyardsoilBY_FD_108780 | JGI IMG/M metagenome (GOLD analysis project Ga0164241, IMG submission 108780) | Backyard soil microbial communities from Emeryville, California, USA - Original compost - Back yard soil (BY) | ecosystem: Environmental > Terrestrial > Soil > Unclassified | place: USA...
AGAAATCGAAATGGAAATATTGATAACGCAGAAAATCACCCCAAGCCTCGGGCTTTTTGTTCAGCACCACTTGATGATTCCCATCGGCGCTTAAGCGCAGCAGCTGCATTTTGTGATTGAAATGATCGTTGGGGTCCGTTTCGATCACCGCCACTTTGCTCTGCGCCGGGTGATAACCCACCATGGAATGCTGAATCACCGGCTGGTAAATCCAATCCGCAATCACATTGGGTTTGATGGTCAGTTCAATGGCGTTGGCAGTCGCGCCGGCGGGTACGGTGGTGCGTACAATAAACCAGCCGTTCTGATGCTGATTGCGACCATCGTGCAACTCCAGCTCACCGGTGCTGCTTTGAATTTGCATGCGGAATTCGTCGGATTCCGGAGCTATCGCTAAAGTCTTACCTCTCGCCAGCGGAATTGGTTTGGCCTTGTGGTTGTGCAGCGGAATTAAATCTTTAAACTCGCCGGTTGGCACCAGCTGGGGATGGGGTTTAACACCTTCGGGCATCTCCACGCCGTAGGGCTGACGTGGGAATATGCCGCTGTGCTCATCCATAATCCAGGACATGCCGAAAAGGTCCGTCGGGTACAACTCCAAAACAAAACCTACTTTGCCAACCCATTGCTCGGGCAGTGGCTGATCCAAGTCGACGGTGACTTTAATGGCGTCGCCTTCAGCGCGCACCGTCATTTCATAGTTCAGCTGCAAATCCGGGTAATAAATGGGATTAAATCCCTTCTGCTGATGCTTCTCGTCGGGGTACGCCAAACGGGTACGAATTTCACCACGCTCCCGATCAACCATCCGCGACACAATTTTAGGCACCGGCGACCACTGACCCGGCGTTGCTTCCAAGCGCAAATCCCCGTTGGTGGCGATACGGGTGCCGTGCATCACCATAATCAAACCGCTTTGGTGACTTTCGGGAAAGGTGTCGTGAAAAGCCATAATCCCAACGCCGCGATTCTGGAAATAATCGCGCCTATTGAGTTGGAATTGTCCCTGTGGATTTTTTACTGAGATGTTGTTCTGACGTTTAGCCTCTAAAGTCGGGCCAAATTGGCTGCAACCCATCAAAGCACCTACCACCCAACCGAAGAGAAGTGTCTTTTTATAAGGAATCATGGAGGTCTCGTTTAGCTATGGAGCAACCCTGCGGCGCCTGTTAACGTGCTCAAAGCAACCTTAGGTGCAAGGGGACCACAAGTCAATTGCCGCCTGAAACGCGCATAAGAGCACATGTGTGTATCTGCGCGACACCTACTCCGATGGCATCGCCCTTTTGAAAAGGTAGGATTTCAGAAATTGCACGGAAACGGTTATTTATAGATCCTTAAAATCCGGAAAAAAGTTAAAGCCAACAGCAATACGATTCCATGCATTGATAGTCGCAACGGTGATGGTCAGATTTACGATTTCTTCCTGCGTAAAAACCTGAGCCAGCTGTGCAAATTGCTCATCGGTCGGACTGCCTTGCGAAAGACGTGACGCTGCCTCTGCCCATTCAAGTGCCGCACGTTCGCGCGCAGAGAACACCGGCACTTCCCGCCACGAGGGCAAGACGTCCAGACGGCTTTGTTTCTCGCCATCCTTGCGCGCCTCGTTAGCATGCATATGCTGGCAAAAGGCACAGCCATTAATCTGCGATGCGCGCAGCTTAACGAGGTGAACCAAAGAATGCTCCAGACCAGCCGCTGCCGCCTCTCCCAACCCGGCCAGTGATTTGTAAAGTGCCGGCTGAATTCTATAAACAGCGGCTTTCTCGATTCGCTCCTTCATAAAGACCTCTCATAGGTAAACAGTGGAGGCTTTATGATGAACGGGCTGACCTATTCAGTCTTGTATTTTTGCGACATCTTTTTCTGCCGGTACTGCCCCGGTGTCTGTCCGGTTATTTTCTGAAACTGACGACCAAAATGCGCCTGATCATAAAAACCTGCATCCGCTGCCACTTGTGCCAAGGAAACTCCGGGGTTATGGCTAATCAGCGAACGGGCGGTTTTGACCTGCTGTAACTGTTTAAGGCTTGCGGGCGCTATGCCCACTTCCAATTGAAACTTTCGCTCCAACTGTCTCCGGCTCATGGGGAAATGCGCCATCACATCCTCCATCGACAACTGACTTTTCTTAATCAATTGAAATGCGTGATAAACCCAACTCTGGCGAGAGCTGATGCTGATTGCCTTTCGCAGAAACCAATCATTTAGCCGCGCGATACGATCAATGTTTGTTACCTTAAGCGCCAACTGCTCGCCCAGCTCTTTGTAATCACGCAAACTCAAATCATCGACATTGGATTCCAGATTGGCGACAAGCGGCATTTCCAATCCCAACAATTGAAAAGCGCCACCCGGCTGAAAGCGAATGCCGAGTTGATCTACCTGCCCTGAAAACCGGATTCGATTCACTTGAAAAAAGGCGTTAAATGATATGGTTGGTATAGCGCCGCAAGCAAAGTCTAAAACCAGAGTTGTGCCACCGTCAGGATAGAGATTTTCCGTTAGCGCGGATTGAATCAACTGAGGTGATTTGGCCACCCAATAGCATTGGATCCATGGACTCAGCACAGGGTGCGGCGCGTACCATTCCAAGCCCAGTAGTGAAAGATTGGCCGGTGGCGGTTCGCTTAGTAAATGGATGTCGATCGACATGTTAATCCTGCTAATAATTCAAGAATCTCTCCGATCCTTCACCGCATAATTTTTTCAAGCGCCTTTCCTTTTGCCAACTCATCAATCAACTTGTCCAGGTATCGCACCTTCTGCACCAGTGGATCCTCAATTTCCTCTACACGAACGCCACATATGGTGCCTTTAATAAGCGAGCTGTTTGGATGAATAGCCGGGGCTTCAGCAAAAAATGTCTCGAAATCGCTTTCCTTTTTTATCTGATTTTCCAACTCATTTTTGCTATAGCCAGTCAGCCAGCAGATGACTTGGTCAACTTCGTCCCTCGTGCGATTCTTCCTTTCTGCCTTTTGGACATACAACGGGTAAACCGCTGAGAACTTCATTCTTGGAATACGGTAATCATTTTTCATCAGCCCTCCTCGATGTCGAAATAGGCTTTAAGCTCAGAGGGCGCTTCCAGCATCACCCTGATTGCATTTTGGCGATTCGAAGCGTCCATATATATCCGATCTGTTCATGTAACTGATCTCACTTTTCTCTGGTAGATCCATCCCTTTGCTTCGGTTTGAACGGAAATGCGGTTCGAGACTTGCCGGTTTTGGCTGGTATCCAGAGTGACAACATCATGGTGATCGCAAGCGTGGTAATCGTGAAGCCGAGAGACCAGACGATTGGTATCTTGAAAATAGTGTTTTGTGTCAGCTACTCCCCTTGAGAGGAGCAAAAATTGAAGCAGAAGCAACGGGGCCAGTCAACTTCGTTAGCTTCGGAGTGATAATCCATGATCGCTTGCAGAGGTAGATCAAGCAAGCCGACGAACATCTCGACGCTGCTACCGCCCGTGCATGTGGGGTAAGCGGTATAACATCGCCAATCCCGGTGCTCGACAGCAGCGCAAAGCTAAGATAAATCCTTGGCATCCTTTGGCTGTACGCTCTAGATACAGCCAAAGTGATCTCCGGTATCACCCCGCTGACACGAAGTCGGCATTATTCGATTCTGTGCGGATGCGTCGGACCTTTACGCCGATTTTCCGAACAGCTTTCCTTTATGCCGAACAGCTTTTCCGCATTCCGGAACGCAATTTTTTCTTTGGCTTTACGGGGCAGATTCACTGCGCGAAACCAGTCGGTTTGTTGCTTCATGTCTGCAAACGGATAATCGGTTGCAAACATTATTCGATCGACACTGATGTGCTTCAACAGAAGATGAAGCAGATCAGTCCGGGGGAATGCGCTGGTTGTGAACCAGAAATTATCTTTGAAGTATTGCCCGATCGGCTTTTCCAGTGAATGTTCGGTCGTCTCACCCAAATCTTCCATGATACGTTCAAAGTAAAACGGGAGGCCCTCTCCCATGTGGCCGATAATAATCTTCAGCCTAGGGAATCTATCGAATGACCCAGTCAAGATCATTCGAAGGGATTGCGTAAGGACTTCTTGGTGCCATCCATATCCAGAACCACTGAAAATGTAGTCCTGATATTCATCGTTATATCCTGGCCTTGTAATGCGGTAGTAAAGATCGAAAACCTCTTTGGGCGGGAAGCCTGGATGCAGGTATATCGGCACTCCAAGCGCTTCGGCACGCGCTAACACGGGCTCGAAATCGGGATGATCGAGGAATTTATTTCCAATGATTCCATTGGTCATAGCTCCCACAAAGCCATCTTCCCGAACGGCGCGTTCCAGTTCGTCTGCTGATGCAAACGGATCCTGCAACGGCAAAGTTGCAAACGCCTGGAACCGTCCCGGATATTTAACCATCGGGCCTTCGGCAATCGTCTTATTGAGACGATACGCAAAATCGATGCCTTCCGGACCTGGAACATTTTGTACGCCCGGCGTATGTACGGATAGGATTTGTACGTTGAGCCCCGCATCATCCATTGCGGCAATGCGACCCGAGTCTATTTCGGAAAGGCCAAGTGACCTGAGGTACTCCGCGTGATCATCGTTGATGGCGATCTGCGCGATCAGTTCGTCGGTGGAATAAGTCTCCTCCGTGCCGATAAATCGCAGGTCTCGATCCCGCCACGCGATTTCCGAAAGCTCTGCAGCGGCGGCATTGGAGATAACGGTGGATGCGGACAATCCGGCACCAACACCGAGTGCAGCTGCGCCACTTAGAAACTTGCGGCGCTCCATCAAAAGGGATTTCATCTCGTTACTCAATTGCTTGCTCATACAGCGAATCATCCAACGGTTGACAGTATGTTTCTGAAGAAACGCCGTTAGGTTAACAACGACAGTGTGGCTAAAATGTCGCTGACATAAGTTTTAGTGCGCCAATCAGAGAGATTACGAGCAGAACGAGGAAAAACAGGAAAGTGAATTAAATTTGAATATACGAATAAAAATATTTTCGCCGAACTCAAGCAAGAAAATCATGATATCTCAGAGTGTCGTCGTCACCATGAAAGACGGGCGACTACTCGCGCTCCGTCTGCCTGCAGCGAAAACGACCAGCCATTGCGCTCACACAAACGTTGGACGATACCCAAACCCAGACCATAACCGTGAGACGAAGACGCCTCGGTCGGCGTGTGCCGCTCATCAGCGCTCTCTTGGTTTGTGACTAAAGCGCTCACCTGATTGGTGACGAATAGCTCGCGCTCTTTGATTCGAATAGTGATCGGGCCCTGCCGGTCAAGCGTGTGCTCGAACGCATTTCGCACCAGATTATTGACCGCGATAGAAAAAGCCTGTGGATGTCCACAGACTTTGGGGTTTGCGAGATCTTCGATATCAACATCCACGAACTTGCCACTCAGCAGATAGCGTTGCTGATCTATCGCCTGGTTCACCAGCGGCATCACTAAAAACTGCTTGTCATACAACCCGTCGTCGGTTTCGCGAGCGAGGCACAAAAACATTTCAATCGTGGTTTTCATCTCGAGCGTCGCACGCTTCACTCGATCTACCACCTTCCTATCGCCCGCTGACAGTTCGCTTTGCTCCAGCAGTTCAAGTGCGCCTGTTATTACGGTGATCGGCGTCCGTAACTCATGACTGGCTGAACTGGTAAAGTATCGCTCCCTCTCAACAAATGCGCTGATACGCTCAAGCGTCTTCTCAATGGTCCCAGCGAGCACGCCAACCTCATCATCACCGAACCGGCTGGACTCTATGCGTTTATGATCCTCGGCCGATAGTTTTTCCAGGTCAATGTCCTCGACAATTTTGGCGAGTTCCGCAACAGGCGCTATAGCTCGACGCATGACAAAAACTCCCAGCCCGAAACCAAGAGCACCGAGCGTACCTACGACACCGGTGATACCGAGCAGCCACCACCAATCCTCTGACGACGCAGCCTCAATTCCGGCAACGTCGAAAACTACAAATGCGCGCGGCGATTTATTGTCGGCTGATGGCTCTTCATTGTCGGCTGATGGCTCCTCATTGTCGGTAGATAGCTTTTGCTTGTCGGTAGAGAGCACCGCCACATGCAGCTCTTCGGGAATGAATTCGTACAACCCCTCATCAGGGTTTGTCTGCGCCCATTCCCGGAGTGATTCCGGCAAGCTGCCAACATTATCGTAACCGCGAAGATTCATTGGCAGAGTGGGATAACTTTCGGCGGCACGCTGTAGCTGACGCACCAGCACACGGTCTTCGCTCAACCGGATCGCAGCGAAGAATGCAAATCCCCAGCCCACGCTGAGCACAGCGACACACATCGCAAATGCAATCGCGACACGCTTGCGTAAACCGTGCCGGTACATTACTGACTGTCCTCTGCAATATTAGTCTCCGCAATATTGGGCTCTGCAATTCGATACCCGATGCGATGCACCGTATGAATCAGCGGGCTGTCAAACGGCCTATCAACAGCCTGTCGCAGTTTGTACAAGTGCGAGCGCAGCGCATCGCCATCAGGAGGCTCGTCCGCCCACAACAAGGTTTCGAGATCTTCACGAGTCACAACAGACGGCGACTCTTCCATCAATCGCTGGAGTAGTTTCATGCCGGCAGGATTGAGATCGACGCGCCGCCCAGAGCGATGCACCTGCAGCGTGGATCTATTCATCGTCAAATCGCCAACTATTAACAGGTTGTCGGTTTTTCCGTGACTACGTTTGTACAGCGCCTGCAATCGCGCATGCAGCTCTTGTAATGCGAATGGCTTGACCAGATAGTCGTCTGCTCCCGCCTCGAAGCCCTTGAGTTTATCGTCAAGCGTGTCTCTCGCCGTTAGCATTAGCACGGGTGTTTCCACTTTGGCATCCGCTCGCAGCCTCTTGCAGAAACTTAAGCCATCCATCCCTGGAAGCATCAGGTCGAGAACAATAACGTCGAACCGATTCGTCAACGCTAAGTGCATCGCACTTATACCGTCGTAGGCAAAATCCAACACATAGCGATGCTTTTCAAAATACGCTGCAATGTTCTCGCAAATGTCGCGGTTGTCTTCGACAATCAACGCTCTAATCGGCGCCGCACCAAACGCATGTGCCATCTGTTTGCTCCTTAGATTGTTATCCCTTAGATAGCTAGTCCTTAGATTGCTAATTGCTAGCCCTTACCAGGCCCTTCTTACCATGCATAGTCGAATCGCAGACCAATCAGTGGCTCGGCTTCGCTATCGTCTTTCACTTCAATGCCGCGGCGGTAGTCAAACTCGGTATCGTCGCTCGACGACGCTGCCGTTACATTGAGGACGTCGAGAAAGGCTGTTACATCGATGGGGCCAAATGCGCGCCTATAATCTACGCGAGCGTTCAACGAGCCGGAACCGCTGTTGCGACCGACATTGCGTTCAGTAATCTCTTTCGAGTAGCGCAGAGGCCGCCCTGGGCCTAACACGTCTGCGTGAACAATAAATTCATCGTCGGGTCTGCCGGACAGATATTTATAGCGCCCCGCGATCTTCCAGCGGTCGTTGATTTCCCAGGTAAGGCCGAGGGTAGCGACATGCTCGCGGCTGAATTCGTCAGCCACCTCACCGCGACCGTCTTTCCGATCGACTACGGCATCGTTGTAAGAGTAAGTGGCGGTAGCATAAAGGCCTTCGCGAATCGTACCGGCGATAACGAAGTCGGCGCCGTATGATGTGCCGTCACCAATGTTTGCAAATGTTCCCCTTGCTCGATCGAGGTCCACCACCAGGTTGTCGAGGCCTTGATAATAGGCTTCAATCAAGACCGACCAGCTGTCAATTGGGAAATATTCAAAACCGACACTGCTGTGCGTAATTTTTTCGTTCTTGAGGTCGTTCGACTCGTTAGCGGCAAGCTCTAAAAACCGTGGCGACTGATGAAAGAGCCCTGCGGTCGTAAAATATCGAATCGTTTTACTCGGCTGCCAATTAGCGCTGAACCTGGGCGACGCGAAGCTTTCGTCTGCAAAACCGTCCCGTTCGAACCGCGCACCTGTGCGAAATTCCCAATCGCCGCGCTCAAAAAGCTGTTCTACATAACCCGCATAGCTTGTTTCTTTCTGACTGAGTGAAGAGTCTATGTTCGCGGGCGTCAGCACAATATATTTTTGATCGGGGTCTTCTCTAAAATCATCCGAGTCGTAGACAAATCGCTCCCAATCGCCATCCAAGACGGTGTCGTAATTCAGTTCAATTTGCGTTATTCGAACACCGCCACTGAACACGCCCCATGGATTCACCGTCTCGAAGTCGCTTCGCCAGCCAGTCTCGGTCTCATCCTCACCGATGGTAATAATGTCTTCCCGCCCCGGATAACTGGACGCGGGCGATCCCTCAGGCACGAGATCAGGATCGGCTTCACCCTCTGAACTGATCTTGTCGCTTCTGCGGTAGTAAATCTTATTGGTCCAGACCGCTTTTTCACCGATCAATGATCGCAATGTCAAACCGTACAAATCACTGTCTTGTTCGGTATCTTGCAGCGCAGTATCTTCGAAATTAGGCGACTCAGAAACGTGGGTCACGCCGCGCGTATAGTCTTCGTGCGTATCCATCAACAGTATTTCGATCGTGTTCTTACTGCTGATGGGTATCACCGACTTTACGATGATGTCTCTTAAGACAGGGTCGCCAATGTCCAGCTCTTCGATCGTTTCAAAAAAAGCGCCGAAATCCAATCGTCGCGCAGAAATGAGCATCGTTGAGTCTTCCGTGATTCCAGTTGGGCCGTCGTAACCCACTTCATAGCCCGCAAGGTCGTAGCGAAAACTCGCTGACGGGCTTGGATTGCCATCGGCGACATCGAGTTTGAGTAGCGATGCCGCCCGACCACCATAGGCTGCGCTCCAGCCACCCGGTGAGAACTCTGCGCCACTGATAACATTCGGTGCGAAAATCGAGAAACGGCCGCCACCGCCCACATCTTCGTCTTCACCCAGGGTCGCATCAAAGTGAATAGCTTTATCAAAGGGAAAGTCATCAACGAATAACAAATTATCTCTTGGGCCACGGCCGCGTACGCTGAAGGCCGCGAATTCACTGACGGATGCCAGACCAGGTAAACCGTCCAGCGCGAGGAGTGGATCTGAACCGCCGCCAACAGAACTGAGCAATGCTTCTCTATCGAGATAAGTGCTGCTAGCCGATGCAAGTGCATCCGCTTGCTGCCCTATAACCAGCACCTCCTCAACGGCCTGCTCTTTCAGTTCGAACTCAACCTTGATATTTTTGCGCGTCTCTACGCGTACGCTCGGCGCATACAATGCAGCGAATCCGCTTTTGGTTAGGTTCACCGCGTAGAGACCGGGGTCGAGTTGCTCAACAACGACGCGACCTTGCGCGTCGGTTTCTACAGATCGCGTGGAATTGGTTTCCCGTTCCTTGATTGTGATCTGCACGGCCGGGAGTGGCCGGTCAGTGACCTGATCTTTGACTATGAACGTCAGCGCACCGGGCGCCTCTGCTGCGTGGGTAAAAAGTGAAAAGCCCATCAGAAGTGCCGACAAAATCAAGCACGATACCGATCTCAATTGCCTGCTCATATGGCTATCACTCCAAGAGTCAACCACGATACCTGTCTGCTCATATTGCTATCCCCCTACCCACTCGCGTAATGATTTAATAAAACGCACGGAGTTTAGCAGCTCAAATGTGACCAAAAAGTCGCTGGAATGTGAAAGCAACATCACAGCCCAGATGCCTACGACGCCAACTGCTAATCCGCGATGCCAATCCACAGCCACACAACACTTCCTAAAATTACCTGCTGAAAATATCGAGTTACATCGTGGTATGTCGCCAGCGAAGACCACCCCGTCAGGCTTCGCCTACCAGATTTCGAATTGATGCGGAAACAGGCTACATACTCTCCGAGGGTTATATCCCGCGATAACGCCTTAAATCAAAGCTTTGGCCGATAAGCAAAGCGACAATTAAAATCACCTTATCTTGCCTTGATCATACAATCGGTCAAATTCCTTCCGGGCTTTCTTTTTATTATCGACGCATGCCACCATGTGGGCATCTGATTGAAATACCAAACAATCCTCCGGCTCCTGATAGTATTTACCCCACGCCAGCGCTTTCTGCCTTTTGGCTTCCGCTTCGAGTCTTGCTTTTTCCTTGGCTTGACGGTCCCGCTCTATCTTCATCCGCTCAGTCTCTTTTTCTTTTTGCTGCCTTTCGACCATAAGTTGCCTTTGCTTATTGAGCGCATCATCGCCAATATTTTTCATACCGCTCAGAAATGCGCTTAACACGAGAAGCCTCAGCCCAAAAAGGATAAGCGAAGCCAGAAGAATTCCCGCAGCGATTTTTAATATCAGTTTCATATGTCTCCTCGGCTTTCGAGAAGCCCAAAGCCTCGGTCGTCCTTCCGTTTTTTAGCGTCTTGCAACAGAGCTTGAGCCATGCTGAGTTCTCAGCTCTGTCATTTAAGGGAAATATGTTACCGATGTTTGAAGGGCGGGAAAGGATTTTACATTTTATAGGGCGCTGTACCGTTGTAGCTGGCATATTTTGGTCTGAGGGTGCCTTTGGGAGCACATTTCTGTTGCAGCAAAGTCTGTTCGAGCTCCCTCGTTATATTGTGTTTTGCATCCCATACCTCTCCCGGCTTAAGTACGTGACTTTGCCCAACGCTGTCGGTAATGGTCGTACCTTCGGCTCCTTTGACGACTATACCCCGGCCTTTTGCAGCAAAGTAGGCTGCCGCTTGCCAAGCCATGGACGGAGTCCAACTGCGATTTTCTGGATTTAGCTCTTCTACCCCTGATTCGCAGGAATGGAAAGTAATCTGCTTGATGCTGTTGCGCTTATTCAGCCCATTATTCCAAAGTTGTTCGGCTAATCTTCCGCCGTTGAAATTGCCAACACAGGTACGGTTGCCATGGCAGACAACATGGATCTTGGTTTCTGTCTTGCTATCCGGCTTTTCCATATAGGTCTTGAACTCCTCCATGGATTTGCAGAGCTTCTCATTACCTCCGTATTTCAAATTGTGCCTGCTCTGCATATTGTTTGCGTCCTTTAGGATGCCCTTCTTGGAGGCCTCTGTTTCGCCGTCGTATTCCAATATCAGTATCATTTGTCTATCCCCTCGTGGTTGACTTGCTGTTAATTTTTTAGTTGGTTTTTTTTGCACACGCTTGCTAAGCCTTTGGTCGCCACTGGTGAGCTCTCAAGGCTTTCTGCCAATTCCATTTTCTAAATCAGAACCCAAAGCAGCAACAAAACAAGAATTATCCAGGCCACAACTCCAACGAAGGCACAAAGACTGTCGTTAATGTCGGGCTTCTTGAAGGGCCTGCATATTATGTAACCCAAACCTTTGATCAGTATTTCAAAGACGATCTCCACGGCCACCCATAAGACAATCCGCAAAACCCCACCCAGAAAACCTTCAACGAATAAATCCAGTGGCACACATTTTCCTCTACTTCGTAGCCGCGAGGCGCCAATTCCAATATTTTGATGACCGGCACTACTTGTCACGCTCACTCAACTTGTCCAATTTTTTCAGCCCCTTTGGCTCAACATTGCCAAACAACTCTGTCGCACAGGCACCCATATCGAGGACTTCAAATTCTTTTTGAGACGACTTCTTGCCGAACACCAGATATTTTTCACCGACATTGAAATAGGTACCCAAACAGTAACAACCATCTTCAGAATATATCGAGGTATTGCTTGATGCGAATTCGCCTTTCCACGTTCGCCCCAACTTGACGTCCGCAATTTTTGGGCCGCAGGTCTCTCCTTCAGACCAGCAGATTCCGTTACCTTCATCAGCTATTTTGGCTCGCCCCACTACCGTGGCTTCAAATACGAAGTCAGCTTTTTTGTAATACTTCTCGACTGACTCTGGTATACATTGCATTGCAAAACTCATTTCAACAAACATCATCAATGTGGCAAATAAAATCGGCTTATTCATGTAGTTCTCCTCTCGTATACGCCCCTTAGTTATGACTCATGCCGTCCTGCTTAAAACCTCGAATCATTCTCACAAGGCACCCCATCATGGTCTCCATCCATTTTAGTATCCGGGCAGTTGCGGAGAAAGTATTCGGCTTCCGCTCTGGAATTCATATCACTGCAATGTTGGCGGCCGTCGCATTTGAAATTCTGATGTTTGGCTTGATCCACTTGAGTGGCGCTGAATTGTGGGTTACTAAATGGAATCGGCTGTAGCGAAATAAAGAATTTGTAACCCGCATAGCCGAGCAAGCCCAATACAATCACCATTGGCACAACCGCAATCGAACTGCGTTTAGACGAAGTGACAGTACGTCGAGGCTGCCGAGCGGCGGTAGCAGCACCAGGACGTTGAATGGCGACTGCGCGCATCTTCCCGTCCGGGCCGCTGCGCATTTCAAATGACACCACCTCCCCAATGCGCGGCCGGGTTCCATCGCGAGGGAAGGCGGAAATATGGACGAAGATTTCCTTCTCGTTATTTGAAGTTTCGATAAAGCCAAAACCTCGGCTGTCGTTCCATTTTTTTAGAGTGCCGTGGATTCTCATTTGTAAATCCTTCAGGATTTAACGTCCGGTCAATTGCCGGCTGCCAAAATAGGCTTTAATTCAGAGGTGCTTCAAAAATCAACGTCGCTGATCCTTGATATGACCCATTGATCTGCCCCCTTGATCTTAGTTTAAATTTCACAGACCAATCTGTATCTATAGTAGAAGCTTATGCCTTTGACAGCGAACTCACCGCACCGAAACCCGCTCTTTGTCGCGTCAGGAATAATTTCCGGCAGCTTTTATGACTAAGCCTTCTTCATTGAAGAAAAACACTTCTGCAGCTGGGCCACTTACACCCTCATAAAAAATTACTACACTGTCGGCACCTACAAACGTGTTTATATGTTTGAATTCCAGATCTGGAAGCAATGAGAGTGCTTTTGACCAATACGCCGCAACTCTCTCCTTTCCTTTAAGCACGCCTGAGCTCTCTTGGGCTATTGTGGAAATCTTCGGAGAAGACATTACAAAATCTTGATGGTAGTGCGAGAGAATCCTCTCTAAATCATGAGAATTCCAGGAATCTATCCATTCTATGGCGAATTCTGTTGCAAATTGCTTTGTGATCATCGCTAAATTCCTTTGTATATTTGAAACCGTGCCCGGCAAGATTACCTTCGACAGCCGCGCCTTTGGAGCGCGATCTCTCCCTTGAAAAAAGGCATGAATAGACGGCTCGAGACAGTTCTCTTTGGACTCAATCGTTTGGCGTTCTGCGCATAGTATTGAGAAGCTCGGCATTGGTTGGAAACTTTTCAAGCAGATCAGCCAGTTTTTTTGCACCCTCGATTGGTTTGAGTCCAGCAAGCGCCCGGCGCAAGGTTCTTGTTGCTTCCAGGTCCTTCGGATCTAACAGCAATTCCTCGCGGCGCGTACTGCTTTTCGCGATGTCCAGCGCAGGAAAGATTCTCTGACTGGCAACATCCCTTGATAAAACAAGTTCCATATTCCCTGTGCCCTTGAATTCCTCAAATATTACCTGGTCCATGCGGCTGCCGGTATCAACCAAAACCGTTGCTAAAATGGTAAGCGAGCCACCGTTCTCAATTTTCCGCGCAGCGCCAAACAACTTTCGCGGGATCTCCATCGCCCGAGCATCAACCCCGCCCGACATAGTACGACCGCCGCTCTTTTGCTGCGCATTATGAACACGGGCAAGCCGCGTAAGAGAATCAATCACGATCATGACGTTATGCCCCTCGCCCGCTTGTTTGCGGGCGGTGCTAAGAAGCTCATCGGCAAGACGAACGTGATGGGCATAGTTTTCATCCGAGGACGACGCGTGTACCTCAGCCGGGACGCTGCGCTTGAAATCAGTGACCTCTTCGGGTCGCTCATCGATCAACAATGCGTAAAGCTTAATCTCGGGATACGCCTTCCCCACCGCCTGACATATGTGCTTCAACATTGTCGATTTTCCAGCTCCTGGTGGAGCAACGATCAAGCCCCGCTGCCCCATTCCGATTGGCGTGATCAAGTCTATTGCGCGCACCGAGGGTTGCGCAGAACCCAACTCCAAACGAATGCCCGGCGTTGGATGGATGGCCACACCGTCCAAAAAACGCTTTTGTGGATCAGCCTCAAGAACAGCTTCGGCTTTATGGTCAACGGGTTTAGTGTTCTTATCCGTTTTCCGATTCAGGGTTAGTATCTTTTTATTCATGGTGCTTGTTGATCGCTCTTCTAGATGAATTTTTGGAAATTGGTTGATGACGCCTACATGAATTGAGGCTTAGCGCTTAGGCTCACCCAACTCAATCGCAAGCGTTGCAAACACCTCACGATTCGGAAAGCCATCCGCGACTAGTTTGTTTTCCAGTTGATATTTTTGCAAAGCATTGCGCGTCATAGGTCCCCAGATTCCATCGGGCTTGTCGATATCGAAGCCTTTTTCCTTCAGTTTTTGCTGCAGTAATTTAAGATCTTCATTGGTGAAAAAGTTACGCTCTTCACCAATGTTGTCGAGTCTGTGATGAATGTTGACTAGCTCGTCAGCGAGCAGGCCAACTGCCAGCGCGTAATTTTGTGAAAAATTCCACTCCAAAATGACGGAGAAATTTCCGTACACTAGAAACGCTGGGCCGGTGTGCCCCGCAGGTAAAACCAATTGTGCTTGAGTATCATAATTGGGAAGCGGACGTTTAAAGGTTTTGGTAACTCCGAGCGCCTTAAAATGACTGAGCGGATAGGTCTTATCGAAAGTCACCTCACCAAAAGCAAAGTTCTTTGGAATTTCGACTCTACGACCCCAGATCTCTTCTTTATTCCAGCCAATACGTTGCAGATAGTGCGCTGCTGACGTAAAGGCGTCTGGCAAGCTTTCCCAAACATTCAGTTTTCCATCACCATCACCGTCCTTACCGTAGGTTTTCAGTGCGGTGGGCATAAATTGCATGTGTCCCATGGCACCTGCCCAGGAACCCAGCAATTGCTCCCGCTTAACTAGCTGATTTTCTAACAATGAAAATAGGTTGAATAATTCTTGGGTGAAATACTGGCTGCGGCGAGGGTCACAGGCAAGGGTTGCCAGCGCGTTCAATAGCTGAACTTCACCTTTATAGCTGCCAAAATTGGTCTCTAACCCCCAAAACGCCACAATATAACGCGGTGGAATCCCGTATTGGCGCTCCAACCCATCCAACAGGACTGCGTGCTCTTGGAGCATGCGCTTACCTGTCTCTACGCGAAGTTTGCTTACACGCTTGCGAACATATCCTGCAAAACTTTCAGTGAACTCTGGTTGACTTCGATCGAGTTCGATGACCCTATCAAGTGGCGTTAAATTGCCTACAACGTCATTGAGTATAAAATCTGAGAACTCTTCATCCAGCGCCTTTTGGCGAAGTGAAGAGCGGCATTGCTCAAATGTAGGTTCAACCGTGGGATTTTCTTGGGCCAGCGGTTTTGACGCTGCAAATAGAAGCACCAAGCTGAGGAGAGTAAGGGGGAACGAATGTCTTATGGGGGCTTTTATCATTGCTGAACAACGTGATTGGAAACAAATGATGGTAGCCCAAACGCGCCGCGCAAAAAAGCATAATCAGGCCGACTAATCGACATCCCGAGTCAGCGGGAGAATGTTTTTTACTTCGTGGTTGATAAAAAGCCTAATGGTGACCCCTCCAAGACTAAATGAGAACCCAAAGCAGCAACAAAGCAAGAATTATCCAGGCCACCATCCCCACGAAGGCACAAAGGCTGCCGTCAATGTCTGTCTTCTTGAACGGCCTACATATTGTGTAACCTAAGCCTTTGATCAGTATTTCAAAGATGATCTCCACAGCCACCCATAAGACAACCCAGACAACCCGCAAAATCCCACTCAAAAATCCTTCAATGATTGAATCCAGTGGCACAAATATTCCCCAATTTCGTGATTGCAGATGGCATCCTCTTTATTTTCACCGTTCCAATCAATACTGGACAACCCCTACCTTATCAACTTTCCACTTTCCCCTTAAATAACCCTCTACCCGGATCACCCAATTCCGCTTCGATACACGGACAAAATTTCGTAAAAGTTACGATCAGCAGATACAGAATGCACCTTATCACTACTGGCTTTTTAGCCATGAAAATTCACATACTGGGTAAATCTTATTGTCATTCAGCTTTTTTACAACAACCTTAATAACTGTGCGACAATAGTATTCACTTCCAACAACCCACCTGCCTGAGCATTCCCTACCAACGAAATAGTAATTGTTATCTATATCGAAGACTGGCATCCAGATTGGCGCCCAATCATCCGATATTTTAATGCCCCTTGATAGATTTTCACTGAACTCTGGCGCCAAAGTGGATTTTTGGATTCCATGCCCTCCTTTAACCCACGCCTTATACTCCAAAGGGAATGGCTTTGTTCGCACAAGCTCCGATAATCCACTCTTATCTACGACCCAAGTTTCAAGCAATCTCGGCGCATGATCATTGGTAAAGTTGTTCAAATAGATTATTTCAAAATTCCTATCATCTACTTTTCCTAGCTCGACCGAAGTATATCCATACTGATTTGTAGAAATCCTACTGAACTTTACCTTCGCTTGGTCTGGCACTCCTTCTGGAGACCACTCTTTTACAAAGCACTGTTCCTTCTTTAAACACTCTGTATCTTTTTTTACGGCCTCAAAAAATGTATTACAAACATCAGTTTCTATTGAATAGGTCACTTTTGGAATCGCAAGATAATCTTGGTCACCAGCAATTAATGTTTGAGATAAAATGCACATAAGTAAAAATACATAAACTTTTGATATCATAAACACCCCGCTCCAGCTCGATAGGGCGGCCACTTGGCCTAGCCGCAAACAGATCTCTAAGCACAGAATTACCGCGCAACCGGCTCGTCAACCGTATCTTTTCCCATGCGAATCATTGATTCCATAAACAATGCCAGGCATCGTTATAAACAATGCCAGGCATCGTTAACGATTTTAATCAAGGGGTCAGAGTTCTTGAACTTGCTCGAACTTGCCATCCCCCCGAACATTAACATCACTAAACCTTAGTAATCTTTTCCGCGGCCTAGAACTATCCCTAAAAAAGATCAAGGTCTCTGACCCCTTGATTCGAAAGCAAACGATCCGCCATTCCAGCCTTGCCTGGCTTCGACAATGTTTACGTCCTGAATAATCACCTCATCATTACAAGAATGGCCAAAATGGACTTGATCAATCCATTTTTCGTTATTTCTGGTTACCGTGATTAAACGTTCTTTGAAAACCCACACTCCGCTAACCCCTCCGAAATCTTCAGACGATAGACCACCCCAGCATCCGGAAAACCGCACTCGTAATCAAGAATTGCGGTACTAAAAAAGCCCTTTGGCGCCCAAGGATCCCTGTGTTTTAGATCCTCATCGTTTATAAATTCGACAGCCCCCATTGGGATAGCCTTGAATCTAACATCGAAAAATCTATATTCGGGAACACACGCGACTTGGGCAAATGGATACTGATAATCAGCCTTTGCATAGGAACATAAAAGGAGAAATACTAGTGGGAAGGTTTTTATGAAAGTTCTCATGCGATATTGCTCCGGTGAATAAGTGGTCTGGTTCCTCAAAATCACCTTCTACTGCTCATCCACATAAAGCAATAAGTCTAGCAGTCGCTCACAAGATTGCGAGAACCTGCTACTGAACTGTCGGGGTCAGGTCTTTCATTGACACGGGCTGCATACTATGCAACCCAGACCTTTGATCAGTATTTCAAAGATGATCTCCACGGCCACCCATAAGACAAGCCGCAAAATCCCACCCAAAATTCCTTCAACGATTGAATCTAGTGACACACAATCAAATGAGTCAGCTTCGCTCACCTATAACCATTAGCAACATAATGACGAAATTCAATACATACGCGACAGTAACGGCGGTAGAATATCCACGATCTGTTGTTAGCGCCAAAATTCCAAATATCACTGGAGTTATGACTAGGGCGGAAATCAACGTTCCAACAAACATTCCATACACGAGTTGGTATGTCCTACACTGACCGTTAATTAGCTCACATAAAAATTCTTCGGCTAAAAAACCATTGACTAAGCCAATCCCGGGACCAGTTATTAAACCGATAAAGGTGGATCCAATTGCCCAGACAATTCGGTCCCCCAAGGACATAGGTGGCTTGTCGGAATCCATGCTCATATCCTGTAGATAATTAACCGTCTTG
>Ga0164241_10002835_pt1 | contig 18209 bp, 13 predicted proteins | sample OricomyardsoilBY_FD_108780 | JGI IMG/M metagenome (GOLD analysis project Ga0164241, IMG submission 108780) | Backyard soil microbial communities from Emeryville, California, USA - Original compost - Back yard soil (BY) | ecosystem: Environmental > Terrestrial > Soil > Unclassified | place: USA...
GCAGATCGGTGCCGAGAAGGTCATGTCGATGACCTCCACGTACGACCACCGCATCATCCAGGGCGCGGAGTCCGGCCGGTTCCTCAAGGTCCTGGAGGAGTACCTCCAGGGCGAGCACGGCTTCTACGAGAAGGTCTTCGGCGACCTGGGCGCCACGCTCGGCCCCGCGCCGCAGCCGCCGACGCCCGCCGCGAGCACCGCGGTCGCGGCCCCCGCCGTCCCGGCCGCCGCGACGACCGTCCCCGACGAGGACCTGCTGCAGGCCGTGCAGGCCGCGTCGTCCCTCCTGAAGGCGCACCGCACGCACGGCCACCTGGCGGCGCACCTGGATCCGCTCGGCCACCCGCCGATGGGCGACCCCGCGCTGGACCCCGAGCCGCTGGGCCTCACGCCCGAGCTGATGGCGAAGATCCCGGCGAAGATCCTGCGCATGAAGGTGCCGGGCGCCACGCTCGCCGAGGCCCTTCCCCACCTGCGCGACACGTACTGCGGCACGATCGCCTACGAGATCGAGCACATCGCCAGCCACGAGCAGCGCATCTGGCTGCGCAACGCGATCGAGACCGGCGAGTACCGCGTGGCCCTCACCAACGACGAGCAGCGCGCGCTGCTCAAGCGGCTGGTCGAGGTCGACGCGTTCGAGCGGTTCATGCACAAGGCCTACCTCGGCCAGAAGCAGTTCTCGATCGAGGGCCTGGACATGACGGTCCCGATGCTCGACGAGGCGATCCAGCTCGCCGCCGGGCAGGGCGCCAAGGAAGTCGTCATCGGCATGGCCCACCGCGGCCGCCTCAACGTGCTCGCCCACAACCTGGGCCGCCGCTACGAGACGATCTTCGCGGAGTTCGAGGGCGCGTCCACCCTGGAGGCGATCACCACGATCCCGCAGGGCGGCACCGGCGACGTCAAGTACCACCACGGCGCGCAGGGCACCTACGCGGTGGCCGACGGCTCGACCGTGCTGGTCAACCTGGAGAGCAACCCCAGCCACCTGGAGTTCGTCCACCCGGTCGTGCTCGGCGCCACGCGCGCCGCGCAGACCCGGCGCGACCAGGCCTCGGCGACTCGCAACACGGACGCGGCCGTGCCCGTCGTGCTGCACGGCGACGCGGCCTTCCCGGGTCAGGGCGTCGTCTCGGAGTCGCTGAACCTGCAGGGCCTCGACGGCTACAAGGTCGGCGGCGCGCTGCACCTCATCCAGAACAACCAGGTCGGCTTCACGACCGATCCGGAGGACTCCCGCTCCACGCGGTGGGCCTCCGATCTGGCCAAGGGCTTCGACGTCCCGATCATCCACGTCAACGCCGACGACGTGGCCGCGTGCATCACCGCGGTGCGCCTGGCCTTCGCCTACCGCGAGGAGTTCGGCCGCGACGTCGTCATCGACCTGATCGGCTACCGCCGCTACGGTCACAACGAGACGGACGAGCCGGCGTACACGCAGCCGGAGATGGCGTCGGAGATCAAGGGCAAGCAGCGCCTGGTCGACCTCTTCTCCGCGCAGCTCATCGAGTCCGGGGCGATCACCAAGGACGAGGACGAGCGTCAGCGCCAGGAGATCTGGGACGAGCTCACCCGCCTGCACCGAAGCCTCAAGGAGAAGATCAAGGCCGCGGACTCCGCCGGCCAGGTCGAGCAGCCCACGGGCGAGTACACGCTGGACCGCACGGCGTCCGCGCCGGTCACCACGGCCGTGCCCGCCGAGCTGCTGCGCACCCTCAACGAGGAGCTGCTGCAGACGCCGGAGGGCTTCACCGTCCATCCCAAGCTCGTCAAGCAGCTCGAGCGCCGGCGCGTCGCGCTGGGCGACGAGGGCGGCATCGACTGGGGCCACGCCGAGGCGCTGGCCTACGCGTCGCTGCTGACCGAGGGCGTCCCCGTGCGCCTAACCGGCCAGGACGCCGAGCGCGGCACGTTCAGCCACCGCCACGTGGTGCTGCACGACGCCAAGACCGGCCAGACCGTCTGCCCGATCCAGAACGTGGCGGAGGCGCGGGCGACGTTCGAGATCCACAACTCGCCGCTGAGCGAGACGGCCTGCCTCGGCTTCGAGTACGGCTACTCGCAGGAGGCGCCGGAGACGCTGGTCATCTGGGAGGCCCAGTTCGGCGACTTCGCCAACGGCGCCCAGGTCATCATCGACCAGTTCATCGTGAGCGGCCTGGCCAAGTGGGGCCAGTCCTCGCGCCTGACGCTGCTGCTGCCGCACGGCTACGAGGGCTCGGGGCCGGAACACTCCTCGGCCCGCCTGGAGCGCTTCCTGCAGCTGGCCGCCGAGGGCAACCTGCGCGTCGCCAACGTGACGACGCCAGCCCAGTACTTCCACCTGATCCGTCGTCAGGCGCTGATCGCCAAGCAGCGTCCGCTGGTGATCATGACCCCGAAGTCCCTGCTGCGCATGCCGCAGGCGACCAACCGGATCCAGCACCTGTCCGACACGCAGTTCTACCCGGTGCTCGGCGAGCCGCGGGTCGAGCTGGAGAAGGTCACGCGCCTCGTGCTCTGCACCGGCAAGATCTACTACGACCTCGTCGGCGCCCCCGCGCGCCAGGACAATCCGGGCGTGGCGATCGGCCGCATCGAGCAGCTGTACCCCTTCCCGGAGGGGCCGATGCTCGACCTGATCGAGGAGTACCCCAACCTGCAGGAGATCCTGTGGGCCCAGGAGGAGCCGCGCAACATGGGCGCCCGCGCGCACATGATGCCCCGGCTCGCGCAGATCCTCCCGGAGGGCGTGCACCTCGGGTACGTCGGCCGGCCGGAGCGCGCGTCACCGGGCGAGGGCTACCCGGCCGCGCACGCGACCGAGCAGAGCCGCATCCTGAAGACCGCGCTGGATCTGTCGATCCCGGTCTCGCAGTACCCCAAGAAGACGCCCGGCGAGCGGTAGCCGGCGGCGCGGTTCGAGCGGACGATGGACGCCCTGCGCCCAGCGCGCGGGGTGACCATCCCGCTCGACGCCGTGACGGTCCGCACCTCGCGGTCGTCCGGCCCCGGCGGCCAGCACGCCAACGTGACGGCGTCGCGGGTCGAGGTGCTGCTGGACGTGGCTTCGGCGCCCGGCCTGTCCGAGGGGCAGCGGGCCCGGGTGATCGGGCGGCTGGGGCCGGTCGTCCGGGCGATCGCCCAGGAGAACCGCAGCCAGCTGCGCAACCGCGAGCTGGCGCTGGAGCGGCTGGAGGAGCGGCTGCGGCAGGCACTGCACGTGGAGCGCCCGCGCCGCCCGACGAAGCCGACGAAGGGCTCGAAGGTGCGCCGCGTGGACGCCAAGAAGCAGCGGGGCGAGAAGAAGGCGTCCCGCCGCCGGCCGAGCGCGGACGACTGACGGGCCCGACCGCGCGCTGCCTCACGAGTGACAGCTCGGTACCGCATGGCGGTACTCAGCTGTCAGTCGTGCTGCCGGGTAGCCTCTTCCCCGTGTCGCAGACCCTTCCCTACGGTGAGCTCGTCGCCGCCAACGGCCTGTCGGACAGCCACCGGGCGATCATCGCCGAGGTCCCGCCCGGCTCGCGCGTCCTCGACGTCGGCTGCGCGACCGGCTACCTGGCCGCAGAACTGAACAACCGAGGTTGTGCAGTTGCGGGGGTGGAGCCCGATCCCGTCGCGGCCGCCGTCGCCCGTGAGCACGTCGATCCGTTGATCGAGGGCGACATCGAGGGCGCCGAGCTGTGGCCCGCCCTGGAGGCGATCGGCCCGTTCGACGTGGTCATCTGCGGAGACGTGCTCGAGCACCTGCGCAACCCGTGGCGCACCCTGGATCAGCTCGCTGCGCTGCTGCGACCGGGCGGCCTGGCCATCATCTCGGTCCCCAACATCGCGCACTGGACGGCGCGCCGGGAGTCCATCCTCGGCCGCTTCGACTACCAGCAGTGGGGCATCTTCGACCACACCCACCTGCGCTTCTTCACCCGCGCGACGGCCCACGCGCTCGTCCAGTCCGCCGGTCTCACCGTGGAGTCCGAGCACCCGATCGGCGCGCCGCTCCCCCTGCAGTCCCGGGTCGCGCCGCTCGCCCGCCTGGCGCCGCGCGCGCTGGAGCTGCGGCCCACCCTCTTCGCGCTGCAGTACGTCCTGGTCGGCCGGCGGGCCTAGGCGGAACGGGACCGGACCGATCGCGATGGCCCGGGCCGACCTCCACGAGCGCGCGGACAGGGTGCTGCTGCGCGTCGAGGAGATCCCGCCCGGCTTCGTGCGGACCTACCGGGACATCTCCCCGGGCGCGCCGCGCTTCGGCGGCTCGGTGCTCAAGTACACGGACCGTGACGTCCCCTGGCACCGCGTCGTGCGCGCCGACGGCTCCCTGGCCCAGGGCGACCGGCAGCGGAAGCTCCTACTCGACGAGGGCGTCCCGTTCAAGGGCACGCGCGTAGACATGCGCGCGGCCCGCATGCCGTTCTAGCGGCCCTGTTCGCCGAGCCCCACCTGAGTCCCGCTGAGCGGGATCGACGTGGGGCTCGGCGGGGCGTTGGCTAGGCTCCATCGAACCATGTGGGCACAGCACGAGATCCGTCTCCGCGCGCGGCCGCGGGGCTTCCACCTGATCACCGGGGAGATCGCGGAGAACCTGCCGGAGCTGGAGCGGATCGACATCGGCCTGGCCCACCTCTTCATCCGCCACACCTCGGCGTCGCTGACGATCAACGAGAACGCCAGCCCCGACGTGCGCGTGGACTTCGAGACGTGGTTCAACGTCGTGGTGCCGGAGAGCTTCCCGGCCTGGACCCACACGCTGGAGGGCCCCGACGACATGCCCGCGCACATCAAGGCGTCACTGCTGGGCCACGCGGTGACGATCCCGATCCGCAGCGGCCGCCTTGCCCTCGGCACCTGGCAGGGCGTCTACCTCGGCGAGCATCGCGACCACGGCGGCTCCCGCATGCTGCTGGCGACGCTCAGCGGCGACGAGCTGCGCTAGCTACCCCCGCCCCACCCGCCGGCGGTGCTCGCGGTACTCCCGGATGTCCACCGGCGTGGGGGCCGGGGGCGCCTGGGCGTGCGTGCGGTCGCCGAGCCACTGGACGTCGAGCTCCTCCTCGCCCCCGGGGAAGACGCGGGCCGCACCGGCGCCCGCGCGCGACGACACGGCGCGGACGAAGTGGTCCTTCTTGAAGACGAGTCCGACGCCGTCGTCAGCGGCCCACCCCGGAGGGAGGTCACCGCGATTCACGGCGTCCCGGAACACGGGGAGCCGCGAGGCCTCCCCGTCGCGGTGGACGCTGAGCGAGCCGGGCAGCAGGCCGAGGCCCGGAGCCACCTCGGGGACGCCGGTCGAGCAGCTGATCCCTCCAGTGAACCAGCACATCGCTCCGGCGCTGAGGCCGGCGAGCACGGTGCCGCGCTCCCACGCCTCGACGAGGATCCGGTCCAGTCCGTGGGCCCGCCAGATCGCCAGCAGGTTGCGCATCGACCCGCCGCCGACGTAGACGATGTCCATCGAGAGGATGTAGTCCCGCAGGGGAATCGCGCCCGTCGCGCCGAGCCGGAAGAGCGAGAGCTGGTTGGTCTCGCACGGCAGGTGGTCGAACGCGTTGTGGAAATGCGCGACGTTGGCTTCCTGATCCCCGCTGGCGGTCGGCAGGTAGAGGAGCCGCGGCATGGGACGCGGGGACAGGCTGAGGATGAACTCGTCGAGGGCGGGGTTCTCGGGCTCCATGGTGAAGCCTCCTCCGCCCATCGCGAAGATCGTGGGCACTCCGACGGTCACGACGGGAAGCCTATGCCGGTCACGCTGCGGCGAGGCGACGCTGCTCGCCCAGGTACTCGACGTGGAGCGGCGTCTCGAGCGCTTCTCCGCCGATGCCCTCGAGCCGGAACGCCTTGGCGTCCTTGCGGGAGGCGACGGCGTGGCCGAGGTCCCGGCCGACGAAGTGGAGGGCGGCACCGTCGTCGGCGCCGTAGCTCGGGCCCATCTCACCGGCGCCGACGAGGGCGCGGAACTCCTCGCGCCGGTTGGCGTCGTTGGTGTGCACGCAGTTGCCGTAGGGCAGCAGGCCGAGGCCCTCGACGCGCTCGGGCGAGCCGTGGAACGCGGTGACCGCCTCGCTGAACCAGCAGAGCGATCCGGCGCTGAGCCCGCAGAGGACGACGCCGCGGCGCCAGCACTCGGCCAGCACCTGGTCGAGCCCGTGGGCCTTCCAGGCGCCGAGGAGGCTGAGCACGGAGCCGCCGCCGACGTAGATCAGGTCCTGCTCGAGGAGGTGGCTGGCGATGTCGCCGTCGATGCCGCTCCCGCGGTCGCGCCGGAACAGGGACACGTGCGAGGGCTCGCAGCGGGAGGACGGGAAGGCCCGGTAGAAGCGCACGATGTAGTGGTCGGCGTCGCCGCTGGCGGTCGGCACGAAGCAGACCTTGGGCCGGTCGGTGCCGGCGGCCGCGGAGGCGAGCCCGACCACGTAGTCGTCGAGCAGGGGGTTGCCGGATTCCATGGAGAAGCCGCCTCCACCGAACGCAACGATTTGGGGTACCCGTGGGACCATGGGACGACAGTAGGCCCCCCGGGCCGGTCATGCGACGGATTTGCGCCTCTTGTCGAGACCTTTTCGACCGGCGGTCCAGGGGTTCGTCCGAACCTGGACAAAGGGTCGGACCAGATGTCGAAGCGCGTCGGGAGGATCCTCGACCGGACGGGGGTTTGGCGAGGCCGGGAGGCGTCCAGCGCCGTCTCCCGAGAAACGTCGACCGTCGTAGTCGCGAACAACCTCGATTTCTGCCGACTTCCCGCCGATACTGGGGATCCGGGGGCCGATCACCGCCGATATTCAAGACTTGAACGGTCCGGGCCGGTCCGGCGCCTTGATGTGTGTGGAGGATGCTGTGAGCCTACGCGCGTGGCCAGCCTGCCAACCCACCAGCCGTGGTCGTCCCCGGGGATCGCCCCCTCGCCCATCCGCTCGCTGGGGCCGGAGTCCGCCAGCGAGCAGGCCGCGACCACGGGCGAGGCCACGCTGGCCCGCCTGGCGGCGGACGTCGACGCCCAGGCGATCGCCCTGGCCCGCTTCGACCAGCCCGGCAAGTTCCGCATCGTCGCCTCGATCGGACTGCCTCTCCTCCCCATCAACGTCAGCCTGCCGATCGAGACCTCGGCGCTGATCCACGAGATCGCCGCCGGCCACGACGCGACGGTCTCCTTCCTGCGCGGCGACCATCCCCTCGACTCCATCGCGGCCAACGTCGGCCTGCGGTTCGGCCACGGCCTGGCCGTGGTCTCGGATCAGGACGAGCTCGTCGGTGCGGTCGTCATCGGGTGGACCGAGGATGAGCCCGCCGCCGACGTCGCGGACCTCGTCATCGCCGAGCACCAGCGCCGCGCTCTGTGCGCGATGGTCACCGCGCAGGAGAGCCCGACCGTGGTCGTCGTCCACGAGGACTGGCTGCTCGCGGCGGGGCTGGCCCGCACGCTCGAGCGCAGCCTCGGCGCGACGGCGGAGATCGCCACCTCCGCTGCTTCCGCCGCGTCGCTCATGGCGACCAGCCCGCCCGACCTCATCGTCTGCAGCGACCGCATCTCGATCGCCGAGGGCCTCGAGGAGGCCACGCGGCAGCTGCGCGTCGCCAGCCCCGACGCACCGGTCCTCGTCGTGACGCGCTGCTGCAACAGCGAGAGCTACGACCTGGCCCTGCGCGCTGGAGCCAGGGGCTACCTCCCGCTGGAGACGGCCGACAAGCACCTCTCGGAGTACGCGTCGAAGCTGCTGGAGGGAGAGACGGCGCTGCCGCCCACTCCGCCCAAGCGCGTCGAGGCCCATCTCACGGGGCGCGAGCAGCAGGTGCTCCGCTGCTTCGAGCGCGGGATGTACGACAAGCAGATCGCCGGCGAGCTCGGCGTGGCGCTCTCCACCGTGAAGACTCACGCGCGCGGCATCTACGCCAAGCTCGGCGTGGGCACGCGCACCGCGGCGATCTACCGCGCGCGGGCCCACGGCCTGATCTAGTCGCGCGGCCGGGCTGGACCGGGCCGCCGAGAACCGGACCCCGAACGCAAGAACTCCCCCCGATCGTTGGCGCCTGCCTCCAACGTTCGGGGGGAGTCTCACTCGCTCCCATGGATACACCAGGCGGGGCTCGAACCCGCATGTACGGTGTACTAGACCGTTCCCTTAACCGATTAGGGCACTGGTGCCTGACTGACAAGAAACACAGTAACGGTGCCTTGTCCCCAGGGATATCCTCCTTTCGGAGGAGGCGCCTCCCCCATCCGGCGGGCCGCCCGGCCGGCGACCCGTCCGGAACCGCGACAGCGCGTCGCTACTTGCCCTTCCAGACCGGCTCGCGCTTCTCGGCGAAGGCGGTCGCGCCCTCGCGCGCGTCCTCGGAGACGAGCACCGGGCCGACGATCTCGGCCTGCTTCTGCCAGAACTCCTCGTCGGACCAGTCCCACTGGGACTCGAGGATCTCCTTCGTGGCCGCGAGGGACAGCGGGCCGTTCTTGGCGATCGCCGCGGCCAGCTCCAGCGCGACGTCGACGGCCCGGCCGGGCTCGGACACCCGGTTGACGAGGCCGAGCTCCAGCCCGCGCTCCGCGGTGATCGGGTCACCGGTGAGCGCGAGCTCCATGGCGATGCCGTAGGGGATCTTGCGCGGCAGCCGCAGGAGCGCGCCGCCCGCGGCCACGATCGACCGCTTGGCCTCCGGCACGCCGAGCTTCGCGCCCTCGGAGGCGACGAGCAGGTCGCACGCCAGCGCGATCTCCAGGCCGCCGGCGACGGCGAAGCCCTCGACCGCGGCGATGATCGGCTTGCGCGGCGGCTGCTGCACGATGCCGGCGAAGCCGCGGGTCTCGTGCCACGGCAGGTCGCCGGTGACGAAGCCCTTCAGGTCCATCCCCGCGCAGAAGCCCTTCCCGGCCCCGGTCAGGACGCCGACGGAGAGGCTGTCGTCCCCGTCGAGGGTCTCCAGCGCCGCCGCGATCCCGTTGGCCGCGGCGCTGTTGATGGCGTTGCGCTGCTCCGGGCGGTTGATCGTGATGAGCAGGACGTTGTCGCGGACCTCGGTGAGGACCGCCGGCTGATCGTTCTCGGACATGGCGGGAGCCTAGCCGGGCACCGACACGGGACGGCCCGCGCCGTGCCGTACCCCGCAAGGCGAAGCCGGGAGACGTGCCGCGTCAAGCACCACGAGCCATGGTCGTTTGCGAACCTGTCCACGACTCGGGCAAGATGCCCCTCCATGGCCGAAGACGACGCGCACGACTTCTATCCACGCCCGGCGTACGACAAGCTCCTCGTCTGGCTGACCGAGTCGAACATCTCCGGTATCTGGTTGGAGGGGCTGGCAGCGACCGGGAAGACCACGCTGCTTCGCGAGGCGGCACGCGAGCTGGGCGACCGCGGGTACCCCACGTTCTTCCTCGCCGCCCGCGACATGCAGGCGCCCGAAGAGCTGGGCGAGCACGTACTCGACATCGTCCGACGTGGGGACCCGGCAACAGCCGATTCCAGCGGCACGATCGCTCGGAGCTCGGCCGGCAGGTCGTCATCGATGCGCTTCGCCGCCCGGAGCCTGCAGGACGTCGGGACGGAGTCGATGCCCGCCGTGCTGTTCATCGACGGCATCGACGAGTCGCCGCTCCGCTCGCGGCTGTCGCTTGCCATCGCCGAGCTGAGCCGCGAGCTCCCGACCTGGAAGATCGTCGTCTCCGCTCGCACCGGCGTCGGACGCATCCGGCAGCTCTCGCAGACCCGACGCTTCCACGTGCTCTATCTCGACCCGCTCTCGGAGGGCGAGGCCCGCACCATGCTGGCCCGCGTGGCGCCAAACGCGCCGCAGGCGACGCTCGACTCCGCCGTGGAGCGAGCCGACGGCCAGCCGCTCGCCCTCGTCCTGCTGGGGGACATGCTGCGACAGCATGGCGAGCTGCCCGAGATCGGCGACGAACGCGACCTGCGTCCCATCGAACAGGCCTACGTCAGCTTCCTCGAGCAGGCCTCGGCGCCGTTGGTCGCGCTTCTCGACCAACTCGCGGTCGCCGGAAAGCCCGAGGCCCCATCGACCCTCGCTGCCCGGACGGAGCTGTCGGAAGACGTGGTCAGAAGGCACCTGACCGACAACGTCGTCGTCGGTCACGACTCCACGTCGGACACGTACGTCTTGGACGAGCTGTTCCGTTCCCTGACCTTGTCGAGGCGGATCCTGCAGCCGACGTTCACGCTCGCGGAGCTCTCGTTCGGTGATGAAGCGGCGGAGCGCGACGATCGTCTGACCGCGAGCTACGTGCCACGCCCCGAGCTGGAGCGGATCCAGCGGGACCGGACCATCGTCATCGGCGACCGTGGCGCCGGGAAGAGCGCGATCTTCCAGCGGCTCTCCGACGAAGGCCGTTGGGGCGAAGGCGTCGACGTGGTCGCTCGTTTCAACATGACGAGCCTGCTCGAGCGCATCGTGACGCCGGACGCCGTGCCGACCGTTCACAAGTACCGAGCCATCTGGCTCGTCGCGTTCTCCGTCCTCGTCTCCTCGAGGATCGGCACGGATGCTCCGCGAGCGCTCCGCCGTACGGCCCGCCGCCTCGATTCGGCGTTCGGGCAAGACGGTACGAAGCGGATGTCGGCGATCAAGCGATGGTCTCGCGCGGGTGCCCGGCGCCTCGGAGGCTCCAGCCTCAAGCTCGCGGTGGGACCGGTCAAGCTCGAAGCGACGCTCCCTCCCAGCGGCGAGCAGCCGAGCCGAAAGAGGATCGACATCGATCGCTTCCTCGCCGACTGCGACGAGCACCTCGGCGAGACCGGACGGAGCATGGTGATCATGTTCGACCGGGTGGACGAGCTGCACACGTACGACCGTGCACGGCAGGAGCCGCTCGTGCAGGCGCTGCTCCAGGCGGAGGACGACATCTCCCAGCTCCGGAACCTCCAGGCGATCGTGTTCCTACGCACCGACCTCTTCGAGTTGTACGACATCCAGGAGAAGAACAAGCGCGTATCGCGATCGCTCACACTCGAATGGCCCGAGGAAGACTGGCTGCGCTTGCTCATCACGCGGGTGTTGACGAATGCGCCGCTCGAGCGGCTGGCACAGGTGCTCACCGACGTGGATGGATCGCTGGATCCCGTGGGCGCCGTCGAGGCGTTGTTCCCGGCCGAGATCGAGGGCCAGCCGATCGAACGCTGGCTCATCGAGTCGGTTCGCAACGGCAACGGGAAGCTCTCGGCCCGCTTGGCCATCCTGCTCCTCCATCTGACCTGCGAGCTGTCGACCACCCAGAGATCCGACGTGGTGACGCTGCCCATCTTCTCCGACCTCGCGCTGCAGTCGGCCATGACGAAGCTGTCCAATCTGAGCTACGACGAGGTCGTCAATGACTTCAAGATCGCCGGAGCCTTCGTGCTGAACTGCCGGGCGGCCAAGCTTCGGGAGTTCGTGCTGAAGGATGTGACGAACCTGTTCGACGATGCCGACGGGCCGACGAACGAACAGCTCCTCATGTTGGAGCGCCTCGGCTTCCTCGAGCGAGTCGTGCTCCGAGACCCGCCCAACAGCCCGCCGATCTACAGGATCCCGAAGCTCTACACGCGCTGTTGGGACTACGCATGAGCCGCCCGGCGATCGGGATCCTGATCACCGCCGTCGAGAACGTCCCGACCCTGTCCGGATGGCAAGCCGGCCCGTTGCCGGTCGACTGGCCGTATGGAGTCATCGGGCGCGAGCAGCGGGAGACCTACTTCGAGTCGCGGATCGCCGCGCGGATCTACGATGAGCATCGTCGCTCGTGGCGTGCGGCGCCCGCTTGGCCCGAGGCCGACGACATCGCCACGCCGCGGGTGATCGAGATGCTGCTGACCGGGGCCGAAGACGCCCCGGGCTCCGCCGCGCTGATCGTCATCCACGTCGAGCTCCGCGGCCCGGATCCGGTCGCAGCCATGCACGCGCTCGTCGGGCTCGGCCCGGCCGGGCTTCCCGACGGCCCCGGCCGGCTGCGCCCCTACATCGAGCGGATCGTTCCCGGATGCACGTTCGCGACGTCGCGAGCGCGAGCGTTCGGCATCGCGCTCGAGACGACGGACGCCGACCGTGCACCCGTGATCCCCGGACGAGTCGGCGAGGGCTGGAGCCCCGAGGAGGAGGAGCTGTTTCGTCTCGCTTCCTCCGCGCCGGCCGGAGGCCCCGTGGGATTTCCCCTGCACCCGGCGGCCCGGGACGAGGTGCTGGAGTCGTTCGTCCCGCTCTCCCAGGACTGGGAGGCGCTCGTGCTGCGCGACGGCGCGGGCTTTCGCGGCCTGCGCGCCCCCACCGAGGATCCGCGAGATTTCTTCAGGTTCGCGGAGGCCTACGTCCGCACGATCTACCTCGACGTCTTCCTGGTGGGCGAGGTGCAGCGCGACTGGCTCGCTCGGCTCGCCGATGACGTCGCCGCCGTCGGCGACCCGACGCGCGCCCCGAAGCAGCTCGCGGCGCTCGAGCACGAGCTGACGACGTTCCGCAACACCTTCGGGTGGCAGCACGTCACGCGCCATGGACACGCCTCGGACCTGTTGGCGGCCTACCGACGACAGCACCGCCTTGATGAGCTCGGCGACCAGGTCACCGAAAAGCTGAAGGACTTCAACGAGCAGATTCGCACCGAGGCCGCCACACGCCAGAGCGTCGCGCTGGAGCGGCTCGCCTATCTCGGGCTGCCGTTCGCGATCGCGTTGCCGGTGGGCGCCGCGCTCGAGGTCGGCCCGTGGGGTGAGCGAGTGTCGATCATCGTGGCGGTGCTGGTCGTCGCCGCGATCGCAAACGAGAAGGGCTGGCTCGACGTGCCGACCGACGATGCATAGGAACCCCAGGAGGTTCCGTAGCTATCGCAGTATATGATGTGTCAGCCACACTCGCGCCGCAGCAGTGTCTCGCCACGTGAACTCCAGACCGTCGCTCTCCGCTCTCCCGACATCTTCCGAATCGGCCGCCACGGTCGCGATCGTCGGCGGCGGGATCACCGGCGTGACGACCGCGCTGCTCCTGCAGCTCTGCGGCGTCCCCACCACCCTGTACGCGCGACAGCTTCCGATCGACGCGGCTGCCCGCGTACCGCTGACGCCAGAGTTCGCCACGGTCCACGCGGCCGCGTCGGTGCTGCCGCACTCGGTGCGATCGTCGCGCGTCGCCGCGTGGATGGGGACGTCTCAGCGCTGCTTCCAGGCGATGGCGTTCAGCGCCGACGCAGGCGTCCGCACCCAGACGCACTACGAGGTGTTCGAGCGCACGACCGTGGACGAGCCGATCTACGCCGATGCGGTGCACGGCTTCGAGATGCTGCAAGGCACAGCGACGGCGGCACTCCGGGTGCCTCGGCGGCCGAGCGCGGCGACCATCTCGGGCTGGAGCTTCGACGCCTACTTCTGCGAGGCTCCGCGGTACCTCCGTTACCTGTACGCGTTCCTGGAAGCGGCCGGTGGGCGCGTCGTGCGCACGGCGGACGTCGACATCGACGGGCGGCTCGTCGAGTATCTCGGCCTCGGTCACGACGTCATCGTCAACTGCACGGGGCTCGGGTCGTCCGAGCTGCTGTCACCGGACGCGCTCGTCGGCGTCCGGGACGTACCGGGCAGCGAGGACCTCGAGCCGCTCGCCGACCCCTGGGAACCGCGCATCGTGCGTGGCCACTACCTCCGGGCGGCGGTCAAGCAGGCGATCGTCGACGAACGCGGTCGGTTCTTCTCGTACAACTACACGCCCGTGACCGACGCCTACCCGGCGGGGGGCAAGCCGGCCGACGTCTACTGCTATCCGCGCTCGGACAGCTGGGTGGTCGGCGGCAGCCGCCAGACGCTCGTCGTCGAGGACGGCGTCAAGCGCTGGATCGGATCCGAGCCGTCGCTCGCGGACGAGCAGTTCACGTTGCCGGACGGAACGACGGTCGCCGTGCCGGCGCCGATCCTCACCCTCAACTCCCAGCTGATCGACACGATGACCCAGGGTGCGGTGTCGTTCGAACGCATGCTCCACGATGCTCCGGAGTCGATCACGGCCGGCATCGGCTATCGCTTCGAGCGATCGCATCCGGAGGAGAGCGTGCGCTTGGGATGGTCGCGCGTGCGCTGGGAGGACCGTGACGCCCATGTCATCCACAACTACGGCCACGGCGGGGCGGGGTACACGCTGTCCTGGGGGTGCGCCGGCGACGTGCTGGCCCTGGTTCGCCGGTTGGACCATGGCGACCGCCTTCGCGAGCCCCCCGCGCTGCCTCCTCACCTCGCCGACACCGCATCGATGCTGATCAAGGCACTATGAACCGCGACCTCGCAGAGCTTCCAGAGGTGCACGAACCATACGAGGTCGCCGCCAACCGATCGTTCCTGCGATCGCTCGGTGTGTGGCACCAGGTCACGCGGAACCGGGGCAACCTGGGCCGGGTGGGGAAGCCGGTTCCGGCCACGTCATGCGCTGATGCCGCCTACAAGCGGGATCGACTCGGCGGCATCGGCATCCCCCTGTTCGACGAGCTCAAGTCGCACGTCGGCGGCTACGACCACCCCGAGGGCCGGAGGTACGTCGTGGCGCACTGCCGCGGCACGCAGAAACGCGACGACGAGAAGCTCTCGAAGATCGTCGGCTACCCGGTGAAGCGTCTCAGCCCGGACGAGCTCGACACGAGGTTCGGCTCAGCCCACGGGCTCGTGAACCCGTTCTCCTTCGCGCGGGCCCCGCAGGAGAACCGGGTGCTCCAGGTGTTCGACGAGACCCTGCGCGATCGACTCGCGCCGCCCTACACGATGATGACCAACCTGGGCGAGGCGACCTACGGCGTCGAGTTCTACCCGCAGGAGCTCATCGACGCGCTCGAGGGTGTCCTGGTGAGGGACATCATCGCCGACGACGCCTCGGCCCAACGGCCGACGTTCCACACGCTCGGGATCCTGACGGGCAACGGACCCGAATCGGGCATCGAGCTCTGGAAGCGCATCAACCACCGGATCCGCGAGAGCCGCGGTCAGCGGTTCCAGGGAGACGTGAGCTATCCGCACGTGCTCATCGAGTCGCTGCCGGCGATGGGACTGTCCATGGAGCTGCAGTCACGGGCGGACGACGTGCGCAAGACCGTGCTCGAGGGCATCGAGCGGCTGTGCCAGGGCGGCGCGACGGCGGTGGCGATCGCGTGCAACACCACGCAGCACTTCTCCGAGGAGATCCGCGAGGTGTGCGCCCTGTACGGAGCCCAGTTCATCTCGCTGGTCGACGAGACGGCGGCCTGGCTGGAGCGCGAGGGCGTGACCCGCTTCGATCTCATCGGGATCGGCGCGGTGACCGACCTTCAGCATTGGAGCGACTTCCGGCGCATCGCCTCGCGGTTCGCGATCCACGTGCCGAGCCAGGCTCACGTCCTTGACATCAGCGACCTCGGGTTCAAGGTGAAGCGTTCCCCGAAGCACAACGGCAAGGACACCACCAAACTGGGTTCGCTGATCAGCCAAGGGACGCAGACCGACACGGTCGTCATCGCGCTGACCGAGCTCTCACTGGTCTTCGCCGAGCATGAGAAGGCGATCGCCCTCCGGGCGCCCACGAAGCGGTTCGTCGACACCCTCCAGGTGCTGGCGGATCGGATGGCGGAAATGTACTGCTCGGACTGGGTCGAGGCCGAACGCAAGCCCACGGCCTGATAGGACGCCCCGACGAGCCAGGCGGGACTGACGGCGCTCGTCAGATCTCCCAGATCGGGTTCACCTCGCCGCGCATGTCCTCCACCATGTCCTTGCAAAGCCGCTCGTAGCTGAGCTCGTTCTTCGCCTTCTTCGCGAGCAGCCATCCGAGCTTCGCGGTCTGCGCCTCGATGCTCATGTCGTACGCGGGGATCGCCATGTCGTTCTCGCGGAGCCACCGACCGGGGTCGTTGACCTGGAAGTTGCTGTTGCCGTTAGGGGCCTGCGTGGTGACGACGATCGGGATCTGCTGGGTCTTCAGGTACTCGAACGCCGGCCGCAACGTGGTGGCGGGATCGCCCGCGCCGAACGCGCGGAGGATGAATCCGCGCACCCCGCAGTTCTCGACCAACGTGGCGAAGAACGCCACGTTCATGCCGGGGAACTCCGTCAACGACGCGATGTTCATGTCGAACTTGTTCTCGAGCACGAGGTCGCGCTGCTTGCGGGCCTTGGTGTAGCGCCCCGTCCTCAGGTAGCTGCGGTGCTTGCCGAGGTTCGTCTCGTCGATGTGGATGATCCGCCCGATCCGCCCGATGCTCCCGACGCTGAACGACTTGAACGCGTCGTAGTCGAACTCCGTGTCCTTCTTCACGCGCGTGCCCGTGATGATGAAGCTTCCGAACACGGCCATCACGCCCTCCATCCGGACGTCGTCCTGCTGCTCCGGCTGCCAGGTCGCGACGCGCAGCGCGTTCTCGAGGTTCGTCACCGCGTCGGTTCCCGGCAGCCCGGCCGGGACCTGGGAGCCGGTGAGGACGATCGGCTTCCCCGCGTTGGCCAACGCGAAGCTCAGCGCGGCGCACGTGTAGCCGAGCGTGTTGGTGCCGTGGGTGATGATGAACGAGTCGTACTCGTCGTACTCGTCGTAGATCACCTGCGAGAGATCCGTCCAGAGCTCCGGCTTCACGTCGGAGCTGTCGATGTCGCACAGCCCGGGCTCCTCGACCCCCGGCCGGGTGTACGGCGTGATCACGATCTCCTTGCGGATCTGCTCCTCGAGCACGGTCCGCGTTTCCGCGATCAGCCTCCCGAACGCCTCGGCGTCCCGCTCGATGCCCGCATCGTCGGGCAATACCTCGACGTCGTCGTTGTGGGCGACGTTCCCGGCGATCGTCCCGCCGGTGGTGATCAGGAGGATGCGATGCTCATCCTTGCGCGACCGGTGTGCCTTGTCGTTAGCCATGTTGTGTACCTCGGGTGCGGATCGTCTGTGTTCAGGTCAGGTCTGGCGCCGTGCTGCGGGCCCTGCGCTCAACGTTCGTGCGACACGAAAGCCTATGGTGTATTCGGTCTTCGACGGATGGCGTGCTTCGCGATCGCCGGGAACGACGAACCGCGCCTCACTCACCCACGCGGCCCCCCGGACCACGCGCGACCGCCCGCTTGCGGGCCCCGTCGGATCGCGGGCATCGGAGGCGGAGGGGTACGCCCGGGTGTACCAGTCGCCGCACCACTCGTGGACGTTGCCGAGCATGTCGTGCAGACCGAGGCCGTTCGGTTCGAGCTCTCCGACGGGATGCGTCGTGCGCCCAGCGTTCCCCGCGTACCAGGCGACCTTGTCGATCTCCGCGTACCCGTGCGCCGTGTGACCTCCGCGGCATGCGTACTCCCACTCGCACTCGGTCGGGAGCCGGATGCCCCGCTTGTCGAGGTCGGCGGTGGTCTGGCGATCCCCGATCGTGTAGACCGGATCGAAGCCGAGGAGCTCGGAGAGCCTGTTGCAGAAGGCGACCGCTTCGTTCCAGGAGACCGAGTCCACGGGACGGTCGTCGCCCTCGAACCGGCTGCGGTGGTCCCCGACGACCGTCGTGTACAGCGCCTGGGTGACCGTGACCTTGGCGATGGAGAACGCGCGGGTCACCTCGAGGTCGACCTTCGAGCCGATCGGGCCGTCCGCACGGAACGTCCCTGGCAGCACGTCGACCATCGCGGTCTCCGCGAACCCCAGCTCCGGATCGGAGGCCACCGGCTCCGCCTCGGGGACGCCATGGAGCCCCTCCGTGGGAGATCCGACCGTCCAGGTGATGTCGTCTTCCGGATCGTCTTCCTCGGGACCCCACTGGGAGGCGACGAACTCATAGCGCCCGCCGCGACGCTCGACGATCAACCTGTCGCCGTTCTCGAAGCTCATGCCCTCATCTCCGGACAGGATCTGGTTCGTCGGCCGGCCGAATCGGCTGCGCACCTTCACCCGATATCGGGCAGCACCTTCGATACGGTCGAACTCGGCGTCCGGGAACCGCTCTATGACGCTCTTGATCTCGGAGTTCCACAGGAGCTCAGCGACGCACTGGGCGATCACCGGCGTCATCGTCTCGAAGAAGTCGGGCACGCCGATCACGCGAGGCTGTGCGTGACCGAGGGTTTCGTTGCGGTACCAGACGACTTCGTTGCACGCCCCCCACCAGTCGAAGTTCTTCGGATGGGTGTGACGTTCGATCGCCATCGTCACGGGATCCATCACGCGGGACTTCTTCAGCGCCTCAAGGGGCTGGTGCACAGCGAACAGGCGCCCGCAGCCGGGCAGGTTGCCGGTGAGCGATGCGGTGTCCCAGAGATCGGTGACCTCCAAGCTCGTCCGCAGAAGCC
>Ga0164241_10002836_pt1 | contig 18193 bp, 17 predicted proteins | sample OricomyardsoilBY_FD_108780 | JGI IMG/M metagenome (GOLD analysis project Ga0164241, IMG submission 108780) | Backyard soil microbial communities from Emeryville, California, USA - Original compost - Back yard soil (BY) | ecosystem: Environmental > Terrestrial > Soil > Unclassified | place: USA...
GAAGTACTTGCCCCCTGGACGACACTAGCCGACAAGCACCCACAATGGCCCCCGAAAACGCAGAAACGCAATCCGCCTCCCCCGCGCGTAGCGACTCCGTGGAGCCAGCCCCCGACTCCAGGCCGGTGCGCGTCAGTCCCAACGTTCAGCTCGAGAGTGGCATTCCTCCGGCGCGAGAGCGACACGGCAACGCGACACACCTCGGTGATGAGCTCACGCTGGAAGACGGCGTGCAGCGCATGGAGACCGCACTGGCCAACGCCGTGCGAACCGAAGCGAACCTCGGACTACTCATGCGCGGGCTCAAACACTTGGCAGTGGGTGCTGAAGCCGCACGCGCTGCCAATACCGAACTCATGCACGAGCTCGACGAACTGCGCGCGGAGCTCACTCGCAGTCAAGGTGAAGAACACGCGCTGCGCTTTCGCATGCACCAGCTCGAGCAACTGCTCACGCTGATTCGCCATGAGACGACGAGCGAGCGTGAGTTCTTGATTGAAGAGCAAGATCGCTTTTTGCGTGAAGTGCTCACCGATCATGAGCGGCAGGTCGATGAGTTGCGGGGGCGGCTTCGTGAGACCGATCAGAGCAAGAGCGAGGCGGAGCAGATCGCGGAGCTGACCGCTCAGCGCGATCAGGCGCGCGAATATGCGACGCGTTGCGAGCGTGAGCGCGATTTGGCTTGGGAAGAGCTCGCTACGGGGATCGCGCCGCCGACCGAGCGCATGCAGCGCAGCCCTTCGGGTGCGGCGGCGATTGGGGCGATTAGCTTGCGATCGGTGCCTGTGGCGGCTTCGGAGAAGAAGGACGAGGAGCGGGTGGAGAAGCGGTCTGGGACGGGGTATTCGGTGGCTGGGGAGGATATTGGGAAGGAGTAGTGTGGGAGCTGGGTTCGTGAACAGCCCGCCGTTAAAATACGGCACCGCGCGCGGCCCGGGACGCTCCCGCGACAATTGCGCCAGGATGGCGCGACGTTCCTTCGGCGTGAGCCGAGCTTCCGATGACATTAGCCCAACAGAATAGCCCGAACAGGCTCAGCATTCATCAGGTGCTGGGGCCCCTAGGGCCGTTTTAGCCACTTGAGCCACTCCTTCTTGTGCTTCGCATCGCCACCGTCGATGAACGCGCGCCATTCAGTGTCTTCTGCGTCGTACTTCCCCTTCGCGTAGCCGCGCACCTGAGACACCGGAACCTCGACCACATCGGCTTGCGTCGAAAGCATGGCTTGAGCAAGGGCGTCCACGTCCGCTTCGTCCGTGAGGCGCAGGATCGCGTGCGCTTGCTGGGTAAATGCGAACTTGGTCGTCCCGAGTTGCCTCTCGATGCCCCGGTGCGGCAGACGGCTAGCGTCTAGGTGCCATCTCGCCTGATTGTTTGGGGCGCCAGTCAGCACGGACAGGTGTTCGGCGTGCATTCGCACGGTGCCACGCTCCATCGTGGCCGGCACCAGGTACACAGACGGCTCTAGATCTAGACCGTGCTCTCCCTTGAGCCTTTCTGTCTTGAGCAGATCGTCGACGTTCTCGTAGGTATTGCGCCGCAACAGGCGCAATGGCGGCGCGTCACTCGGTGGGCTCGGTGCTCCAGTCGGCGAGGACGGCTTTTGCGGCACGCTGGACCCCTGGGTGCGTGTCGGTCCTAGCAAGCGTTGCCACAGCCGCACGAATGTCGAGCGACCCCAACTCAGCCAGCCCATAAATGGCCCCTTCCCGTACAAGAGCGCTCTGATGCTTCAGCAAGTGCGTGAGACTCTGCCGCACGAGCTTTCGATCTTCGGCTCGCCCCATCGCTTCGGCTGCGAGCGTAAGCTCGGCGTTGTCGAGCAAACCGTCCTTGAGCAACAGTTTCGCCAGCGATTGTGGCGCCTGCTCAGCCAACGCGATGAACAATTCCTCGGACAGATTTTGAAACTGCCCATGGAACCTAGCCGGCACCAACTCGCGCCAGTTCGCCCGTTCACGCGTGGCGGGTTGCTCCGAGAACGCGGACGGCGATGCACGCAACTTCGCCGCTGCCTCAAAGCTCGCGGCAGTGAAAAGCTCTGGCGTCTGCGAGCACTTGGTACCACGCGATCGCGCAGGGGTCGGCTCGTCCCACTCGTTAGTCTCTGACCAAGGGCTTTTCTGAAAGTCTATCCAGTGAGCTTCCTGCGTCATGGTTCCCCCCCAAATCGTGCCTTCATTTCACTCTGCGGGATGAGCCTAGCAAACAAGCCGTTGATGTCTTCGTTCAAGCGCGTCAAGGCGTCGATTGCGCTCGAGCCGCTCGCGTCACGTCGCGCCCGGATCTCAAGCCGTACTAGCCGCCGTTTTTCCCCTTCAACTTCGCGCCCGGACATGACGGTTACTGTGTTGGACCAGTTGTCCTTGTCGAGCAGCCGCACGTTGAAATTCGGAAGCTCAGCCTCCATGATCGAGCCGTATGACGCGACGAGCGGGAGCAATCGCGAAATGTCGCCGAGGGTGCGCCAATGGATCGACTCCACCAGCAAGTTTATTTTCGCGAGGTCAGCCGTTACTATCGTCGGCCGCTCACCGGCCTCGCGCTCGCAGAACTCGCCGAACCGCTCGAACTCTTCCTGTACCAGCGAGACGATGCCCGGACGCCCGTTCGTGTCCTGGAAACGCGGATACTTTCGATCCTTGCCGGCGCGCCAATTGAGGTAAAAGCGGTCTTGCTGAAGTTGGAGCAGATATTCCCCGGACTCGGAAACCATCCAGCTGCGCAGCGGTGGCAGGTCTCCGAGTAAGATGCCCTCTTCATCGGTCACCGCGCTGAGGACTCTGCGAATCGGGAAGTGCTTCCGACGAGACCCCCAGTAAGCCCCGAGGGTGAGCGCGTCCAACGCGAACAGCGGAGCGAAGAAGATTCCGCAGACGACCTCCGCTACGGGAGGAGCGGTCATATCAGGGAGCTGAACAGGCATAGGTGAACGACCGTACAGGCTTTATAGACGGCGATTTATTCCGGGGGGAAGAGCCCTGACCGCATTTTTGATGGTAATTTTTTGACGGCCCTGAGGTTCCAAAGTTTGAGGACTTACATAAGCAGGCGCCAGGCAAGCGCCGGTTTTATAACGGTAAGCTGACATAGCAATCTGACAAGCGGCCCTCGATTCGAGTCATCGTTGAGGGGCGAAACACCCTGCCATGGGAAGGAACCGCGACTTTCCGGCTCCGAGCAGCCTAGCTTGCGCGGTCATGGAGAACGACCGCATCGGACCGGAGCTGGGCGGAATGATACCGACCTACAACCAGTTCATCGAGCCTGTGCTGCGCTACCTCGCTCAGCATCCGCAGGGCGCTGTCACTCGCGGCATCCAGGAAGCACTTGGTGATCGCATGGGTCTCACCGAGGACCAACGCGCAATTCCGCTGCCGAGCGTGGTGCAGGCGATGTACAAAAATCGGATTGGCTGGGCCCACGACCGATTGAAGCTGTTCTGGCTCAGCGTGAACGTGACAGGCGGGGATTGCTGTTAAGGGAAGCAAATGGCGCACTAGCCCGAGGTTCTTCCCGTCGCCGTAGCTCTCTTCCTCTCCGCCTGGGTGCACGACCTGATCCCCGACGCCCTTCGCGACGGTTCCGCGCCAGGCCAACTAGCTCAAGCTCGGCGCGCACGGCTCAATCAATATTGTACTTGTAGTAGTTCGCATAGAAATGGTCGCCGTTTACGGGCGTCATGGACGTCATTTCGTTGCCGTCATTCCGGGTGACCTCGATGACGGTGGCGGCGCCGGGGAAGCCGAGCGCTGTTGGGCTCTCGCTGGAGCAGGCGGTGAACGGGATAGGCGTGAAGAAGGCGATGGAGTGGCCCTTCGCGTAGCCGCCGTTGTAGACCTCAACGACCCACTCCGCCGATTTGCCCGGCATGGTCACTGCCGCACTAGGTGGGTCGAGCTCAATGGAAAAGTGCGTGCCTTTCGTCACGTTCGCGAGGGTTAGCCGGCCACGCTTCACTCCGTCCTCACCCACAAAATACTCGGCGGCGCCGCACATCGTGTCGTGCACCTCACAGTCGAAGTTATCTATCGCCTGCGCGTGGACATAGTCAGGGGCACCGTCCGGAATCGGGTCGATATACCACTCGTACCAAGGGTACAGGCGCTTGGTACCGTCACTCTTGATCTGCTGCGCGACCCCACACTGCAGGAGCTCACCATTTCCGTACCCGTCTAAACCTACCCAATGCGAGAGCAGCCAACCATCGACGCCGACCGCGTCGTCCAGCCCTGGTTTGACCGTCGGTATGCGCCAAGTCCCTATGACGTTAGACCACTTACCTCCACCTTCCGCGACGCAGCCGCCCCAGACTTGACCCATCTCGTCGACTTCAGCGGTGCGGGCACGGGGCAGGGTCTTGCGAAGCATTCCAGGTGCGGGGACCATGTGCGGGTGGATGCGTTTGGATTCGAGCAGCCCGAGTTCCGCCAGTCGATCGCACAAACGCTGTGACTCACTGCGCGCGGCGCTCGACACCACTCCCCGAAGATTCGTCGCCTTACGCTGCGCGCCGTCCATCATGATTTGGCCGACATACTAATGCTCCGTCGAGCGAATCGACACGACCATTGCCAAAATTACCATGGTGAGCCCCTGCCTCGGCGCGAGTGATGGCAGATGCCTTGCCGAGCGGGGACTCTCGGGGCGATTGCGAGCCAGCCGCGCGTAAGCCCTATTGGCGCCCCTAGCGCCGCTTCGTGGGGCTCGCCAGCGGGCGGGTAAGCCCGCGCTCGCAACGACCACCGTCCGCCCGCGCGCAACCGATGACGTCACGTCTTTGCAACTCCCGCGCGATGAGCGAGACCATATCCCACCGCTTCGCCTCGGCCGCCAAAGTCAGCGCCCTCGCCAGCGCCGTCTCGACCACGTTCGACAGCTCGTAAGCGTCGTCCTCAACTGTCACATCGCGACGATCGATCAGGCACTTAGATGCGCGCTCTGGAACGTTGGCCGAATCCCTCGATGTCCGATCGGGCCTTTTCCCTACCCGATCGTGTCAGCCATCCGTCTCTGGTCGGGTTCAATTCCCGGCGCCTCCACAACAATATCAACGGCTTGCGGATCGTTAGGACGATTCGCAAGGCCGTTGAGTGGACTTAGCAACGTCAGTGGGAGCGCGGGGAACACCGCGCCGATGACCTCGCCCACCGCTTCGGCGGTGCGGATGTACTTCCTCTGCGTCGTCTCGAAATTGGTGTGGCCGGCGCGCTGCTGAATCTTCAGCACGTCGTCGCCACGGACGGCCATCCAAGTGAGCCCTGTCCCGCGCAGGTCGTGGAAGCGGAGACGCTTGCAGGTGGCGTCGTTGCGGAAGAGCGCGGCGCGCGTCACGCGGGCAGCTTCCAGGTGCTTGCGCAGGTCGGCGGCCCACCACTTCTGGTCGCGCATCGTGATCACGGGGCCGGCGCCGTTGGCTTCGGTGTGCATGGCGCGGAGGAGCGGCAAGAGGTTCGGCTCGATGGCGAAGCGGCGGATTCCTTTGTTGCCGGTCTTGGTCTGCTTCAGCTCGCCGCTTTCACGGTCCCAAGAGACGCGCACGGAGACGATGCCGCGCTCGATGTCGACGTCGCTCCAGTCGAGCGCTTTCAGCTCGCCGGCGCGCACGAACAGGTACGTGGCGAGCGCGTAGAGCCGCCGGGCCTCAAGCGGCACGAGCGCGCATGAGACCAGACGCAGAAATTCGTCGGGGTAGAGCCATTGCAGCTCTTTGGAGTCGTCCATGTCGGGCGGAACGATGCCGATGCACGGATTGTCGAGCCGAACGCGGAGCTTCTTCGGCTTGTCCTTCTTCCACTGGCCAGCGGCTGCTTTCGCGGCCGTAGTAAACACCGTCCAAGCGTTGAACATGGTCTTGGGCGAGGCTTTGCCTTCGAGAGCCTTGGCGTCGAGTGCGTCGCGGAGCCGCTCGCAATCGGTCGGCGTGACCTCGACCCATGGCTTGTCGAGCACGGGTTGGATGTGCGTGCGGTAGGCGCCTTCGTTCGAGTCGAAGCCGAGCGCGACGCGGTGCTTGAAGTACTCGCCCCACCATGATGATGTCGTTGCGCGCAGCGCCTTCAGCTTCGGTCCGCGCTGGGGCGTGCCGACGATACCCTCAGAGGCGAAGCGCTCGGTGAGGTGCGCGGCGGTCTCCTTTGCCCGTGCGCGGCCTTGCTTGCTGTTTGGCCAGTCGCCCAGCTCCAGCCAGGGGCGCGAGCCGTCGTGACACGTGATGCGACCCCACCAAGCGCCGGGACGGCCGTCTCGGCCGGGTCGATAGCTAACGGTGCCGCGTGCTGGCTGGGGCATGCTTCCTCGATCCTTGCCCCAAGCGGGGCCATTCGAACAGACGTGACGCGTAAGGGCGCGATTCATGGAGGCTTCTTCACGACGTGGAGGCGCCCGGCGGCGAGCGCGGCGGCGATCGGGTCGTGCCCCGCCAGTGGCCGCGGTTTCGGCGGTTCGGGCTTGAGCGTTGGCTCGACCTCGACGCGCTGCCGCTCGATGTAGGCGTCCACATCGGAGCGCTTGGCCACGAACGAGCGCCCGCGTTTGAAGATTGGGAAGGCGCCTTCGCGGCCCAACTGGAGGAACAGCCGGCGGCCGATACCAGAGCCGCGCGCGTCCACCCATTCGTCGCGCTTCTCCTGCGATACACTGCTGCGCACCGCCTCCTCGAGCAGCGAGCGCAGCTCGGCGAGCGCGACGACGACGATGCGGGTGTCGCTAGACATGGGCCCGGAGCGAGAGCGCGCCCAACGAATCTGTCCCAAACGGACGGTACGGTTGGGACGGGGCTCCAACTCCTCGGAAGGATTTCGTTCCGACCGTCGAGCGCTGCGCGCTCGAGCCGGGACGGGGTTGGTGCACCGCCTCTGCTGTATCTACCTGTACCAACCCCTTGAGAAAGGTTGGTACAGCGAGAAAAGCGGCGGACGAGCAGCGGCTAGACATTGTCCCGGCCGTCCCGGCCGTCCCCGCCGGATGCCCTCACCCAGTGGCGAGTCACCTTGCCATCGATGCGCGCTTGCTCTGCACGCCAGCCGCTGCGCCGCAGAATCGCGGCCACCCGCATTTCGTCCCGCTTGGTGAGCCGATCGAGCGAAAGGCCCAGCGCCTGCAGCAGAATGTCGGCTGTGCGAACACGCGATTGGACTGCGGCGAACTCGAAAACTCGATCCTCCCAAGGGTCCACCTCAACGAAGCGCGCTGCCAGCGCCTCCCTGCGGGCCTCCTCCGCGTCGCTGAGCCAAAAACGTTCACCGGCTCGGTACGCAACCACAGCCTCCGCAAACAGCTGCTCGCGCTGCTCGCGCAAGAGCGCTGTATCAACAGCCGCAACCGGCACGACCCAAAAGCGGCGACTGCCGGAGGGGTCGTGCAGAAAATCGTGCGTGTTCGTCGTGCCCACGATCACACCGCTGCGCTTGACCGTGACGGCGGCTCGCCCGAACGGTGGGCGGTACTTGTCCTCGGTGCTCGTCAGGAATGCTTTGACCCGAGAAACGCTCTGCCGGCTCGTAACGTTCTCGAGTTCTGCCCACTCGTAGATCCAGGACGCGCGGAGCTGCATCATCGCGTCCTTGTCGAGCGCCATCTCCGTGTCCGAGAACCACGGCCCTGCGAGAATGCGAAAAAACGTGCTCTTTCCGATGCCCTGTGCGCCCTCGAGGATGAGCGCCGTGTCGACCTTGCAACCGGGCGCGAGCGGTCGCGCGACCAGCGCGATAAACCAGCGCCGCACCAGAAGCGCCAGCAACGCCTTCTCGTCGTCCGATTCGGCCCGCACGCGGAGAATCCGCGCCGCCACATCGTCGAGCCGGCGCACGCCGTCCCACTTGAGCGCATCAATGAAGTCCCGCACCGGATGGAAGGCGTTCTTCGCGGAGACCAATTGCACGGCTCGCGCGGTCTCAGCGTCGCCCGGCTGAATGCCGTAGCGGTTCTCGAAGTCCACGCGAATCGCGCCGATCGCGGCATCGGTCACTTCGACGTCCCCAAGCGCGACCACACCTCGCATCTCGTCGAGACGCATCTTGTTTGCATAGCTCGCATCATGCGTCAGGATCTGAACCACGTTGCCGAAGCTGAGCTTGATCTCTCCCTTCGGCGTTCGGCGCAGGTTGGCCATCCACTGCTCTTCGGCCGCACCCGCGGCAGAGAGACGCTCGAGCTCACGAAGCACCTCGGCGCCGGTTCGCGTCGCGCAATGCGCGTGCGAGCAGTGAAACCCGCCGAGGCCGTCCACGTCGTTGGCAGGAAAGATCACAGTGGACGAGTCGTGCATCGACCCCGTCGTATGCTTCGCTTGCCAAGGGCACACGACAGAACGCTTTCCACCGTCGAGCGCCCGGCCGAGCATACCGAGGCTCGAGAATCGGCGGCCCAACAGCGACGCGGCAGCCGTTGGGGTCGCGTGCTCAGCCGCCGTTTTTGCGCGTTTTCGCTTCGATATCGCTAGCCATTCCGGAGGCGACGCAAGCACCTTGGTTGCCGGGTCGCCATCCCACCGGTACGCCGTGCCGTTGGGATGAACGGAAGGCGGAGCCACCACGTACCCACCATCACCTTTGACATCAAGGCCGGGCGCAAGGACGCCACTCGCTACAGGTGCTTCCGTCGCCGCAAAGTAGTAGTGGCGCCCTCCACCTCCAGTCGACACGCGGAGGGTGTCCGGTAGCTCGCCGTGGAGCCGCTCAAGCTCCGCGAGGCTGGCGTCCCCGCCGTTGCGCGGATCCACGTCGAGCACGACGATGCCGGAGGCCGTGCCAGTGGCGATCGCTACGTTAGCCTCGCTCTGCGCAGTCCAAGCGCGAATCACTTCGCCCCTGTCTGTGGTCGCGTCCTTCACACCGCGACGCGTCGCCGGGCGCTTCTCGCCAGGGACGCAAGGTAGAACCGCCATGCCACGTTTCAAGTACGACAGCGCGCAAAGCAGGCGCGGATTCGCTGCTGTTTCCCCACGCCGCGCGGCGCCCGGGCCCGTCCTACCGCTGGTCATTAGCCCGCCTTCGGGTGACCCTTGGCGCCCCCAAGAGCGCGCCCGTCAGACACCCAACTTTGGTCGACTCTGAACAGCGGACCGGACCAACCCTCGACTTTGGGTCGACTTTGGCCCGACTTTGAACAGCGGACCGGACCAACCCTCGACTTTGGGTCGACTTTGGCCCGACTTTGAACAGCCGACCGGGCCAACACGGTCTTTTGATGGCGTTTTGGTCCGCTTTTGGGGCCGTTTCGGCGCCGGTTTGTTCGACCAGTCGCTCGGGGACGCCCCGCGGGGATGGCGACGTAGCGCGTCAACGCGCACAGGGCGGCTCCGGGCGTGCGGCACGCTCCCCGTTCGTTAGGAACTGCTGCAACGCACTCAGGCGCACCATCACGCGGCGGCCGGGCTTCAGGCTCTGCAGCCGCCCGGTGGCGATCCAATAGCGCACCGTCCCAACTGAGACGCGTGCCATGGCGGCAACCTCAGGAACTAGCAGTAGCTGCGGGTCAGAACCGGTAGGCGCTTGCATGCACCAACTGGTACCGAAATCCGAGGTCCCAACCCAAAGGAGGAATCGGGTATCCCCGAGATCTCCGTCTAGCCGCTTCCCTTGATGGTAGCGCCAGCGGTCACTGATCGTGCTTCTTCAAGGCGCTTGCGCGTCCGGTCCCTAATTTGGGCCGGAGTGCCAGCGTCCCAGCCCATCACGAAGGCAATTTCCTCTGGCGTATGTCCAGCTTCGTAAAGAAGCAGCGCCTGGGCGTTCAGGCTCACGTTTCGTTCGGCCTTTGGAAGACCAAGCGTGCTCGGAAAGCGTTCGCTGGTGCCGTCAGGCGCGACTCGCCGCATCGCCCCGTCCATGACGGAAAGCGCCTTGTCGATCGCTTCGCCTGCCGCTAACACCTCAGCAAGTACTCCCTGATGTTCGCCCGTTAGGAGCGCGATCGGAATCCGCCTGTAGTCGTCGGCTCGCTTTTCTGACGCGGCGAGCCAGTGATTGATCGCATTGCGGACGTGCAGCCTGCCCTCCCGGAGTTGGTCATTGGCGTGCTTTTCATCGACGCTCGCTTCGGCTTGCATTCTGCTCCGCAACATAGATTCAGCGACCGCAGCAGTAACAATTGCTTGGTCCCCTTGCTGTGGCTCACGCACGGGGACGTTGCCCGCGGCGCGCGTCGCATCATGCGTTCTGGTCATCGCGAAATGCGCCAGCGGCTTCAAGAGGCCATCAGCCCCGACCGCCCCGTAGATTCGGTTCAGGTCCAGGTCGAGCGGCAGCTGCTCGCGGCCAGGCGGGTGCCCGCCCAGCAGCCAGGCAGCACGTCGCGCCATTTCGCGGTCGTCGTCGACGAAGTCCGTCTCTGGCTTGGTCACCTCCCGAACAATAGCAAACAGTCAGCAGCTACCGTGTATTCAATTCGGGCACCCCCAGTCGCACAACACCGCTCAAATGGATCACCGCTACTGGATGGCGACCACACCTAGCCCTCGTCGTCCTCGATTCCGCCTTCCGGCTCAGGTGCGAGCTTGCTCGCGGCGCGGAGGACAGCAACAACGTGCTCCTCCCCGACCCAATGGGCCGGGTCTGTGCGCTCCCAGAGCGCAAGAACGCGCTGCGGATCGCCAAACAAAGTGCGAGCAAGGTCCGCGTCGAACGTGTAGGTGACCTTCGATCTAAACTCTTTGGCACGTCGCACCACCAGGCACGCGAGCTGCGGAAGCATGATCGCCGGGTAGTTCGCGCTGGCCGCCAAAATGACCTCCGCCAGTTCCTCCCAGCCATCGAACGGCTTGCCAACTAGCTCACCGTCACGAACCCGATCGAGCCCCCAGGTAAGCCAGAGCAAGATCGGAGCGTTAGCTCCCTCAAGATTTCTTGCGAGCGCCCGTGCGTTCCCTCGGTACGCGGACAACAATGCTTGTCGAAGGTAGTCCCGAGCAGGTTGGCGATTCTCGCGACCAATGACGTCCGGAATAGTTCCTTCGGCGATCACAAAATAGTGTTCGACCTGAGCGGCAACTGCTGGGTTGATCGGAACGCAATAGTCGTACGCACGCTTCACCTCCTCGAAGGCCGCGGCCGCGGAGAACTTACCGACACGGATGCGCCGCAGCCATATTCGCCAAATTGGAATGAGCCCGGGCGGATCGCCGCTCTGCCATGCGAGCGGACTTGTTCGAGCAGCGTTCTCGACGACTGGCTGAAGCAGCCGGAGAACGCGGTCGGTGTCGAGCAAAAAGCTGAAGTCCTCGACCACCCTCGAGTTGGCCGGATCTGCGAGCAACGCAGCAACCGGAGCATCGTCATTCTTCGCGAGAACAAGAAGAACTGGCTGATCGCGTTGACTAGCGGGAGGAGCTTCACGCGCCAGGTAACGCAGCCAGTAGTCTGCATGCGCACGCTGTCTCAGGCCCTGAGGCTTCTTGTCGTCAGTCGCTTCGAAAAGGAAGGAAATCGCAATTTGAACGGCCTTTCGGGTGTGCTCGTCAGGGACGGCCCTGACAAGCGCGATATCCCAAGCACCTCGCACCTCCCTGCTCTCCTTCTCATCCCGTGGCCCTAGTCCACGCCAGTACGCGAGGTAATTCTGCAGGAGCGCGAAGGCGTCGGGCTGGCCCTCCCGAAGCACGGAGAGGACAAGGAGGTCATCGAAATCGATTTCGCCTAGCAGCTCGTCCCAGGCTTCGAAGCATCCGCGCAAAGCCTGCTTCAGCGTGCGAGGCGTCGCGCAGAGTTCGGGCAGCGCATCCGCAATGCGATGCATGAGGAGACCGAACAAGTCGGCAGCTTCCCTGGCTGCCACCAGGCCATCCAACTGCTCGCGGACTGTGCTACTCGCGGGGTCGATGTACTTACGCAGGTCTCGGCACCCCCGACGAAATTCGCCAAGGATCCGCGCCACGTCTCGTTCGGGCAAACGAGGGATCTCCTCCACATGGCGAGCGATCTTCTCAAGATCAAAGCGCAGGCGCAGGCTCGTAGTCGCCGTCACAATTGTGACAGCAGTCAGCTGATCGAGCGCGAAAAGGAGCGCGCGGATAGGATTCAGCTTCTCCTCAGCATCTTCCGACGGGCCTGCAAACCGCTCGAGATCCTCGATCCACACCACGAACTGGAGGCCCGTCGCGACAGCTACCTTGTCGATGGCCGATAGCGTTTCCGTTGGCGAACGCACGCCTTGGAGTCGTGCCAACGCGCCAATCCAGCCGCTGGCCGCGCTCATCGCCTCGACGTAGGCCTCAGGCAAGTTTCGAAGCGCGACAACGTCGACCTCCTCGCCAACCTTGTCGATCAAGGCTTGGATTATCCCCTCGACTGCGGCCCGCGAATTGTCGAACGGCCACAGCGCGACCGGAACGAGCCGTACACGCACCGCTGCGGCTCGCCTTTCCAATTTCTCCTGCACCAACCTCAGGATCGAAGACTTGCCGGAGCCGAGAGGACCAACAATTGCTTGAGCCGTGGGCACCACCGCGAGGAGTCGGCGAGCAACCCGATCCGCGACGGCACGCAGGCCGAAAGCGTCGTCGGCCTCGCCATCAACCGGATGGTCTGTCTTGAGCCATCTCCGCAGGTCGTCGAACGACGCGAGGACCGGGCCGGCCTTCGGCGGTAGCGACGCTATAGCTCGACGACGGAAGTGCGCGACAATCGCGAAAGCGACGAGAAGAAGCCCGCCACCGAGCCCATAAGCACCACCGACGATCGCGAGCTGTCTCGCAGTTCCATCAAGGCCGAGCGACTTGGCAATCGGCGGAACTAGCGCCGGGAGCCCAAGCGCAAGTGCCGATCCGAGCGTGCCTGCAAACCAAAGGGGCGGATATGCGAACGGATGCCTAGCTCCTGCAATCGCGGATAGTCGGCTCCACCGATGCATCGCCAACGGCGAGCACCCGCCCACTGCCGCCACGACCAACACCCAGAACGGCAGGTCAACGATTTGTGAGAGGTTGCAATGCAACACAAACCCGACGAGTAGGACCGCACATGCAGCCACCACAGCGGCTACACAGAGCGAAACCCATCGGCGGCTCACAACGCGGCACCGCGATGCTGCGGCTGCCCCTGCGTCGCCCGGCGTTGCGCTACGACGTTTGGTGCTCATCTTGATAGCCGTAGCCTAGCGTTTGCGGCCGCGTTCGGGTGCTTTCGTGCCGCGGCCCTGCAGGCGCTCTTCTACGCCCTTGGCCGTGTAGCTCGCGCGGAACTTTTGAGAGAACTGGCTCGGGACCTTGCGTGCCAACCCGGTACTTTGCAGCACCTCCTCGAGCGAAAGGCCCTGCTCGCCGCGATCCAGATTGCCAAGGACGCGGAACACGATCGCGTCGGCCGAGCAGATGCGAGTCTCCTCGTCGGAGGCAAGCAGGTACGCGAGGGACTCCGCTTCGCCGGCGTCGAGCTTTTCGGCGTAGCTCGAGTCGAATTGCGCCAGGAAGGCTTGCAACCCGGGAATCGCAACTTCGACCACGTCGATCGCGCCGCTGCGCTCAAAGTCCGCAAGGTTGAAGTCGACCCGTTCGCCCGAGTCTCGCTCGTAGAAGTGAGCCTCGTTCATAACAGTCCGCGCGATCTGAAGTCTGGTCTTTTGGACGAGCTTGTCCCAGGCGCCGCACTTGAACAGGTAGATGACGACGTTAGCGTCAAGAAGCAGGAAGCTCGAGCGCGTCATCATCCCCCTGCACGGCCTCCGGCAACGCCATCACCCGATGCCGCGTTGTTCCGACGTATTCCGCAAAGCGCCCCACCGAGAGGTCACCAGCCCGAAGTGCCTTCAACGCCAAACTAACAAAGCGAGCCGGGCGTCCCGGGGGCGAATCGTGCGAGCGCTGTTCGAACAAATCGGCAGCCACGCGCGCGCGCGCAATCATGGCGTCTGTGCGCGCGCGTTCCTTTGCGGTGCCACCGTACACCGTGTGAATCCGCCAAATCAGCGCCTCGACTGAAACATCGAACTGTCGTGCAATCTCGAACAGCGACTCGACTTCGATCTTTCGGCCACGAATCCTACTGGCCACGGCTTGCCGAACCGCGTCGGTCGGCATAAGCAAGCAGGCAGCGAACCAATCAGCCAATTTTTCGTCGGATTCGCTCCAAAGTTCGTCGTTGTCGACTGCCGCCGCGAAATCCCACGTCAGCAAGTGAAATAGCTCGTGCGCCAGGTCGAAGTTTCGACGCCATTTTGGATGCTTACTGTTTAGCAGGACGGCGCATCCAAATCCCGGGCTCTTAGTCGAGGCTGCTGTGCCGGTTGGATCTAGCTCGCGATGGAAGACCTTAAGCCCGCACCGCTCTTCTAGGACGCAGAGCAGACCCGGGCCAGGACACTCACCCAAAGTCAGCTCGTGACGAATACGGATCGCGAGGTCTTCTGCAGCGCGTCTGGAGAACGGCACAAGGGGAGCCTCCACTGGCGGGAGCGAAGTAGCGATGGTCGCGTCGCACCAAGACTCGAGGTTCTGATACTGCTGACACAGCTCAAGGAATGCGACCTCCAGCGGAGCGGCGTCGGCGGGCTTCTTGCGCCAGCGCACCACCTCGACGGGCAAGGGCTCCACAGAGAGGAAGAACCCAACCGGGCGGTTGTAGATGGTGGCGAGGGTGGCGAGCTGGCTCACCGACGGCTCACGCTTCGCACACTCGAACTCTGACAACGACGACTCGCCAATGCTGGCGCGCTTCGCCACGTCGCCTTGCTTTAAGCCGGCGCGCTCGCGTGCGTACTTGAGACGGTCACCAATCCCCGTTGCTGTGGTCACGAAATTCTCCAATCCAGAAGTTCAGCTAAGCATACATGGCGCTCAAGCGCCAGATGCTTCTGGTAACTAGAAATTTTGTGATAACTTCGGAGGGCACCACCACCGATCGGCAACCGTCACGACTGCCTCAACGTTGAGGCGGTCGACAAAGGAGCCTCAAAACATGAAACCGATTTTCGATCGACACGGTCGCACCACCGCCTGGCTCGACCGCGAGAACATCTTCCAGCTGAACGGGACTCACGCCGCAGTGCTGCACGGTAAGAACGTTCACGGCCACAGGGGCCAGCACCTTGGCATGTTCGACGATGGCCTATTCCGAGATCACCGTGGCGCGGCGGTCGCCTTCGTCGCGGGCGCGTCCGGCGGTCCGTTGCTCCCGCTGACTTCGATCCCGCCGCTTGAGCCGATCCCCGCACTCGCGCCCCTTCCATCGATTCCATCGATTCCGCCGATCCCCGCAATCGCCTCTCTCGGGTGGTCATCAGCGACTTGGACTCAGTTCGTCAACGGATAGGCGCTCGGGGTTCACCCGCTCCTCCCGGGCCGATCACCCTTCGCGACTTTGCTTGGCAGATGCCCGACGTGTTCTCGTGCTCCGGCGACTTCGTCGACCGCTCGCCGACGCAACTGCAGCTCATCGGCAATCTGCGCAACCACATCCCACCGCTTTGCTTCCGCAGCTAAAATAAGCGCCCTCGCGAGCGCCGTCTCGACCACGTTCGACAGCTCGTAGGCTTCGGACGATGGCGTCACAACGCCACGCACGATCGCGCACTTAGATGCACGATCTGACACGTTGGCCGGATCCGCATCGCGACCGATCGTGCTTGATACAGGCTCGATCGTGCACGGCAACTGCCTCTGGTCGGGTTCAATTCCCGGCGCCTCCACAACAATATCAACGGCTTGCGGATCGTTAGGACGATTCGCAAGCCGTTGAGTGGACTTAGCAACGTAAGGGCAGCGGCGGGAACACGGCGCCGATGACCTCGCCGACCGCTTCGGCGGTGCGGATGTACTTCTGCGTCATGTCGAAGGTGGTGTGACCGGCGCGCTGTTGGATCTTGAGCGCGTCGTCACCGCGGATGGCCATCCAGGTGAGGCCGGTGCCGCGGAGGTCGTGGAAGCGCAGGCGCTTACAGGTGGCGTCATTGCGGAAGAGCGCTGCGCGAGTGATTTGTGCGGCTTCGAGGTGTTTGCGGAGATCGGCGGCCCACCACTTTTGCTCGCGCATGGTGACGACCTGGCCGACGCCACCGGACTCCTTGTGCATCACTCGAAGCAGTGGCAGCAGGTGCGGCTCGATCGCGAAGCGACGGATGCCTTTGTTGCCTGTCTTCGTTTGCTTCACTTCGCCTCTATCGCGATCACAGGCGACGCGGATTGAAACGATGCCGCGTTCGAACTCGGGAGCGTCGCGTTGGCGACGAAACGACGGCAGCGCAAATTATATATACCCACTTGGACCAATCGGCATGAAACACGCCCGATCGTGCGCCCGCTGGGGCCAAGGCGAGTGCCGAAAAGTGATGCCCAACTATTTGCGAATGGGTCGCTGAGCGTCGCGGCAAAGCAACAGCGGCACAGGTCTCACCCCGCCTGAGGTCGGTCAGACGTCTTCAAAATAGTCGTTGTCGACTTTGGGGATGCGCAGGGCCTTGTGACTGACAGCGACGCCGTGGTCCATCATCAGCGCGGTGAGTAGGGCGCCGTCGACGAGGACGATGGTGCCACGGGCGCGGGTAGCGGAATCTTTGGCGTCTTTGGTGAACACGCTGGTCGTGATAAAGACGCCTTTGGAAGCGCTTTGGAGTTGGAGCGCGCCCATGAAGGTTTGGATTTCGGGGCTGCCTACGGGGTTCTTCCAGCGTTTGGCTTGGACGTAAACTTTCTCGAGGCCCAAGCGATCGAGGGAGATGATGCCGTCGATGCCGCCGTCGCCCGAGCCACCGACGCGCTGCAGATCGGTGCGGTTGGTGCCGTAGCCCATGGCGTGCAGCAAATCGAGCACGAGGCTTTCGAAGAACTCGGGCGGCGCGCGGCCGATCAGTTCGAGGAGATCGCGGGCCACGCTGTCGCGGAGCTCGACGAGGGCGGCTTCGATGCGCTCTTCGGGGCTGGACTTTTCGGAGGCGATCGCTTCGACGGCTGCGGCGCTGGAAGGGGCGGACACCGCGCCGATCTTTGGCTTCAAGCGGGCGGTGCGATCCACGCTGGCCAGCCGCTCAAGCTCGTCAGCGGTGATGGTCTTCTGCTTCGAAGCGTACGCAATGCCCGCTGGGGTCAGCTGCCAGAAGCCGTAGCGGGGGCTTGTTGAGAACCCGGCGCGTTTCAGGCGATCTTGCGCCCAGCCATTGCGGTTCTTGTACACGTGCTGCACGCCGCTCGGAAGGCGCTCGGCGCGCTCCTCGGGCGAAAGTCCGAGATGCGTGGCCACGGCTTCGTGCGCGTCGCCGGCACGTGCGCCTTCGGGGTGCGCGGCGAGGTAGCGGAGGAGCGGCTCGATGAATTGGTCGTAGGTGGGGACGGGCATGGCTGACGCTCAGTCGTTTGTTTGCTCGGCGCGCTTGGGGGGGCGTGCCTTGCTGCGCTTGGGCGATGCGCCGTCTGTTGGCGAAGATGCGTTCATTGATGCCAGGCGCTGGAGCATTGCTTCGGCGGGTTCGTCGTTGGGGTCTTGGGGGACGAGGTCACCGCGGAAGGCACGCCCAAGAATGGAGCGCTCGAGGGTCGACAATTTTTGCGCATAGACCTCGGAAGACGCCTCCTGTGAGCAAACAATAGCCAGAAGCCGGGCGATCGTATGGCGCAGGACATTCTGCTCGTCGGTCGGCATCAACGGCATGGGCAGTGTTCGCATCGAACCAACATTGAAATGCTGTTGCGCCACGCCAACCTGTGCGTCCAGCACCGCGGCGCGAGCCCAGCCACTGTTCATGTAGAAAGCCATCAGGGTGGAGTCGACGAGCGGAACAAGCCGCGCAATCACAAGATCCGCGCAATTCGCGTCGAGAAGGCTTTCGGGCACAACGCACGCTGTACCGGGAGCGCCGCTCCGGACGATGATCAGATCGCCCGGCCGCAATCGGGACTTGCTTAGTTCCGCATGAAAGTCCGCCGGTATGTACCGAATCTGTGTAGCGTCGTAGCGATTCTCGCGAACGTTCTGTGAGCGCAAGAACGGGACGCCTTCAGAAGTGTAGCGATGCTCCATCGGGCCAACGTGCCCGACCGTTATCTCGTGGCATAGGTCGGCGGCAGACGCCCAGCACCAGGATGCGGGCAAGGATGGGAGGCCAGCGCCATCAATCTCCTCCGGCTCAGCGTACTTCGTTTTCCACTTGCTGCTGCTCGGAGGATCGCCCTTGGCCATGATCTTGGCGAGCTCGGATTCCTCCCACTTTTTACGGCGCTCGGCACGGATGCGGTTGAGGATGCCGAGGTACAGCGCGAGCGAGTGGC
>Ga0164241_10002837_pt1 | contig 18193 bp, 13 predicted proteins | sample OricomyardsoilBY_FD_108780 | JGI IMG/M metagenome (GOLD analysis project Ga0164241, IMG submission 108780) | Backyard soil microbial communities from Emeryville, California, USA - Original compost - Back yard soil (BY) | ecosystem: Environmental > Terrestrial > Soil > Unclassified | place: USA...
AACGGGCCCAAGCCTGCCGGCTGCGGTGACTCCGCCACCGCCAACGTTGAATGGAAACCGGCCGTCCAGCTGCCCGAATTGGCAGGCCACTGCCGAGGCAAGGAATCCCAGTGCGGCGAGGGCGCCGATCCGGTCAGCCTCGCCACCGGCCATCTCTCCTACTCCCATCGCGACCTACTCCTGACCAACAAGAGCAAGGTCTCCCTGGAACTCACTCGCGCTTACAGCTCAGGCTCCGCCGCCGACACCGGCCTCGGCCCCGGCTGGTCGCAGAGCGGCCTTGCCAGCGCTACCGAGCTCCCTTCGGGAGAAGTCCTGATCCTGCGCCAGGACGGCCGCCAGGATCTCTTCTACAAAACTGGCGAAGGCGCTTATATAGCCCCCTCCGGCGTTACCAGCAGCCTCGCCAAGGTCGAAGGCACCTTCCAGCTGACGACCCTCGAGAACACGGTCTACCGCTTCGACGTCAGCGGCCGCATCGCCAGTATCACCGACGACCACGGTCTCAAAGCGACCTACGGCTACGACGCCAACGGCCGCTTGGCGACGATCACCGACCCCTCGGCCCAGACGCTCACCTTCTCCTACGACGCCTCCAACCACATCACCCTGGTCAAAGACTCGGCCGCCCGCGAAGTCAAATACACCTACTCGGCCGCTGGCGACCTCGCGACCGTGACCGACGCGCTCGGCGGCATTACCGAATACACCTACGACTCCGAACATCGCCTCAAAACGATCAAAGACCCGCGCGGCAATTTCATCCTCAAAAACACCTTCGACGGACAGGGCCGGGTTATCGAGCAGCGCGATGGGCTCGAAAACCTCTGGAAACTCGAATACAAACCGAGCGAAACGATCGTCATCGAACCCGAGGGCGGCAAACTCACCTACGGCTTCGACGGCCAGGATCGGGTCGTCTCCGAAAAAGACCAGCTCGGCAACGTCACGACGACCAGCTACGACGGCGCCGGCAACGTCGACGAAATCGTCAAGCCGGGCGGAGCCAAATGGCAGTTTGGCCATGACGCCAAAGGCAATCTCACCTCGGTGATCGATGCCGAGGAAGGTGAGCGTAGCTATGAATACGACGGCAAAAACCGCCTGGTGAGCTTCACCGACGAGCGCGAAGAGACCTGGGCTTACGAATGGTCTGAAGCCAACGACCTTAAAAAGATCACCGATCCGGTCGAAGGTGAGACGAGATTCACCCACGACGCCGCCGGGCTGCCGCTGACGGTCACCAACCCCAACGAACAGACGACGACCTTCACCTACGACGCGCGCGGTAATCGTCTCACCGCCAAAGACGCGCTCGAACACACGACCACCCTCGCCTACAACAGCCGCAACCACCTGACGTCGAAGACGGCGCCCGGACTGAAAGCCGAAGCCTTCGAACGCAATGCTCTTGGCGACCTCCTTGCTCTCACGGCTCCCGAAGGCAACAAAACGAAATACGCCTACGACGCCAACGGGATGCCGAAACAGGTCACCGATCCTGCCGAAGGGGTCTGGAAAATCGAACGCGACGCGATGGAGCGCCCGACCGCCTATGTCGATCCGCTTGGCAAAGAAACCAAAGTCGAATACGACGGCAACTTCAATGCGGTCAAGGTCACCGACCGGCGCGGCAAGGAAACGACCTACGCCTATGACCTGGCGAACCAGCTCGAAGAAGTCGTTCGTCCTGAAGGCGGCGACTGGGAGTTCGACTACGACGCTCGCGGCAATCGGATCGAAGCCGTCGAACCGCGCGAGAACGCTACGACCTACAAATACGACCTGCTTGATCGGATGACCGAGGTAGCCGAGCCACTGGAAGCGACGACTGGCTACGCCTACGATCCGGCCGGCAACCTCACGTCCTTCACCGATCCCAACGAAAACACGACCGGCCTGGTCTACGACGAGCTTGGGCGACTCACCGAACTCAAACAGCCCCTTGGCAAGGTCACGAGCTTCGGCTATGACGGCGTCGGCAATCGCACCAGCCGCACCACGGCTGAAGGCACGGTCGACTTCGACTTCGACGCCGCCAACCGCCTCGAAGAAGTCAGCGCTGGCGAATCGACGCTGCGCTCATTCGACTACGACCCCGCCAATCGGCTGACCGGCGCCGTCGATGCCCAAAGCGATGAAATCGAAATCGGCTACGACGACGACGGCCGTCTGACCTCGATCGACGACGGGCGCGGTCAAGCCGTCTCCCGCGACTACGACTCGCGCGGCAACCTGGTCGAAGAGGTCGACGGCCGGGGGACGCTCGAATACGAATACGACAAATTGAGCCGGATGATCGAGCTCACCGACCCGCAGAGCAAAGTGCTCGACTTCGACTACGACGCCGAGAGCAACCTGACCGAAGTCGAATTGCCCAACGGCGTCGCCACGACGAACGAATACGACGACGCCGGCAGGCTGGCCGAGACGACTTCGGCCAAAGGCGAAGCGACTCTCGAATCGCTCGAATACGCATATGACCCGAGCGGCAACCGGATCGGCCAGATCGACCGGCTCTCCCAGGAAACGACCTACGAATACGACGCGCTCAACCGGCTGACCGGGTTCGACCCGCCCGGCGAAGGATCGACCGGCTACGACTACGACCCGGCCGGCAACAGGACCGAATCGGGAGCAACGACCTACGGCTTCAACGACCTGAACCAGCTGACCAGCGCGTCGAACGGCACCACCTACGACTACGACGACGCCGGTCGCTTGATCGAAGTCAACCAGGGAGAAACCGGCACGACCTACGATTGGAGTGCTCTCGATGAGCTAGCGGACGCTGACACCGGCGCCCTGGAAATCGGTTACGCCTACGACGCCTTTGGCCGACAGGTACTACGCGATGACGGTGCGACCAGCCGGTCAAGCCACTACGGGGATCTTTCCGACCGCCCGATACTCGATACCGATGTAGAAGGCCAGCCGACGATGAGCTATGTGCAGGGGCCGGGCGGCTTGGTCGAGCAGCGCTCGGGCGAAGCGACGAGCTTTCCTCTGCAGGACGCGCATGGAGACATCAGGACGCTAGCCGACGGAAAAGGCGAAGTCGCCTCGCGGCAGACTTATGATCCGTGGGGAGGGCAGCTGACGGGTCCGAGCCTTGAAATGGGATGGCTTGGGGCGCAGCAACGGCGCAGTGACCCCACCACTGGCTTGATCCAGATGGGCGTCCGACCCTATGACCCGACGCTCGGGGCCTTCCTTGCCGAGGATCCCGTCTTGGGCCACGTAGGGATGGGAACGACCATCGACCGCTACCTCTACGCCATGGGCAATCCGCTCAATCGCTACGACTTGAACGGGCGCGACGTCTGCTTGTTTGGCGGCTGTGTGGGACCCGACGATGTCGCAGCCATCGGAGAAGACCTCGAAGGTGGGGTGGGCATTGTCGAAGAAGGGGCTAGTGCCGTTGGCTCGGCGGCTGGTTCCGCAGCTGACGATGCATGGGGTTGGACCGCTCCTGGCCGAGACTGGGTGGGAGACAGATCTCAAGATTTCTGGAAGGCGAACGGAGATACTCTGGAAAGTATCTATCGGTTTGCAGGAGGAAACTGGGAACAGTGCAGAAATGGAGCAGCTGCCGGAGCAGCAGGAGGTGCGGTAGTTGGCAGCGTGTTCCCTGTGGTGGGCACTAGCGCTGGAGCTGTCGGTGGGGGAGTTCTAGGTTGTGCGGGCACGGTTGGAGTTAAGGCTGGGATTGAAGAGATATATGGCAATTAGGAAAAGCAAAGAAGAGACCTTCGTTGTAGAAGGTGACCGAGATGTATGGCTCCAAAATTGTCAAGCCGCGTTGGAGCAAGGTGGCTTTTCCGACATCAAGGTCTTGGCCACCTTGTGGCAGATACAAGCCCGATACAGGAAACTGACCATATGGGGATCAATCGATATCACCCTCCTACCAGAAGGTGAGAGCGCGTCGAGGATTACCGCAGTCGTAACGAGCAATGTAGACAATATTTACGCTCTGTTTCGGAGCCCTGGGATGAAGATCCTCGAGGCTTTTAAGGAAGGGCTTCCTTAAGCTTTCGGGTGGGCGGAGCTTGGCTCGTCGCCCAAGGCGTCCCAAACAGTAGGAGCCCGAGTATCACCGCTGGGGTTGTTCCAGGCCTCCCATATCCAGCGAGAACCCCTGGCGCGATGACGCCGTTGGCCACTCCCTTTGTCGCTGGACGCTTGTATGGCTGATCTCGCGAGTATTGCGGTGGGAGCGAGATCTGATCAACGTTTTTTTGTAGCTGAGCGCCTACTTTTCGGCAATCTGGAGCGAAGAGCCGAACTTTGCGCATTTCGACGTGCAGGCGCTAAAGGTGCGCGGCTGGCGGCCGATGAGGAGAGGGCAAATGACTGCCAGTGCCTCGGTGCCAAACGGCAAGACCCGAGTCCTGGCGCACGATAGGACCAATAGGAGGTACCTATGATGCTCCAGAATCTCCGGGCAAAGATTGGCGCCCGGCTCAACGGCGATAGGGAGGCTGGTTTCACCCTGATCGAGCTTCTCGTCGTCATGCTCATCCTCGGAATCCTGGCTGCGATCGCGATCCCCGCGTTCTTCAACCAGAAAAACAAGGCGAACGACGCCCAGTCCAAGGCCTACGCGAAAACCGCGCAGACCGCGATGGAGACCTACGCCACCGACCACAACGGTTCCTACACGGGCGTCGAAACGGACGATCTGGTGGCCATTGAGGAGACGCTCGGTGAGGCCGAACTCGAAGCCGACGATACCGCTACCGGCTACACCGTCACCGTGACCACCCCCGGCACGGAACGTACCTTCGGCATCGAACGAGACGGTTCCGCGACCAACTTCCCCTGCAGCGTTGGGGAAGGCGAAGATCGCGGCGGTTGCCCCGACACCAACAAATGGTCGGAATAAGTATCTGACCTGATCATCGCTTGGTCATGAATAACCCAAGCGTGAACGCTGTGGAGGGGCGGGCCCATTCGGCCCGCCCCTCGCTGTGCCTGGGGGTCCTCTTGGCACTACTGGCGCTCGGGACGTTGGTCGCGCCGAGCGCGGAGGCGGCGCCGGCGAAGCCGGCCCTGACCGAAACCGATCCGGTCTCGCCTGGCGCTTCGTTGCGGCCTTACATCAAGGGCCGGGCGGAAGAAGTGATCATCTCGGTGGTCAGCATGTCCACCGGCGGCGCCGGTCGGGTGGGGCGGGCGGTCGACCCCGACGCCACGATCACCGTCTACGCGGGTGACCCGACCTGCCTCAGCCCCGGCGCGATCGCCGCCATCGGGACCGCCGGCGAGCTCGAGGGCGCCGGCATCCTCGTCGACGAAGGGGTCGTGACCCCCGGCTCGGTCACGACCTTCTATGCGACCCAGACGGACGCGACCGGCACCTCCGCCTGCTCTGGGGGGCTGCCCTATCGCCATGTGACCACGCCGCCACAGACGCCGACCGTCGACTTCGTCACCCCAGCATCCCCGGCCGATGAGAACCTCCCGTTCGTGGGTGGAGCCGCTGACGCCGAAGCGACTGTCTCCATCTACGCGAACGCAGCTTGCTCAGGTGCTCCGCTTGCGAGTGGACCGGGCACGGCCTTCGCGGGCAGTGGGATCCAGGCCCCCGTTCCCGATAACTCCACCACCGTCTTCTACGCGGCAGCTAAATGGGCCAACCTGACCTCAGCCTGCTCCAGCTCGTCGGTTTCCTACCAGGAGGTGACGCCGACCTCCGTACCCCCGGGCGGCGGCGAGCCTGGCGGGCAGGGCCCGTCCGGCGGCAAAGGCCCCGGCGGCTCCTCGCCGGCCGTGGATGTGCCCGGTAAGCCGGCGGCCCCGAAGCTGCGCACCGTTCCGGGCGGGACCGCGAACGACAACACCCCGCGTGTCACCGGCGACGCCCCGGGCGCGGGCAGAGTCGAGATCTTTTCCAACGCCGGCTGCAAGGGCGCGGCCCTGGTCAAGGGCTCCGCTGCGGAGTTCGACGCCGGCCTGCCGGTCCAGGTGGTCGACAACGAGACCGTCTCCTTCTACGGTGTCTCCGTCGACGGCGGCGGCGACCGCTCGGCCTGCTCCCCGAGCCCGGCTGTCTATGTGGAGGACTCGCTGCAGCCGCGGACGCGGATCACGATGGGGCCCGGCGTGAAGACGCGCAAGCGCACGGCGGTCTTCCGCTTCCTCGACAGCGCCGGGGAAGCCGCCGGCACCAGCTTCGTCTGCAAGATCGACCGCCGCAAATGGAAGCCCTGCACGGCGCCCTTCAAGGCCAAGCGGCTCAGCCGTCGCGCCCACGTCTTCCAGGTGAAGGCGACCGACCCCGCCGGCAACCGCGAGCAGAAGCCGGCCAAGCGCCGCTTCAAGGTAGTTCGCTGAGCGGCTCCGCGCAGGTCTTCCCGCCCCTGAAGAGAACTCCCACCCGATGCTCTTCGGGGGTCTGATCGCTTTCATCGCCGGCCTCGCCGCCGGCAGCTTCGCTACCGCCGTCGCCCACCGGGTCCCGCGCGGCGTCTCGATCGCCTGGTCGCGGTCGCAGTGCCCCGCCTGCGGCGCCCAGATCGCCGCCTACGACAACGTGCCGGTGTTCTCCTGGCTGCTGCTGCGGGGGAGGGCGCGCTGCTGCGGGGCCGCGATCTCACCGCGTTACCCCCTGACCGAGCTGACCGTGGCGGTGCTGTTCGTCGCCGCCACCCTCGTGCACTGGGACGACCCGGCCGAGGTCGCGATCGACATGGTCTTCGTGACGATGCTGGCGGTGGTGACGTTGACCGACCTCGAGCGGCGGATCATCCCCAACAAGGTCCTGCTCGCCGGATCGGTGCTGTGCCTGGCGATCGCCGTCCCCACCGATCCGGGTGGGGTGCCGGAGCGGGCGATCGCCGCCGCGGCGGCCGGCGGGCTGTTGTTCGCGGCCGCGTTCGCCTACCCGCAGGGCATGGGCCTCGGCGACGTCAAGCTGGCGGCGGCGATGGGACTCTTCCTCGGTCGCGCGGTCGCGCCGGCGATCCTGATCGCGCTGCTCGTGGGCAGCGCCGTCGGCCTCGCGCTGATCGCCCGTCACGGCACCCGCGCCCGCAAGATGGCGATCCCCTTCGGCCCCTTCCTCGCGCTTGGGAGCGTCGTCGCGATGCTGGCCGGCGACCAGCTGATCGACCTCTACCTCGGCGGCTAGGACTAGGGCCGCGGCGCGAGCTGCGAGAGGCCCTGGGTGGACTTCTTCTGCTTCTCCTTGCCCGAGCCGAGCGGGGCGCGGTTGAGCTTGTCGCTGCGCAGCAGCCGCAGTTTCAGCAGCTCGATCCGGAAGGTCCGTTCGGCGGGTCCGTAGACGATGGTCACCGGCAGCCCCGGCTCGATCGCCAGCAGCTGGCAGCTGGTCGAGCCGAGCAGGCAGGTCCCGTCGCCGAAGATGCCCTGGACCTGGTCGGAGAGCATCAGCAGCGCCTTCTTGCCGTCCTTGGTCACGCCCATGTAGATCGCAGCGGGAGTCTCGCGGTTCGGCAGCACGGTCAGTTCCGGCAGGTTGCGGCGGACCGAGGCCTGGTTCTGGCCGTCGGCGGCGCTCGTGGAGGCGCGTCCGGCCGCGCCCCCCGCCTCGCCCAGCGCGACGACGCGGACGTCGATCGCGTAGGAGAACCAGGCCAGATGCGGAGAGTCGGGCTCGGGTTCGGCTGGTGCGGATTCGTCCGTCGGGCCCGGGGCCGAGCTTTCGGGGGTGAACGCTTCCGAAGACGGTTCTTCGCCGGGGGGAGTCGAGCCGGATGAGCCCGCTTCGCCTTCGGCGCCGCCGGAGACGACGGCGGGGCTGCCGCTGCCGCCGCTGAACTGCTGGGCGAAGGGATCCTTTTCCTGCAGGTCGTGGAGGCGGCGGCGGTAGTCGCGCAGGCCTGGAGCCGCCTGCGCGACCAGCTCGCCGGCGGGGGGCATCGCGCTCGAGGTGGCGAGCTCGTCGGCGATGCCGGCGTCCGCGAGTTCGTCCTGCCAGTCCGAATCCGACCCGCCCCCCAGCACCAGCGGCACCGCGGCGATCGCGACGACGAGCACCAGCACGGCCGGCAGCAGGTAGCGGTCGCGCAGGTCCCAGTAGAGGTCCGAGAGGAACTGCGGGACCTTCAGCTCGGAGAGCTTGATCTCGGGGCCTTTCTTCAATGGGCTCATGTCAGCGGGCTTCCGGCGCGGTGGTGGTTTCCGAGGCCAGCTCAGACGGCTCGGCCGTTTCGGTCGCGGCCGGTTCGGTGGGAGAGGAGACCGCTTCCGTCGGGACGGTTCCCGCCGCGGCCGCGCTCGGCGGGGTGAGGTAGGTGGTGATGGAGAAGCCCGCTTCCAGGTGCGGGAAGCCCTGGCTCTGGTCTTCTTTCAGGGAGAAGCCGTTGAGGGTGACCAGGCGCCCCTCGACGTCGACGTCTTCGCCGCTGCCGCTGACCAGGGAGTCGATCCCGGCGATGAAGTCGGCGATCTGGAAGAAGCTGCCGCTGAAGCTGAGCTTGTAGGGCATCACGCCGAGCCCGGCCGGGCCGATCGCGGCGCCGAGCGGGAGCAGGGCGGCCGCGGCCTCGGTCGGGGGGACGGTGGCGGCCGGGACCGCGGTGGAGCTGCTGGTCGTCGGGGTCGTGGGCGTCGTTTCGGTCGGTACTGCGCCGCCTCCTTCGCCGGAGTCGAGCTGGATGCCCGCGAACCTGACGTTCGCCTGGCGGGCGATGCCGCTCAGCTCGACCAGCAGCGAGGAGGTTTCCTCGTTGCTCGGCACCGCCTGCCCGAGCACGACGAGCCGCTGGTAGTCGCCGGGGAACTCTCGTTTGGCCGCTTCGGCTTCGCCGACCTGGCGCTGCGATTCGGCCACCGAGGCGCGCAGCTGGGCTGCTTCGGCGCTGAGCGCGTTGACTTCCTCGCGCTTGGGGCTGAGCAGGAGAGCCCAGAAGGCGACGGCCAGGCCGATCAGGGCGAGCACGGCGACGAGCGTGCGGCTGTGAGCGTTCATCTTCATTCCGTTTCGCTCCCCGTGGCCGCGACCGGCGCTGCGTCGAAGGCGACGACGATCTGGAAGCGGGCGATGAAGGAGCGCGTCTGGCAGTTGCCCCCGCCCCCGCCGGTGGAGCCTTCTGCGAGCCCCCCGAGTTCGGAGGATTCGACCCCGACCCGGGTGACGCCGTCGATCTCCTTCAGCGCCTGCACGAAGCCGGCGACCGATTCCTGGCCGCCGGCGCAGCCGGCGAGCGTCAGCGCCGGGCCGGGGACCGCGGAGCGCATCGTGGAGCTGGCGGCGCCATCCACCGATGCGTCGGGGGTTGCGGTCGCGGCCATGTCGGTCAGCCAGACGTCGCCCGGGAGGACTCGCGCCAGCTCGCGCATCACCCGCTCCCAGTCGAAGCGGCTGGCGGCGAGGCTGGCGACGGTTGCGACCCGCTGCTCGCTGGCGCTGTGGAACTGGGTGTAGCCGGCGAGCTGGGCGACCCGCGCTTTGGCGGCGGCGTCTTCCTGCTGCAGCTGCGCGATCTCGGCCTTGCGATCGGAGATCTCGTTGCCGGTCATGACCAGGGAGGCGACTCCGACCAGGGTCGCGACCAGGGCCGCGACCAGGAGGTAGGCGAGCGGCCCACTGCGCAGCGGCTTGCGGGCACCGCGCTGCTCCTGCTCGGGGATCAGGTTGACCGGCCGCATGTCTACTCCTCCAGCGCCAGTCCGTAGGGGAGGGTGAGGCGGGCGCCGGCGGCGGCGTCGAGCCCGGAGAGGGCATCGGGACGGGCAGTCGCGATCGGCAGCCCCAGGGTCGGCTGCATCCACTCGGAGAGGCCGGGGAGGATGCTGCCGGGCCCGCTGAGGACGATCCGCTCGACCGGCGCCGCCCCCTCCTGGGCGCCGTAGAAGTCGAGTGAGAGGCGCAGCTCGTCGAGCAGCGCCGAGGCGCCGTTCTCCAGCGCCATGCGCGTGCGGCCGATCATCTCCGGGTCGCCCTCGAGCGCCTCCGGCGGCTGCGCCAGGCCGACGTGGGACAGCCACTGCCGCGCGTGCTCGCGGCTGAGGCCGGTGGAGCCGGCGAGACTGGTGACGATGTCGTCGAGCCCGACCGGGGAGACGCGGGTGAAGAGGCAGGACCGGCCGCGGGCGATCGCCAGGTTGGTGACCTCGCCGACGTTGCAGTAGAGGGTCGAGGCGGTCGGCTTTGCCGGGGTGGCCTCGTCCATGGGGGCCGCCTCGGGGAGCTCTCCCAGCGCCCGGATCAGGCCGAAGGCCGAGAGGTCGATCCCGGCCGGCTCCAGCCCGGCCTTCCGCAGCGTCTCCAGCCAGGCGGAGATCATCGGCCGCCGGGCGGCGACCACGACCACGTCGATCTGCGGCGCCGCTCCCTCGTTCGCCGGCGCGCCGCCGACCACCCGGTGATCGAGGATCGCCTCGTCGATCGGCATCGGGATCTGCTCCTGGGCTGCGAACCGGACCGCCGTCGCCAGCTCCTCCGGGTCCTCGATCATCGGCAGGCGCAGGGTTCGCACGACGACCCGCTGGTTGGCGATGCCGAGCCGGACCTTGGGAGAGAGGCCGTGCGCCGAGAAGAGCGAGCGCAGAGCCTCGGCCACGGCGTCCGCGTCGACGACCTCGCCGTCGGCCACGGCCCCCGGGGCCAGCGGTCCGACCCCGCTGGCGAGCAGCTGCACGGTTCCGTTGCTGCGCACCTCGGCGGCGGCGACGCTGTCGGCGTCGATCTCAAGGCCGACCAGCCCACCGTCGTCCTTCTTGCCGATGCGCCGCAGGGTGGGGAAGAGGTCGCGCCTCATTCGATCGTCTCCCGCCCGATCGTCCAGTCGACCGACTCTTCCGGCTTGATGAAGCTCGGCGGCGAGAGGAAGCGCAGGCGGTCGTCGTAGTTGTAGCTCTTCAGGTAGCCGGTATCGCCACCGGTGGTGCCGACCGCGCCGCGGAATTTCTGCGCGATCGCACCCCGCACGGTCAGGGTCCCCTGGCTGTTGCCGCAGTCGTAGTGGTCGACGGTGAAGGAGTGGTTGATCGCGAGGATCGCGGCGTCGACAGTCACGTTTCCGAGCCCGGTCTCGGTGCCGGATTTGCATTCGGGCTCGTAGGTGCTCGGGTTGATGACCTCGCTGGGGAAGTGGTGATAGATGCGGACGAAGTTGTTGGCGATCAGCCCCAGCACCGCGTTTTCGCCGCTGCGGATCAGGTCCTCGTCGATGACGATGTCGTTTTCGGCGGCGACCGTGAGCTGGCCGGAGTAGTTGCCGTGGATATACGCGTTACCGCACCCCGACGTGGCCGGGTAGGTGGCGGTGAACGGGGAGTAGGAGGTCGGGCAGCTTTCGCTTTCGACGTAGACGACTCCGTTGGCCGGGATCGGGCCCGAGTAGAGCCCGGTGCAGGTGCCGGTTTTGCCGACGGTCATCGAGGTCCCGCTGAGGCAGATCCGGACCTGGCCTTTGAATTTGAAGGGCGCCTCGGCGATTTTCTTCAGCTCGCTGTTGGTCGGCGGCGGGGTGATCACCGGTGCGTTGGTCCTGAAGGTGCCGACGAAGTTGGGATTGCCGGAACAGGACGACCCGGATTTGTTGACGTTTTTCGTCGAGTACCAGCCCGGCGGCAATGCGCTGACCTCGATCGAGTCGTTGATGCTGCGACCGAATTTCGGGTTGTTGCAGATCGCGAAGGCGTCGTTGGTGTGCACGGGACCGTTGAGCGAGTCGCCGTTGACGAAGGAGATCACGTTGCAGTACTTGCTGCCGGCGCTGGGGATCGGTGCGCTGTTACGGCCGGCCGAGCTGAGTGGCAGCACGTTCCCCGCGAGGTCGCGTTCCTGCAGGGTTTTCCCGCACTGGGAGTTGGCTCCCGTCAGCTGGGCGGACGGGTTGCCGAACCCGTAGCTGGCCGGGTCGGAGGTCTCGCGCTGGGTGAAGTAGACGTAGTCGAGGAAGGTGACCGGCCTGAACGTGACCACGATCGCGACTTTGGAGTCTCCGGCGAAGCCGGTCGCGCGGATCCGGAAGGTGCCGCGCAGGGCGCCGCTGGACTCGAGCATGCTCAGTTCGGGGTTGGCTTTGCTGCATTCCGCGTAGGTTTTTTGCGTTTCCGACGGCAGCAGCTCGACCGCGTAGGTCGCTCCCGTCTGGCCGGGCACGGGCCGGCGCTTGTCGGTTTTGCCGAGCGGGTTGAGCGCGTTCGGCTCCGGCACGTCGGTGCAGTTCATCCAGTAGCTGTTGTCGTCGTTGAGGTGGAAGGCGTATTCGCTCACACCTGCTTTCGCCGCCTCGTAGGCCTGCCGGCGGTCGAGGTTGCCGCGGGTCATGCCGATGTCACCGTTGACGGCGGCGACGGCGCCCAGGGTGATCATCGCGATCAGCGCCAGGCCGGTCACCGTCGCGATCATCGTGAAGCCGCTCTCGCTGTTGATCCTTCTTACATGCATGGGTCTGCCGAGTCCTTGTCGAAGGCGAGTGAGGTCAGCCGCAGCAGGGCGGTGTCCTGGATCAGGGTGGCGGCGCCGCTGTCGGCGACGGGGGTGTTGCGGGGGGAGGCGCTGAAGGCGACGCCGACCTTGACCGTGCGCGCGGCGTTGCTGACGCTGAGCGGGGTCGGCAGGACTTCGGAAACCGCCCCTTTCGCGTAGGCCTTGTAGGCGAAGATCGCGCTGCTGGGGGCGATCGGCGCGATCCCGGTTGCCAGCTCCCGTTGGGAGTACGGGTTGGTTTCGAATTTCCAGTTCGGCGCCGACCAGCCCGGGATCGCTTTGTAGTCGTACTGGGTGAGGGTTTTGCCGACCAGGTCGATGCGGCTCAGCACCGGGGTCAGGACCGCGCCGGAGCCGATTTCGTGGACGAACCGCAGGGAGGTGCCGGTGCTTTCCGGCCGCACCGGCGCGACCCGGGGAGCGACGCAGGCGGAGCGGAGCTGTTCCATGATCCGGGTCGAGGCGATCCGCGCGCTCTGGTCCGCCTCGACCCGGGCGCTGACCCGGGCGCTGGAGCGCATGGTCGCGACGATCACCGTCGTCAGGGCGAAGAAGACGACGATCCCGGCCGCGGAGGCGACCATCAGCTCGATCAGCGTGGTGCCGCGCTCGTCGCGCAGTGAGGCGATCCGCCTCATGGGCATTCGCTGCTTCCCGCGCCGCTGCCGCTCAGGTCGATGACGGCGGCGGTGGTTTTGGCCAGGCTCAGGGTCGGGAGGGTGACTTTCCTGCTGCGGATGCTGGTCGAGATTTTTGCCGAGGCGCAGACTTCGTAGGAGCCCCAGGGGATGCTCGGCTCGATCAGGCCGGTGGTGGTGAAGCTCTGTTTGCCGCTCGCGTTCGTCGTGTAGGTCCGCTTGATCAAAGCCCCTTTGGAGTCTTTGCAGTTGAGATCGGTGAGCGTGACTTTGGCCCCCTGGATCAGCGTGCTGCCGTTTTTGACGGTGACGTCGACGGCGGGCACCTGCAGCGTTACCGGAGCGAGGGTGCCGCCGGCGGGGATGACGACGTTGGCCAGCCCGGCGCCGACTCCCGGGTTGTTTTTGTCGCAGGAGCCCGCGTAGAGGCTGTAGGGGGAGCTGAAGGGGAAGAGGTCTTTTGCTTCGATCGACGGCTGTCGAAGGCCCCCCGCCGTTCCGAAGACCTTCGCCCCTTTCATCACGCTGTGCATGGCGACGAGCGAGTCGACCGCGGTCGGTTCGAATTTGGCTTCGGTGCCGACTCGGTAGATGAATTTGACTGGCACCGCCCCCTTGTAGTCGTAGGTCAGCGGGACCAGTTTGGGGTTGCCGATCGGTACGCCGACCAGCGTTTCCTCGACGAAGTTGCTGTTGGGGCTGACCATCTCCACGTCTTCGCCCAGCGAGGTCAGCATGTGGTTGCCCTGGGCGAGGTCGGGGAAGGTGGCGCAGCCCTGGTCGTTGGTGGTGCCGACGAACGTCCCCACTTTGAGGTCGACTCCGGCCCGGGGTTCGCCTTTTTCGTTTTTGATCGCCACCGTCAGCGTGCTGTGGCTGTCGTCCATCGAGCCGCTGGAGGGCGAGACGATGCTCCTCAGCACCGTTTTTTCACCACTCTGCATCCCCGGCCAGGTGACCGTCGTCGTCACCTGGGCGTAGTCGGCCGAGTCCTCCCCTTCGACGCAGGAGACCGTGGCGGTTTTGTTGTTGATGAATTCTCCGGTCGAGCGAACCGTGAACATCGTTCCGTCCACCGGTACTTCCCGGGGTTCGTCGAGGCGGTTCAGCGCCGTCAGTTTGATCGAGCGCAGGCGTGCCTGGTCCTCCTGGGCCAGCGCGTAGGCCTGGGAGCGATGGCGCTGCTCGCCCGAGGACTTGGTCATCGCGTTCAGCAGGCCGAAGGTGCCGGCGGAGGCGACGAGGAGGACGGCGGCGCTGACCACGACCTCGATCAGGGCGAATCCGGCCTCCCCGGGGGGGAGCTTCTGGCGCAGCGGAGACATGCGCTCCTCATCGGACGTGGGTGCTGAGAGCTTTAGGGAGCGTCGGTCGGGGCGGGCGGCGCAGATGCCGATTACGACTGAGTTTCGTCAATGCTTCAGTAAATGAAGCCATGTGGCTACACTTGTTGAAGCAAGGTTTCGATTTCTTCGCCTCGATCTGCCCATGAGCGCCGCCAGCAACTCCACCTGCCCCGTCTGTCGCACTGCCGAAGTGGTCTGCGGCAAGTGGACCCTTTTGCTGATTCGCGATTTAGCGGCCGGTAGCAGCCGTTTTTGCGAGCTGGAGCGCTCTCTGGAGGGGATCAGCCCGCGCACGCTGTCGCTGCGGCTGCGGGCGCTGGAGGAGGAGGGGATCGTCGAGCGGCACACCTATCCCGAGGTCCCGCCGCGGGTCGAGTACGCCCTGACCGAGAAGGGCGAGGCGCTGGTGCCGCTGATCGACGACATGCGCAAGTACGGCACCCGCTGGCTGCTGGCCGCGGACGCCGAACCCGCCGCGGTTTAGAACAAACGGCCAGCTCGGCCGATTTGCAAGGCGTCGTGCAGGCGCAGGAGCGTGCGTGGGCGGGCGGAAGCCTGAGCCGTGCGTGACTTCCTGCTCAACGAAGCGCTGAAGCGCCTGGCCGCCGAGGCGGCGACGCGGTTCAGCACGATGGTCGCCGGCGGCGACCAGATCCCCTTCGACGTCAGCGCCGAGGACGGCGACGACTCCGCCTTCTACAGCTACGTGCCGCTGACCTCGCGCTTCGTCGAGGAGCGCGCCGGCGAGCTCGGCACGTTGCCGAGCTTCGGCCCCGCCCGCGAGGCCGCGGTCGAGGCCGGCGTCGCCGCTCCTTACCTGGAGGCCCGCGGCGAGGCCGTGCCCGCCGACCCGGGCGAGCGCGCCGAGCGGATGCTGACCGTCTTCATCTCCGCGCTCTGGGAGGGGTCGACCGAGTTCTCGCTCGACCGAGCGCGGCTCGATAGCGCCCTCTCGATGCTCGATGCCGAAGCCCGCGGTGCCGACGACGCCGAGGTCGTGATCGTCCCCGTGGTCGGGCTGCGGATGTCGATCTCCCGCCTGCAGCTGCCGCACGGCGTGCGCGTGGTCCGCGCCGACGCGATCGAGGCACCGATCGAGGCGATGCGCAGCGAGGGCATGGGTCGCGCCTCCTGGGAGCCCCAGTTCCTCGCCGTCGCCGAGCAGCACGAGCAGGAAGGCGCCGAGGCGGCGCTCAACCAGCTGCGCGAGCTGATCAGCGTGATGCGACTCTTCAAGGGCGGCGGCATCGGCCTCGGCCCCTTCGCCTTCGCCCCGACCGGCGAGGGCTGCTGGCGGCGGATCGCCACCGGCGCCCCCGCCACTCGCCCCGGCGGCTACCGCCTCAGCGAGGAGGAGGCCGGCGAGCTGGTCGAGCTGGCGAGCACCCTGGAGGCCCGTCCCGATCCCGACAGCGCCCTCACCTGGGCCGTCGGCCGCTTCGAGATGGGCTGCGAGCGCGAGAGCGCGCTCGACGGGCTCAGCGATCACCTGCTGGCCCTGCGGGCCGTGCTCGAGGGCCACGGGCCGGTCGGTGCCTCGCTGCCGATGCGCGCCGCGGCACTGATTTCCGACGACTCCCTGGACCGGATCGAGGCCCGCGAACGGGCCGAGGACACGCTCGAGCTGGAGCGGGCGCTGATGAACGGCCGCACGCTGGAGAACGGCGTCCGCCTGGCCGGCTGGGCCGAGGAAAGCGTGCGCCGGCTGCTGCTGCAGGCCGCCCTCGGCGAGCTCGGCAGCGACCTCAGCACCACCGCCGACGAGACCCTGATCGCGAATGGCCTCGAAGGCGGCGACGCCGAGATCGCCTTCGCCGCCGAGGACGAGCCCGAGGCGCTCGCCCCGGTCGAGCCCGCCGCCCCGGTCCGTCCCGCCGCGCCTGCCGCCGAGATCCGCATCGAACAGCTTCCGCCCGCCGTCATCCCCCCCGAGCCCATCGAAATCGAGCCGACCGAGGAGACCTACATGGAGCAGGAGACCCGCATCATGGAGCCGATTCCGGCGGAGGACGAGATCAAGATCACGGCCACGCCGTGGCTCGAGGAGGTCTCTGGCGGCCGCCGCGGCGACTCCCTGGAATGGCCCGCCGCGGAAGAGCGCGACATCGAGCACCGCGAGCGGATCGACACCCCCCGCGTGCGCCACCTCTTCCCGGTTCCCGAGGACGCCGACTGGGAGGTCAGCCACCTCGAGTTCGAGTACAACCGCAGCGCCAGCTAGGCCCTGCCGGCGGCCATCTCGATCCGCTCCTCGCCGGTGGCGAACAGGTAGCGGTTGATCTCGGCCAGGCCGGCGAGGTCGTGGACGTCCTCGTCGAGGTAGGGGACGCGGATCACCCCCCGGGTGCTGAGCTCGCCGGCGAGATGCTCGATGTTGCGGGCGTCGCGCTCGGCCAGGGCCTGGTAGTCGGAGAAGTTGGCCGCCACCCGCTGGGCCAGGCCCTCGTCCCCGAGCTTCTCCGTCAGCGCCGCCGGTAGGTCGCCGTCCTCGCCGCGCAGCTGCTCGGCCGGGTAGTGGACCTTGTTGACGATGACGCCGCCGAAGGGCAGCTTCGCCTCGACCAGTTTGCGGTGGAAGTAGACCGCCTCGTCGACCGGCTCGCCCTGCGGGCCGCAGACGACGAGGAAGCAGGTGCCGGGGTCGGCGAGCAGCTTGTTGACTCGCTTCGCCCGCGCTTGGAAGCCGTCGACCATGCCGCTGAAGGCGTTGAAGAACTCGGCCAGGTCGGCCAGCAGGTCGAAGCCGACGATCCGCTTGAAGACGCTGAGCGCGACCGCCGCGCCGCGCCCGGCCACCTTCGCCGCCAGCCCGGTCGGCTTCATGAACATCCGCAGCGAGCGCCCCTCGATGAACTGGGTGAGCCGTTTCGGCGCATCGAGGAAGTCGAGCGCGTTGCGGCTCGGTGGGGTGTCGAGCACGAGCAGGTCGAACTCGCCTTCGGTGTGCAGCTCGAACAGCTTCTCCATCGCCATGTACTCCTGCGAGCCGGCCAGGGCGCTGGAGATCTGCTGGTAGATGCGGTTTTCGAGGACGCGGTCGCGCGACTCCTCGTCGGGCGCCTGGCGGGCGATCAACTCGTCGAAGGTGGCCTTGGCGTCGAGCATCATCGCCCACAGCTCGCCCTTCATCTCCACCCCCTGCTTCTCGAACAGGGCCGGGTCGACCCGCCGCGCCTCGTTGCCGAGCTCCTTCAGGCCGAGCGAATCGGCGAGGCGTTTGGCCGGGTCGATCGTCAGCACGCAGACCTTGAGGCCCTGGGCCGCCATCCCGGTTGCGATCGCCGCCGAGGTGGTCGTCTTGCCGACGCCGCCGGAGCCGGCGCAGATGCAGATCTCTTTGCCCGCGAGCACGTCCCCCAGCGTCGGCATCAGGAGAGCCTCTTCGCCAGTCGCCGCGCCGCCTCCGGCCCGAGGTCGGGCTCGAAGAGGAAGGGGAGGGTCTTGACCGGCGCCTCGACCCGGCGCCGCAGGCGGGCCAGTTGGGCCCGCTGGGAGCGGGCCCGCCCGTGCTCGGAGAGGGCGGCGCGGGCGGCCGCCCGCAGGGAGCCGTCCTCGCCGGCGGCGAGGTCCGCCAGGCGCCCCGCCTCGGCTTTGGAGAAGCGCTCGGGATAGAGCCCGTTGAGGTAGACGCGGTCGACCGCGACCCCGACCTCGTCGCGCAAGTCCCGCTCCAGCGTCGCCGACTCGTTGACCGGCATCTCCTCCGGCAGGGCGACGATCGCGGTGCCGGTGTGCTCGTGGTCGGTGATGAAGCGGTCCAGCTGCAGGGCCTGGGAGTGGATCGGGCCGACCCGGGCGAT
>Ga0164241_10002838_pt1 | contig 18187 bp, 16 predicted proteins | sample OricomyardsoilBY_FD_108780 | JGI IMG/M metagenome (GOLD analysis project Ga0164241, IMG submission 108780) | Backyard soil microbial communities from Emeryville, California, USA - Original compost - Back yard soil (BY) | ecosystem: Environmental > Terrestrial > Soil > Unclassified | place: USA...
CGCTTGAAGGCATCGCGCGTGGCCATGTAGGCCGCGTGCGGCCCGCCGGCGCCCATCGGCATGCCGAAGCGCTGCGTGTTGCCGACGACGATGTCGGCGCCCAGTTCGCCGGGCGGCGCGAGCAGCGTCAGCGCCAGCAGGTCGGCGGCGACGATCAACAGCGCGCCGTTGGCATGCAGCGCATCGGCCAGCGGCTGCAGTGCGCGCACGCGCCCGTTGACGCCGGGGTACTGCAGCAGCGCCGCGAACGCACCGGCGCCGGCGCAGTCTTCGGCCGGCCCGATGCGCAGCTGCAGGCCCAGCGGCGCGGCGCGGGTGCGCAGCACGTCGACAGTCTGCGGCAGCACGTCGTCGGCGACGTACAGCAGCCGGCTGTTGCTCCGCCCGACGCGCAGCGCCAGCGTCATCGCCTCGGCGGCGGAGGTGGCTTCGTCCAGCATCGAGCCGTTGGCGATGTCCATGCCGGTCAGCTCCGACACCATCGTCTGGAAGTTCAGCATCGCCTCGAGGCGGCCCTGGCTGATCTCGGCCTGGTACGGCGTGTAGGCGGTGTACCAGGCCGGGTTCTCGAGCACGTTGCGCAGGATCACGCCGGGGGTGACGGTGCCGTGGTAGCCCTGGCCGATGAAGCTTTTCAGCACGCGGTTGCGCGCTGCCAGGGTCTTCAGCTCGGCCAGCGCCTGCGCCTCGCCGGTGGCGGAGGGCAGGCGCATCGGCCGGCGGCGCAGGATGCTGCGCGGCACGATGCGCTCGATCAGCGCCGCGCGCGATGCGGCGCCGATGGCCGGCAGCATGCGCGACTCGTCGTGCGCGTCGGGGCCGATGTGGCGGTCGACGAACTCGGCGGCGTTCTCCAGCTCGGCGAGCGGCGGTGCGAGGGGGACGGTCATGACGGGGCGGCTTCGGGCCTGAGGCGGCTGCAAAGGAGCTACAACGGGGCTGCAGCGGTCTACAGCGTCTTCAGCAGCGCGTCGTAGCCGGTCGAGTCCATCAGCTGGTCGAACTCGGCCATGTCGCTGACCATCACCTTGAAGAACCAGCCGGTGCCCATCGGGTCGCTGTTGGCCAGCGACGGGTCGGCGCGCAGCGCTTCGTTGACCTCGACGACCTCGCCGCTGACCGGCATGTTCAGGTCGGCCGCGGCCTTCACCGATTCGACGACCCCGGCCACTTCGCCCATCTTCAGTTTCTTGCCGAGCGCCGGCAGGTCGACGAAGACGATGTCGCCGAGCGCGTCCTGCGCGTGCAGCGTGATGCCGACGGCGGCCGCCTCGTGGTCTTCGATGTTGATCCATTCGTGATCGGCAGTGAATTTGGTGGTCATCGGGTTGCTCCGGGTTGGAAGGTCAAACGGGGCGCTTCGGGTCGGCGCCATCTCGACGGGGGACTTCGGGAGACTCGTGCGGTCGCTGGAGCGCCGGGCCTTCAGCGGTGGTAGCGGTGCGGCACGAAGGGCAGCGGGGTGACGCGCATCGGCTGCTTCTGGCCGCGCACCTCGGCATAGACCTCGTGCTGCGGCCGCGCATGCTCGGCGCCCAGGTAGGCCATCGCGACCGGCTTGTTCAGCGTCGGCGAGGTGGTGCCGCTGGTGACGCGGCCGAGGCGGTGGCCGCGGTTGTCGAAGATCGGCGCGGCTTCACGCACCGGCACGCGTTCCAGCCCGAGCAGGCCGACGCGCTTGTTGCTGACGCCGCCGCCCAACTGCGCTTCGATCACCGCGGCACCGGGGTAGTGGCCCGCGCGCTCGCCGCCGGGGCGGCGCACCTTCTGGATCGCCCAGCCCAGGCCGGCTTCGATCGGCGTGGTGTGGGCATCGATGTCGTGTCCGTGCAGGCACAGCCCGGCTTCCAGCCGCAGCGTATCGCGCGCGCCCAGGCCGGCCAGCTTGACCTCCGGCAGGTTCACCAGCGCGCGGGCCAGCGCCACGGCCGCGTCCTGCGGCACCGAGATCTCGAAGCCGTCCTCGCCGGTGTAGCCGCTGCGCGTGACGAAGCATTCCGCGCCGGCCAGGCTGAACGGCGCGCCGGTCATGAAGCTCAAATCGGCCACCCCCGGGTTCAGGTGTGCCAGCGCGGCAACCGCCTTCGGCCCCTGCAGCGCCAGCAGCGCCTGCTCGGGCATCGACACCACGCTGCAGCGGTGCCCGATGTGCGTCACCAGATGCTGCAGGTCCGCCGCCTTGTTGGCGGCATTGACGACCAGCAGCAGGTCGGCGGCGCGATGCGTCACCATCAGGTCGTCGGCGATGCCGCCGTGGCTGTTGGTGAAGAACGCATAACGCTGCCTGCCGGCCGTCAGGCCGACGATGTCCATCGGCACCAGGGCTTCCAGCGCCTTGGCGGCGCCGTCGCCGACCAGGCGGATCTGGCCCATGTGCGACACGTCGAACAGCGCGGCACTGTCGCGGCAGTGCTTGTGCTCGGCCAGGATGCCGCCGGGGTAGTTCACCGGCATGTCGTAGCCGGCGAAGGGCATCATCCGCGCATCGTGTTCGAGGTGAAAGGCGTGCAGGGGGGTCTTCAACAGGTCGCCGGGCATGACAGCTCTCCCAAGGTCAAGTGACGGCCCCATTGTGGTCGCCCCTGGCCCCGGCTGTCCGCTTTACCTGAGAGATTCGGCGACGCCCTGATGGCGTGCCTTGCCCCTTCGGTGGGCGTGCCGCAGTCGGCAGCGCCTCTCTCCAGCGAGGTGTGATGCCAGTCCTTTTGCCTGAGCGTTCGGAGCCGGCGCATACACGTCGACCCCTGCGCCTTCGGCGGCCCTGGCAGCGCGTGCCGCCGCGGCTCTCTCCTGACGCGCGGCAGTGTATCAGCCCGCCATCAGGCGGTTGACGGCGGTGGGCAACACGCTGGTGGGACCGCCGCAGGCGGGTCCGCTTGAAGAAAGGGCGTCACTTCACCCGGCCCAGCCAGTAGCCAGGTTTGCGAGCATCAGGCCGGATGACGTACACGACGATCTCTGCGTGCTCCTCGCAAAAAAACACGACAGAGAAGGGGAAGCCTTTGACCCGAAGCCTGAGGCAACCTTCTTCATCGGGCTTGCCCGCCTGGGAGCGCGTTTGATGCGTCGGAATATGTCGTCAACGGCCTCGCGGAACTTGCGACCTGTTCCAAAGGAGGGTCTGTTCGTAGTAGGCAGTCTCGTGAAGCAGTTCGGCTCTGGCGGCGGCATCGAGGCGCAGACGCTTCACGGCGCGATGCGTTTTGCTTCAGCCATGACTTCGTCTGCGTCGTAGAGCACGGACTCGCCGCGTTGATAAGCAGCGACCCTAAGCCTTATCTCTTGACGCCAAGCTTCTTCAACGTCGGGATCCGGAGACTCCGCGAGCGAATCAATAAGCAGGTCTACGAGCCGCTCCCGATCCTTCGGGTCGAGAGCTCGGCCGCGTTGGGCAAGTTCGGTGACGGTATCCGGCATGGCCGCAACCTCCAAGCTAAGGCACATCGTACCGCGGGAGGTGTGCGGGGCGGCACCTTGTCGTCGAGCCGCAGGCCGGTGGCATGGGCCAGCCTCAGGAACGTGGTCGCCATGCGCGCGGCGCACAGTCAAGCAGTCGCGCGGCCTCCTCGCGCTGGCGGGGGCCTGAAGATCGCAAGATCAAACCGCAGCCAATCCACGTATCTCAGGCTGCTACGTGTTCAGACGAGCGAAGCCGGCTCTCTTTGTCGGTCGGCCGCCCGCGCCGTGCTAGCGCAAGGAATCCGATCCCTACTCCAAGAAGAGCCGAAGTTCTTGGCTCTGGCACAGGCGCACTTGGGCCAAGGTCAGTGACGGAAACTGAATCAAAGAAGACACGGCCCGAAGTCGAGGCTGCGTTAAACAGCAGACTCGACGCGACTGAAGTAGCAATTAGCTCCGCGGTGACCTCATGAAACACAAAGGCCAAAGGGAAGGAGGAAAGCTCCAGCGGGATGTTGATCGAACCAAAACTGGCCGATACGGCGAAAGGCTGACCATTGGGTGCTGCCGCTACCCAGAAGGAGAGCGCATACCTATTGCCAACTACCGTTGAAAGTGCCTGACTGAGGCTTCCAGTGTATATATCCGGAGGCGCAAACCCGAGGCCGCCGGAGCAATCGCCCTCCTTTGCGACTCCGAGGGCAAGGCCCGCCGTTCCCGTACTGGTCCAGCCGGCAATGCTGCACTCGAAGCTCGGATTGGTGACGAGGTTTGCGCCGAACGATGCGCCAGAAAGAACGAGTGCCGACAGAGTGCAGGAGAGAGTTCGCAGCATATCGAGCCTCAGACAAGAGTTGTTGAAGGGGGACGGTTAGGCCAAGCGCCGCATGGTAAGCAGTTGATGACCTTCGGAGAAGTCAGTGTGCCATCTGACTAGGGGGTATCCGGACTAGCTCTTGATACTTCAGCGATCGGTTCGAGTTCGCGAAATTCGTATTTGTGAGGCCTAGCGTTTGAGCTGAGGCGGGACAGATGACGGGCCGCCAAGCCTGCTGACGGCGCCAGATGCATTACAGCGCTCGGCGGGCCTGACGGCCCGCCGTTGGTTTCCGCTCGAGCAAGGGGTTGGCGCCACCCTGCGGAGGCTGCGTGCTCTCGTGGTCGTAGTACTCAAGGTTCGTCTCGGCGGGAAACATCTTCCAAAGGCGCGGCGGTCGGTCTGCGCAGATGACTACCTTGTTGGAGTCCGGGTGCTCAGGCGCTTGGGCGCCATTGTCGACACACCGCGTCGGCTCGATCTCCGTGGCGACATCGTCAGCGCATCCGGTCGTCCGAGCGCGCGCCTGGCAACTTGGCCCTCTTCCCTGCGAACCAGCCGATGCGTTCCGTCTGGCGGATATCAAATGCCGGCACGTAAGGCTTGATATCCAGCACGGGCGTGCCATCGATCATGTCGTTGCCTTCAAAGCGCAGCGTCGTGCCGTCGATCGAGAGCAAGCGAACGATCGACAGGCCAATGCGGTTCGGGCGGTTCGGCGCCCGGGTCGCGAAGACGCCATGCGACACGGTGTCCAGGAACGGCACCACTTGCAGTCGCTCTTCCGACACCAGATGCATGTGTGTCAGGAAAATCAGGTACTCGAACCCTTCAAGGTCGCGCAGCCCGGCTGCATAAGCCGGGAGGACTTCGAGTTCGGCGCCGAATCGGGGTGCGCCGGCGGTCTGGATCGGCACGCCGACCTTCGACTTGAACTCGCTGCGCACGATCCCGATCGGCGTGGACAAGACGTTTGCAAGGATGGTCATCGCGTCATTGTCGCGGCGGCGCCGGGAAGCCGTCCGCGCCAGCGGCGCGAACGGCCGTAGCCCGGGCGTCGCCGGTCATGCTGGACCACGAGGATGCGAATCCCGGACGGGATTTCGCGGTCGCGCGGAGCATGATTTACGTGGGCGCCGCACGGTCAGGCCCGCGCCCCGTGGCGCCTCGGCTCGCGCGACGGGGCGTCGTTCCGCGGTCCCGGCGGTGGTGCCCCGATTCCGCCGACCTTCCGGCGACGTACTTGTGCAAGACGTTGGCGATGAGCGTAGGCGTAGGCCGTGCCTGCACTCGGGTTGCCTTGCCTAAAGGAGCACGCCAAGGAGAGCAGCCAGAAGCACCAAGCCCACAAAGAGATCTGAAAGCATGGCGATGTTTTCAAGCTTGCTGCGGTGCGTTTGGCGCAAATGATTGATGCCGGCCAAACAGTAAAAGACTGCACCAACCAACGCTACGGCGGAAACCCATGCTGGAAGCAGCCAACTTGCAAGACCGGCAACGCCAACTGCCAGATTGGCGAAGCCGAGTTCTCTCACCAGAACAAGCGACTCTTCGTGCTTGAGCGAAAGAATGGTTTCGGCTGTATAGCGAGGTTGAACGATTTGTCTTAGACCAGCGAGGGAGAGCCTTGCGCCCACCGACCATATGACGAACCATTTTGCGATCAGCAATGCCGAAAGACCATGGCCACCCATGCTGGCTTCAAGCCCAATTGAGCCGACCGGAAGTACAAGCATTAGCGCGGTGACGATTGCAAGGTACACGTTGTTTCCTGTGCGGCCTGACTTGATCTGAAACGGACAGTCAGGCGTAACGCGTTACGCCTCAGTCGGAGCGTATCCGGTTACGCCTGACAGTCCAAGTGCCCGTGCCGTGCGAGTCGGACGCCCGTGAGTCGGTTGCCGTCGAGGCGGCTTGTGTTGTTGTCGGCTGCGGCGCTGCACCGACGCTCCATCCCGAGGGGACATCTCTTCTACTTGGGCCAATCAGGGGGCATTCCTGCTTTGGGCTGGCATCGGGCGGTTGATCGGGGCCGTCGACGGCCGCGAAACTGCACAATGCGGCACATGCCCGACGACATCCGCACGCTGCGCCGCATCCTCAAGTCCAGCCGCACGATCGCCGTGGTCGGCCTGTCGGCGCAGTGGCACCGGCCGAGCTTCTTCGCCGCGAAGTACATGCAGCAGCACGGCTACCGCATCGTGCCGGTGAATCCGCGCTATGCGGCCGACGGGGTGCCGGTGCTGGGCGAGCGCTGTCACGCCGACCTGCTGGCGATCGGCGAGCGGGTCGACATCGTCGACGTGTTCCGGCGCAGCGAAGACGTGCTGCCGATCGCGCGCCAGGCCATCGAGATCGGCGCGCGGTGCCTGTGGCAGCAGATCGGCGTGGTCAATGCCGAAGCCGATGCGCTGGCGCGCGCGGCCGGGCTCGACTCGGTGATGGACCGCTGCGTCAAGATCGAGCACGCGCGGCTGTTCGGCGGGCTGAACTGGGCCGGCGTCAACACCGGGGTGATCTCGGCGCGGCGCCCGGTATGACATGAGCGATCGCCGCTTCCAGCCCGAAACGCTGGCCATCCACGCCGGGCAGATTCCCGATGCCGCCACCGGCTCGCGCGCGCTGCCGATCTACCAGACCACCAGCTACGTCTTCGACTCGGCCGACCACGCCGCGTCGCTGTTCAACCTGCAGACCTTCGGCAACGTCTATTCGCGGCTCAGCAACCCGACGGTCGCGGCGTTGGAGGAGCGCGTCGCGGCGCTGGAGGGCGGCCGCGCCGCGCTGGCCAGCGCCTCGGGCATGGCGGCCGAGGCGATGGCGCTGATGACCTTGCTGCAGCAGGGCGACCACGTGGTGGCGGCCGGCGCGTTGTACGGCGGCTCGGTGACGATGCTGTCGGTGAACCTGGCCCGCTTCGGCATCGGCGTCAGCTTCGTCGATGCCACCCGGCCCGAAGCCTTCGCCGCGGCCATCCGGCCGAACACCCGCGCGCTGTTCGCCGAAAGCCTGGGCAACCCCAGCCTGACGATGATCGACATCGCCGCGGTGGCCGACGTGGCGCACGCGCAGGGCCTGCCGCTGATCGTCGACAACACCGTGCCGTCGCCGTACCTGTGCAACCCGATCGCGTTGGGCGCGGACATCGTCTTGCACGCGGCCACCAAGTACCTGGCCGGGCACGGCACGACGCTGGGCGGGGTGATGGTCGAAAGCGGCAAGTTCCCGTGGGACAACGGCAAGTTCCCCGGCATGACCGAGCCGTCGCCCGGCTACCACGGCGTGAGGTTCTACGAAACCTTCGGCGACTTCGGCTTTTGCATGCGTGCGCGCATGGAGACGCTGCGCGTCTACGGCGCGGCGCTGTCGCCGGCCAGCGCCTGGCAGATCCTGCAGGGCATCGAAACCCTGCCGCTGCGCATGGAGCGCCACAGCCGCAACGCGCTGGCGGTGGCGCGGTTCCTGCAAACGCACCCGCGCGTCGGCTGGGTCAACTACCCGGGGCTGCCCGACCATCCGCAGCATGCGCTGCTGGCCCGGCAGATGCGCGCGCTCGACGGCGTGCCGATGGCCTCGGGCCTGCTGGCCTTCGGCGTCAGGGGCGGCGCCGAAGCCGGCGTGAAGTTCATCGAAGGCGCGCAGTTCATGAGCCACCTGGTGAACATCGGCGACACGCGCACCCTGATCAGCCACCCGGCGACCACCACGCACCGCCAGCTCGACGAGGCGCAGCAGCGCGCCGCCGGCGTGCTGCCGGACATGGTGCGCATCTCGGTGGGGCTGGAGCACATCGACGACATCCTGTGGGACATCGACCAGGCGCTGCAGCGCGCGACGGCCTGAGCGCCGGCGCGCCGCACCCGGGTCACCGCCAGAGATCGGCCGGCTGGCCGGCCGCGCGCAGCCGGTCTGCGCGCGTCTGCACGTAACGCTGGAACTGCGGTTCCTGGCGATAGGCGCCGCTGGCCACGTACTCGAAGGCGCTCTCGATGTGGAACGGGCGCATGTAGCCGTCGAAGCGGAAGACCTCGGCGCCGCGGTCGTCGAAGAACAGCACGCTCGGGTGCAGCGCGATGCCCAGGTCGCGTGACCATGCGCGAGACTCGACGCGCCGGCCGTCCGGCGTGGTCAGCTGTGCCGGCGTACCGGGCAACAGCCGCGCGACGTCGAAACGCGGCAGCAGCGAGCGCATCCCGGGCCGCTTGAAGGCTTCGTCGTGCATCTCGCTGCAGGCCTTGCACGACGGTGCCTCGAACAGCACGGCCAGCGGCCGGTCGCCGGCCTGGCGCGCCAACCGCGACGGGTCGCGCATCATGTACGGCGCGGCCGCCGGCGCACGGCCGCCGGGCAGCGGCGCGGCGCGCGCCGACAGGTAGTCGGCCAGCGATTCCTCGCGGTCGCGGCGCTGGATCAGGTAGTCGAGCACCGGCGCGAGTTTTTCGGGCGGCTGGTAGCCGTTGAGCCGCAGCGCCAGCCGGCCGTCGGTGTCGAAGAACAGCAGCGTCGGCGTGAACTGAACCTTCAGCTCGCGCGCCAGCGTCTTCTCGGTGAAGCGGCGGCCGTCGATCCATGTGATCTCGGCGTCGCCCCAGATGTTGACGGCGATCGCGGTGAAGTGCCGGCGTGTCTTGTCGGCCAGCGGCCCGGGGCCGAAGCTGGTCTGCATCAGCGCCTTGCAGTACGGGCAGCCGTCCTGCCCGAAATAGATCATCACGCGCTTGCCCTCGCGCGCGGCCTCGGGTATTTCGTCCTGGAAGTCGAGCAGGCTGTTCGAGAACCAGCGCGGGATCTCGATCGCACGCGGCGAAGGCTGCTGCGCCGCCGCGATCGGCAGCAGAACCAGCGGCAGCAGCACGGCCAGCGCCCGGCGGGCGATCGAAGGGATCATGGCCGGATCATCGCATCGTGCGCGCGGTCGTGCCCGGGACGCCGGCTTGAGGGCTCCTGATTAGCGATGAACCTCAGCACGCTGCACGCCCTCCCGCAGAGAGGGCGTGCAACGTGCTGGCAGCTGCCTGCGGCAGCTGACGTTCATCGCCAATCAAGTGAGGGCTTATGCTCGGACGCGAACAGCAACATTCTCCGCGGAGACACGGGCTGTGGCAGATGCGGCCGTTGCAGCCATCCATCCTGTCGAAGACCGGCGCCTGAAGGTGGGCGGTCTGGTCCTCGTGATTGCCGGCGCGGCGGCGATCGCCGCGGCATTGGATGCGCTCGAAAAACGCCAGTTCGTCGCGTTGTCGCAGGCGTTGCCGGCGACGGCGTTGGCCCTGGTCGGTGCCAACCTGCTGGCGCTGGGCATGGTGCTGATGGCGGTGGGCTTCGGCTCGGCGCGTTCGTTGCGCGATCCGCGCCGCCGCCGTGCCGCAGCGCTGCAAGTGCTGTTCGCCAACGTGCTGGCGCTGGCGCTGCTGACGGGCAGCGCGCTGGACGAACGATCGGGCGTGGCCGCGGTCGTCGATGAACGCTGGCAGGTCGCCATGGCACTGGCCGGCTACGCGCTGGGCCTGATTGCCTGGAGGCTGTGGCGCCGCAGCCGGCGGCATGAGGCGCTGGATGCCGACGTGGCCATGGCGCTCGATCCCCGCCCGCCGGTGCTGTACCTGCGCTCGTTCCGCGACGACGGCGTGTCGCTGCTGGCCGAGCAGGGCGGTGCGCTGCGCCGGCGCCTGATGGGCGCGCTGCGCCTGCCCGCGCCCGAGGAGCGGATGGCGCGCATCCTCTCGCGGGTGGGCCCGCTGGTGGCCATCGGCAAGCCCGGCGAGCCCCTGCCGGAACTCGGCGCCGCGCGGCTGTACGTGGCGCACGACCAATGGCAGCAAAAAGTCACCGAGCTGATGCGGCGCGCCGCGTTGGTGGTGGTGCGGGTCGGATCATCGCCGGGGGTGCTGTGGGAGATCGAGCAGGCGCTGCAGCAGCTGCCTCGCCAGCGCCTGGTGCTGGCGCTGCTCGGCGACGGCGCGATCGCCCCGGAACTGGTGGCCCGGCTGGCGCCGGTACTCGGCCGGCAGCTCGACGAGGCCTTGCCGCAGCCCGCCGCGCAGGGCTGGCAACTGCTGTCCTGGCGCGGCAACGCGCGGCGCATCGGCGGGCTGGTGTGCTTCGATGCCGCGGGACGCGGGGCTGCGATAGCCGTGCAGCAGCACAGCGCAGTCGGCTGGAAGTCGCTCGGCTGGGGCGCCCTGTTCGGTGCCGGGCGGCCGCTGGAATCGGCGTGGCAGCAGGTCTTCGAGCGTGCGTTGCCGATTCGACCGCAGCGGCAGCGCCATTCCTCGCGCGCGCTCGCGGTCGTGCTGGCCCTGCTGTTGGGCATGTTCGGCGCGCACTGGTTCTACCTTGGCCACCCGCGGCGCGGCTGGCTCCATGTCGTGCTGATCCCGGTGTTGATGGCCTCGTGGTTCCTGTCGATCGCCGACGTGCTGCGCTTCGTCTGGCTCGACCGCGCGGCGTTCGAGGCGCGATGGGACGCGCGTAACATCATCCGCCGCGAATGACGGAGAACGCGCCATGGGTATCTACGACCAGCATCTGGACAAGACGGCGGCCAACTACGTGGCCTTGAGCCCGGTGAGCTTCGTCGAGCGCAGCGCCGAGGTCTTCGGCGACCTGCCGTCGGTGATCCACGGCGCGCGCCGCTACAGCTGGGCCCAGACCCGTGAACGCAGCGCGCGGCTGGCCGCGGCGCTGCGCGCGCTGGGCGTGGGCCGCGGCGGCACCGTCAGCGTGATGCTGCCCAATACCCCCGAGATGGTCGAGGCGCACTACGCGGTGCCGGCGCTGAACGCGGTGCTGAACACGCTGAACACGCGGCTGGACGCGCCGCTGCTGGCCTGGCAGATGAACCACTGCGAGGCGCAGGTGCTGATCGCCGACCGCGAGTTCGCGCCGGCGATGGCCGAGGCCTTGCGCATCCTGAAGGCCCAGCACGGCCGCGAGCCGGTGGTGATCGACGTCTGCGACAGCGAATACGCCGGCCCGGGCGAGCGCATCGGCACGCACGAGTACGAGGCGTTGTTGGCGGCGCACGAGCCTTGCCCCAAGCTGCAAGGCCCGGCCGACGAATGGGACGCGATCGCCGTCAGCTACACCAGCGGCACCACCGGCGATCCGAAGGGCGTGGTCACGCACCACCGCGGCGCCTACCTGAACGCGGTCAGCAACGCCGCCACCTGGACGATGCCGCACTTCCCGAAGTACCTGTGGACGCTGCCGATGTTCCACTGCAACGGCTGGTGCTTCCCGTGGACGGTGGCGATGCTCGGCGGCACGCACGTGTGCCTGCGCCGCGTCGAGGCCGCGCCGATCCTGGCGGCGATGCGCGAGCACGGGGCGGACCACTACTGCGCCGCGCCGATCGTGCACAACCTGCTGATCAACGCGCCGGCCGCGCTGCGCGAGGGCATCGCGCACCAGGTGCGCGGCATGGTCGCCGGCGCCGCGCCGCCGGCGGCGATGATCGAAGGCATGGCGAAGCTGGGCTTCGACATCACCCACGTCTACGGCCTGACCGAGGTCTACGGCCCGGCCACGGTGGCGGTCAAGCGCGATGACTGGGCCGCGCGAAGCCTGTCGGAGCAGGCGCGGCTGAACGGCCGCCAGGGCGTGCGCTACGCGCTGCAGGAAGGCATGACGGTGCTGGACCCGGAGACGATGGCCGAGGTGCCGGCCGACGGCGAGACGATGGGCGAGATCATGTTCCGCGGCAACATCGTGATGAAGGGCTACCTGAAGAACCCGTCGGCCACCGACAAGGCCTTCGAAGGCGGCTGGTTCCACACCGGCGATCTGGCGGTGATGGAGCCGGACCGCTACGTGAAGATCAAGGACCGCAGCAAGGACATCATCATCAGCGGCGGCGAGAACATCAGCAGCATCGAGGTGGAAGACGCGCTGTACCGCCACCCGGCGGTGATGGCCTGCGCGGTGGTGGCCAAGGCCGATCCGAAGTGGGGCGAGTCGCCGGTGGCCTATGTGGAGGCCAAGGCCGGTGCCGAAGTGACGGCGGCGGAGCTGATCGCGCACTGCAAGAGCCTGCTGGCCGGCTACAAGGTGCCCAAGGAGATCCGCTTCGAGGAGATCCCGAAGACCAGCACCGGCAAGATCCAGAAGTTCCAGTTGCGCGAGCGCGCGAAGAGCGCGTCGGCGATCGAGTAGAGGCTTCTCGGGTAGATGCTGTAGATTGCGACGGGCGTCGGCGTGGAAGCCCAGGATCTCGAAAGGAAACTGCTCGAGCATCTGCTGGATAACGGGCAGCAGGTGCGCCTCGGAGATCGTCTGCACGGTGGCCACCACCTGCCACTGCGTCACGCAATCCACCGTGTGGATGTGGTACAGGCCCTTGGTGCCGTCGAAGTCGCCTTGGTGAGCGCTGTCGATGCGCCCGAAGCCCGGACGGCCTTCGGGCGCCGGCGCCTTGCGTACGCCGATCGTGGCGGTCTCGGTAGGCCGCGTCTTGCTCAACACCACACGCTGCGCGCGGTAGCCGGCGCTGGCGCGCAGGTTGTACATGTGCGCCACCGAGATCGATCCCAGCCGCTCGAAGCGCGCATCACCGAAGACGTCGCGCTGGCGGCGCAGCACGCAGGCCGTGGTCGAGCCCGACAGCGTGCCCATGGCGCGGTCCACCTCGACCAGCAGGGCCAAGTCGGCAGCCGTATGGCGACGCGCAAACGCGTGCTCGGGGGCACGGTAGTTCTTCACCAGCGGCTTGCCCGATGCCCAGCGCGAAACCAGTCGCGTCACCTGCGCACGGCATCGATCCAGCGGTGCCGCCCTTCGTCGTCCTTCCGGCGACATGCAAGGAACTCTGACGACGGGGGCGACGGCTCATATCAGCTCGAGAAAGCTCCGGCCATCGGCCACGACCTGCGTGGCGAGCTTCGTGTCCAGCGTGGCCAGGCGGCCTTTGTTCCCGCGAGCCAGTGCCAGCAGATAGCTGTCGGTCACCCGCGCATGGCTCGACAGCAGCGCTGCATCAGCGAAGCTGCTGTCGACGAGACTGATGCTGTCGGGCCAGAACTCGTGACCTTCCATGGCCCGGAGCGCGCTCAGCGCGCCGGCGACCGTGCTCGGCGGCCCGGGCGAGTTGGGGTATTTCGGATGCCCCACGATCCGCAGCAATCCGTTCTCCGTGATCGGGCAGGTGGCGAAGGCCTTGCGGCCCGTGCGGCTGAACCAGTCGTGGGCTTCCTCATGATTGACATGGGCCGGGTCGACCAGTGCGATCAGGACGTTCACGTCCAGCAGATAGCGTGTCACGGCAACTCGTCGCGCAGTTGATTGACCAGTTCCAGCGTCACGCTCCGTGCGCCCTTGCGACCCGGCAGAAGAGGGATGCCGTTGCGCTCGGCCTTGACGCTGCGCGAGCTTCGCGACAGGCCCTGGCGCGCCAGCGAAGAGATCACTTCGCCCACGCTCTTGCTCTCTCTTTGCGCAAGATGTTTTGCGGCGGCCAGCACATCGTCATCGATCGCCAGAGTGGTCCGCATCATGGCTCCCAGCAGAGTGAGTTGATGCGTTGCATCATACATCACACATCCTGTCAGGGCACACTGTGGCCGAGGACTTCGTCAGCGCGGGCATAAGCTGCTGCTGCCGCGGCTGCCTTGGCGCGCCCAACGCGAACGGCGGCGCGAAGGCCAGCGCCGATAATCGGCCGCAGGAGGCCGAAGCCATGCACGACATCGAGACACCGCTGGTGCTGCGCGAAAGGGATTCGCGCGGCGTGGTCACGCTGACCTTGAACCGGCCGCAGGCCTTCAACGCCTTGTCGAACGCCATGCTGGCCGCGCTGCAGGCCGAGCTGGACGCGCTGGCGCAGGATGAGCGGGTCAGGGTGGTGGTGCTGGCCGCGGCCGGCCGCGCCTTCTGCGCCGGCCACGACCTGAAGGAGATGCATGCCGCGCCGGGGCTGGACGACAGCCGCGCGCTGTTCGCCGCGTGCTCGCGCGTGATGCTGTCGATCCAGCGCCTGCCGGTGCCGGTGATCGCGCGCGTGCACGGCATCGCCACCGCGGCCGGCTGCCAGCTGGTGGCGATGTGCGACCTGGCGGTGGCCGGCGAGGACGCGCGATTCGCCGTCAGCGGCGTCAACTACGGGCTGTTCTGCTCGACGCCGAGCGTGGCGCTGTCGCGCAACGTGCCGCGCAAGGCGGCATTCGAGATGCTGGTCACCGGCGAGTTCATCAGCGCGCAGCAGGCCCTGGAAAGGGGACTGGTCAACCGCGTGGCGAGCGCGCCGCGGATGGACGCGGAGATCGACAGCCTGGTCGCCAGCATCCTGGCCAAGCCGCGCGTCGCCATCGCGATGGGCAAGGCGCTGTTCTATCGCCAGATCGAGACCGGCATCGACGCGGCCTATGCCGATGCGGCGCAGACCATGGCCTGCAACTTTATCGACGATGCGGCGCAGGAAGGGGTGGCTGCGTTCCTGCAGAAGCGCAAGCCGCATTGGGCAGGGGGCTGATGCGGATGTCGCGGGCGCCGCGAGCGGACGCCTCGCCGGCGCGAGGCGTCGTCATCGATCTCGACTCCATCGGCGCGCGGCATCCGCGCGGTGCTGTTCGTGGTGTTCCTGGTCCCGGCCATTGCCGCGTTCGTCTTCGACCTGCTGCGCGGCAGGGCCTGAGCGTCACTGGATCAGCCCGTTCTTCAGCGCGTAGTAGGTCAGTTCGCTGTTCGTCTGCAGCTTCAGCTTTTCGAGCACGCGGGTGCGGTAGGTGCTGACCGTCTTCACGCTGAGGAACATCGATTCGGCCATATGGCCGATCGTTTCGCCTTTCGCCAGGCGCAGGAAGACCTGCAGTTCACGTTCGGACAAGGTCTCGTGCGGCAAACCGTTGCCGGCGTTGGCGACGCCGTCGGCCAGCAGCTCGGCGACGGCGGGCGTGATGTAGCGTCGACCGCGCGCCACCGTACGGATCGCCTTGGCGATCTCTTCGGGGTCGCATTCCTTGTTCAGGTAGCCGCTTGCGCCATGCCGCAACAGCGTGGTGGCGTAGTGCGCTTCGGGAAAGCCGCTCAGGATCAGCACCGCCAGGTCCGGAAAGCGGGCCTTGATGGCCGCCAGCGCGTCGATACCGCTCTCGTCCGGCATCGACAGATCGAGCAGCAGCACGTCGACCTCGCCCTGTCGCACCAGGTCGAGCGCCTCGCGCCCGTTGCCGGCTTCGCCCGTGACGCGCAGATCGACCTGCTCCGACAGAAACTGCCGCAGCCCGGCGCGGACGATGGCGTGGTCGTCGACGATGCCGACTCGAATCATGGCTTCTCCCCAAATTCCGGGTGTGGCTTGGCGCTCGCTTCGAGACGAACCGATCTTAACGGCTGCCCGGCCGCGCATGGGTTGCTGCCGGGGTTTGTCGGCGCGGTCCGACAAGCGGTAGCGCACTCGGCCTATGTGCGCGCGACGGCGGGCTCGATACCGTCAGTGCATCGGCCGCAGTCGTGGCCTTTCGACGAAGGAGTCAGACCATGAATCGAACCCCCAACCGCCGGCACAGCCCCACCTTGATTGCCGCGGCCGCACTGATGGCGGCGTCGTTGCTCGCGGCCTGCGACAACTCGCGCGACAGCGAAACCGCCGGTCAGAAGCTGGACAGCGCCGTGAGCACGGTGCAGCAAAAGGGCGCGGAACTTTCGGCCGACGCCAAGGCAGCCGGCCAGGACGCGATGCGTGCCGCAGGCGATGCGACGGCCAATGTGACCGACAAGGCGAAGGACGCTGCCATCACCACGGCCGTGAATGCCAAGCTGGTGGCGGATTCCTCGCTCAGCGCGCTGAAGATCGACGTCGATACCGTCGATGGGCACGTGACCTTGAGCGGCGATGCGCCGGACGCCGCCGCCAGGGACCGGGCCGGCGAACTGGCCTCTGAAGTAGACGGCGTCGTGGCGGTCGACAACCGCCTGGCGGTGGCTGCAAAGGGCTGACGTGGTGTTTCTGCGGGTTCGGGCCACTGCGCGGTTCGCGCGATTCGCGCGGTTCGCCCGGCCCGCATCTCGATGCGGGCCGCAATGCCTTGTCGGACAACGCCTACAGGCGAATGTGTGCCTCACCGGTTCCGCAGCGGATGGAATGTTTGGCAAACTGCATGCCTGGGGCGCACCGGTTCCCGTCGGTCGCCGATGAAGGGGTCGGATGGCAGGTAGCCGCAACGCGTCCGAACATGAAGCATTCCGCGAATCCGCCGTGAAGACCTACATCGTCGAAGACAGCCCCATCATTCTGGACAACCTGGTGGCCGCCCTGCAGGAGATGACCCCTGCACAGGTGGTCGGCAGCGCGGGTGACGAGGAAAGCGCCGTCGAATGGCTGACGAAGCCCGGCAATGCCCGCGACCTGGACTTGCTGGTGATCGACATCTTCCTGAAGGGCGGCTCCGGATTGGGGGTGCTGGAGCGGGCGGCCAGCGCGGGCGTGCCCGGCAAACGCGTGGTGCTGACGAATTTCGCCAGCCCCGACATGCGCCGCCGTTGCCAGGAACTCGGCGCCCACCGGGTGTTCGACAAATCGAACGAGGTCGAGGAACTGATCGACTACTGCGCGCGCATCGGACAGGGGGGCTGCGACACTGTCCCCGGCGGCCTCGGCCCCTGAATCTCGACGCAGACATGAATCGAAGGGCCGAAGCCGAAGCGGCAACCCCGCTTGGGCAAGAGACAGCGCGGCGCGCCGCCCGCGCATCGGCGGCCGTCGGCTATTTCCGCTCCGGCCTGCATCGGTTGCGGCACAGCACCTGGGCTCTGCCGTTGGCGGTGGTGGGCGCGCTGCTGGTCATGGGCATCAGCGAATGGAGCTATTCCCGCGCCAAGGCCGCGCTGGCCGAGCTGGAGCAGCGCGATCTGGGCCGGCAGCAGTTGTCGACGCTGCTGGAAAGCGTCATCGATGCCGAAACCGGACAGCGCGGTTACCTGCTGACCGGCCGCAAGGAATATCTTCGGCCCTACACCGAAGCGCTCGCCGACATCGACCGCGCCATCGACGGATTGACCCAGCGCTACGGCCGCGACCCTGCCATAGAGCCGCTGCTGCGCACGATGCTGCTGACGACGAGCCAGAAGCTGTCGGAGCTGGGCACCACGATCAAGCTGTACGACGAAGGACGTACCGATGCCTGGCACGAGCTGACGCTGAGCAACATCGGCATGGAGAAGATGCAGGGCGTGCGCGACGCCGCCGCCACCTTGCAGGGCATCGTGTCCGCGCGCACCGCGCTGCAGCGTCATCGCCTCGGCGAAACCTTGCTGCTCAGCCGCATCGGCGTCAACCTGATGGCCGCGCTGGCGGTGCTGGCGCTGTATCTCTACCTGCGCCAGATGGCGGCGGCACGCAAGATTGAACTGGCCCATGCCGAGGCACTGGCGATGGAGCGCGATCGGCTCGAAGGCGAGGTGCGCCTGCGCACCGCCGACCTGACCGAGCTGGCCCGGCACCTGCAGACGGTGCGCGAGGACGAGCGCGGGCGTCTGGCCCGCGAACTGCACGACGAGCTGGGTGCGTTGCTGACCGCCGCGAAATTCGACGCGGCGCGCCTGAAGCGCGGTCTCGGCGATGCGGCCGGCGGCGCGGGCGAACGGCTCGACCATCTGGTGCAGACGTTGAACAGCGGTATTGCGCTGAAGCGCCGCATCATCGAAGACTTGCGACCGTCGACGCTGAGCAACCTGGGCCTGGTGGCCGCCATCGAAATCCAGCTGCGCGAGTTCGAGCAACGCTGCGAGGTGGCGGTGAAGCACGATCTGCATCCGGCGGTGTTGAGGTCCAGCGCGCAAATGACCGTCTACCGGCTGGTGCAGGAGGCATTGACCAACATCGCCAAGTACGCGTCGGCCAAGCGGGTCTGGGTCAATCTGTCGAGCGCGGCCGGGCGGGTGTGCGTGTCGGTGCGCGACGACGGCGCCGGCTTCGACCCGTTGGTGGTCAAGCCGAGCACGCACGGCTTGCGGGGCATGCGCTACCGCGTCGAATCC
>Ga0164241_10002839_pt1 | contig 18178 bp, 14 predicted proteins | sample OricomyardsoilBY_FD_108780 | JGI IMG/M metagenome (GOLD analysis project Ga0164241, IMG submission 108780) | Backyard soil microbial communities from Emeryville, California, USA - Original compost - Back yard soil (BY) | ecosystem: Environmental > Terrestrial > Soil > Unclassified | place: USA...
AGCCGCCGCAGCGTGAGCCCGAGCTGTCGGCGCTCGAACGTCTGGCGGGCCTTACTCACAGTGGACCTCGACTTTCACCCGTTTTCGCCTCGCCGAACGCTCGACAGTCGATTAGCTTGACTCGACAGTCGAGCAAGGAGGAACAATCATGGGTCTGTACTCAACGGCAGAGGTCTATCACTCTACGTGGATCGAGATGAAGCCAACCGTCACGATGCGCTACGAGGTCGACCACGACAACGGCGTCGCGACCCTCTACTTCGGACACAACGACCAGTACGTGCTCTCCCTGGGTCGGGAGAACCTCGAACAGCTCCTCAGCCTGGGCAGTGCGGCACACCAAGAACTGACTACTTGAGCACGCCCGCCGTCAAACCCGCCTGCACCTGCTTCTGGAACAGCACGTACACGATCAGTACCGGCAGCAGGGCGATCACAAGGCCGGCGAACAAAGCAGTCCAGTCGCCCCGGTAGCCCTGGCTGATGGCGAGTGACGCGAGCCCCTGGGCCAGCACCTTCTTGTCCTGCTCGTTCATCAGCACCACCGGCAGCACGTACTGGTTCCAGTGCCCCAGCACGTTGAACAGGCCGATGCTGATCAATCCCGGCCTGGCCATCGGCAGCATGACGCGGAAGAACAGGCCGAAGTGCGAACAGCCGTCGACGATCGCGGCCTCGGCGATGGAGTTCGGCAGCGTGCGGAAGAAGGCGGTCAGGAAGAACACGGTGAACGGCAGGGAGAACGCCACGTACACCAGCGCCAGCGACAGGTGACTGTTGAGCCCGAGCGCCTCGCCCACGATCGGCAGGTTCGCGGTGTTGCGCACCACGAAGAACAGCGGCACGAGCGCCAGGAACACGGGGAAGATCAACCCGGCGACGAAGCCGAAGTAGACGATCCGGTTGCCGGGGAACTCGTAGCGGGCCAGCACGTAGGCGGCCATGGCGCCCAGCAACATGGTCAGCGGGACCGAGATGACCACGACGATCACGCTGTTGACGAAGTACTCGCCGATGTTCGCGACGGTCCAGGCGCGGCCGAAGTTCTCGATGTGCGCGGCCCCGGGCAGGGCCCACGGATCGGCCAGGAACTCCCTGTTGGTCTTGAACGAAGACACGATCGCCCACAGCAGCGGCAGCGTCGTGATCAGACCCCAGATGAGCAGGAACGTCCCGTTGAGCAGGTTCAGCGCGCCCTGGCCGACCCCGACCCCCGGCGTGCGCCGCGGTGCGGGCGTGACCGGGGGTGCCTTCTCGTCAACCGCCGTCATGACAGCTCCACGCGTTCGCGACGGGCGACGCGCAGGAACACGATCGACACGACCAGGGTCAGCAACAACAGGACCACGCCGATCGCGGAGGCGTAGCCGAACCGGTAGCGGTTGAACGCGGCCCGGTACAGGGCCACGCCGAGCACGTCACCCTCGCGCCCCGGGCCACCGCTGATGCCCAGCATGATGTGGACGAAGGCGAAGGCGTCCATCGCCTGGATCGCGAGGTACACCCAGGCGACCTGCACGGTGTCCCACACCAGCGGCAGGGTCACGTGCCGGAACGTGGTGAACCGGCTGGAGCCGTCGAGGAGCGCCGCCTCGTAGATCTCCTTGGGGATGGACTGCATGGCCGCGGAGAACAGCACCACGTAGAAGCCCATGAAGAACCAGATCATCACGAACACGACGCACCAGAACGCGAACGTCGGGTCGCCCAGCCACGGCTTGGCGAGCGCATCGAGGCCGACGGCGTTCAGCAGGCCGTTGAGGATCCCGCCGGCCTCGGTCGGCGCGAAGACGTACTTGAACAGCACGCCGATGATCGCGACCGAGAGCACCTGCGGGAAGAAGTAGACGATCTTGTAGACGTTCGAGCCGCGGACGCCCTCGATGCCCGACTTGCCGCGGCGGCCGACGTTGAGCATCGAGGCGAAGAACAGCGCGAGCAACACCGTCACGACCGGCACGACGACCAGCAGGATCCCGTTGTTGCGCAACGCGATCCAGAACTGGTCGTCGTGCCAGAGCCGGACGTAGTTGTCGAACCCGATGAACGTCTGGGTGGCTGTGAGGCCGGTCCAGTCGGTCAGCGAGATGTAGATCGCCTGGAGGTAGGGAGAGACGACGAACAGCGCGTAGACCCCGACCGGAATCAGCAGGAAGACCACGATGAACGTGAGCTTGCCCTGCTGCATGGCGGGCGCGGGCGTCGATCTCCCGCTTCGTGCCGACCGGCGCGGCGCGGTGGTGGCGATGGACACGTCGGTCGACACGAGAGCTCCGGGTGGATCAGCGGGTGTACTTCGTGACGGAGTCGTCGTCGCGAACCTTCTTGGCCTCCGCCTCGCACCCCTCGGCGAACTGGTCCACGTTCTTGCGGCCGGTGAGCAGGTCCTGCATCTGCGCGTTGATGCCCGGGTTCCACATGTCGCCGTACCACTCTCGCCACATGTAGCTGATCACGTTGTCACCGGCTGCCTCCAGCACAGCCTTCGCGGAGGTGAGGCCCGGCGGCAGCTCGACGCCTTCGGCGGCGCCCTTGACCACGGTCAGGCTCGACACCTTCTCGGTGAAGCCCTTCGCGCCCTCCTTGGAGAGCATGATCCGCATGTACTCGAGACCACCGCGCGGGTTCTTCGCGGCCGCGGGCACGATGTAGGGCTCGCCCGGCGTGGCGTAGATCGTCTCGTACGGCAACTTCGAGTCGCTGGACAGCAGCGGGTCAGGCATCACGGCGAACTCGAAGCCGGCAGCCTTGGGCGCGTCCTTCTGCTCGTTCTCCAGCCACGATCCACACGGCACGAACGCGGCCTTGCCCGCGCACCACTGGCCCTGCGCCTGGATGTGGTCCATGCCCTCGGTGCCGGGCAGGACGAAACCCTTCGTGCGCAGGCCCGCGAGCGCGTTCGCGGACTCCTTGACGGCCTCGTTCTGCCAGGCGCCTTCCTCCAGGTTGTCGATCGCCTTGAGGACGTCGGGCCCGCCGAGCTTGGCGGCCATCGACAGCAGCGGCCAGCTCATGTACCGGGCGTGCACACCCGGGTAGGTCCACGGGGCGATGCCGGCCTTCTTGATCTCCGCGCAGAGCGTGAGCATGTCGTCCCACGTCTTGGGCGGCTCCCAGCCGTTCTTGTCGAAGAGCGCCTTGTTGTACCAGGTGCCGTAGACCGTCAGCGCCATGTTCATGACGAACGGCTTGTCACCGAACGTGCCCTGCTCGACGGCGCCCGGCACGAGGGTGTCGCGGACCTTCGTGTTCGGGTCGTCCCAGCTGGGGGCGTCGAACAGGTCGGTGAGGTCGTAGAGCTGCTTGTCGGAGACGAGCTGGCCGAGCGGGATCTGGCCGTCGCCGGAGTCGTTGACGAAGTCCGGCGGGTTGCCGCCGACGAAGCGGGACTGCAGGGCGCCCGCTATGTCCACCTCGGCCTTGTGGTTGATCTTGGCGTTCGGGTAGGTCTTCTTGTAGATCGGCTCGTGCACCTCGGTGGCGTACTTGTCACCGAAGCCGCCGTTGAAGATGTAGACCTCGAGCGGCGAGTCGGTCGGCACGCCCAGCGGGTTGTCCGCCGACTTCTCCCCCTCGGTCGAGTCCTGGCCACCGCCGGAGGTGGCACAGCCGACCAGAGCACCGGAGCCCGGCAGCACCAGCGCGCCGGTGGCGAGGGCGCCGCGCAGGAAGGATCGCCTGCTCCAGTCCGCCGAATACTTGGTCATGGTTGCTCCTCGTGTCCTCGCGTTCCGGCAAGGGTGACACATTATCGCCCTGGTCTATACCTCCGACGGGGAATACTCAACGGTAAAGACATCGATTTGGTCAAGAAGTAACGTGCCGTCTTGCGCACCACCCTCCTGAGTGGATAGCCAGATCTCGTGACTTCGTGCCGCGTGATCGGGCTCCTGTCCGGAACGTCCATGGATGGGGTGGATGTGGCGGTCGCCGAGCTGACCCTGTCCGGCGAGACCATCGATCTCCATCCCCGCGGGCACGCCGAGGTGCCCTACCCGACCGCGCTGCGCAACGCGTTGCTCTCGGCCCTGCCCCCCCACGGCAGCACGGCCGAGGACGTGTGCCGGCTCGACACCCAGGTCGGCCAGGCGTTCGCCGACACCGCGGCAACCGCGCTCGCCGACCTCGCGGGCGGCGAGGCGGACCTCGTCGCCTCGCTCGGCCAGACCCTCTACCACTGGGTCGACGTCAGCGACGGGCACGCGCTGGGCACCCTGCAGATCGGCCAGCCCGCCTGGATCGCCGAGGCGACCGGCCTGCCGGTGGTCGCCGACCTGCGCGCCCGCGACGTCGCCGCGGGCGGGCACGGCGCCCCGCTGGCCAGCGTGCTCGACCGGCTGTGGCTGCGCGAGCTCGCCGACTCCGGAGTCGTGGCGGCGCTGAACATCGGCGGCATCGCCAACATCACCGTGGTCGCCCCGGACACGCCGGCGCTGGCGTTCGACACGGGGCCGGGCAACGCGCTGCTCGACGCGGCGGCGCGGATGATCTCCAACGGCGCCTGGCAGCAGGACGTCGACGGCGACCTCGCGGCACAGGGCAGCCCGCGGGAGGACCTGCTCAAGGTGCTGCTGGCCGACCCGTACTACGCCGCGGCCGCGCCGAAGTCGACCGGCAAGGAGCGCTTCCACACCGAGTACCTGCGCGCGGCGCTCGACGAGGTGCCGCGGGTGAGCGGCCCCGACCTGCTGGCCACTTTGGTCGAGCTGACCGCGACGACGATCGCGGACGCGTGCCGCACGCACGACGTGACCCGGGTCGTGGCCTCCGGCGGCGGCGTGCGCAACCCGACGCTGATGAAGGCGCTCGGCCGCCTGCTCGCGCCGGCGACCGTGTCCGGCAGCGACGAGCTCGGCCTGCCGAGCGACGCGAAGGAGGCGTACCTGACGGCCCTGCTCGGCTTCCTGACCTGGTCGGGCCTGCCCTCCAACGTGCCGAGCGCGACCGGGGCCCGCGGGCCGCGGCTGCTCGGCAGCATCACCCCCGGCGGCGGCGCGCTGCGGCTGCCCGAACCGACGACGTCCACCGTCACCCGGCTTCGGGTGACGCAACCTGCGATCAGCGGGAGGTAAACCGTGCGCGCGCTCGACGTCGCGATCATCGTGCTCTTCCTGGTCGGGATGCCACTGCTCGGCATCCTGATCGGCGGCAGGCAGAAGTCCTCGACCGACTACTTCATCAGCGAGAAGAAGATCTCCTGGTGGGTGGTGTGCGTGTCCGTGGTCTCCGCGGAGACCTCCACGCTGACCGTGCTGTCCGTGCCGGTCGTCGCCTACCTGGCGCCGCCGCAGGCAGGCGGCATGACGTACCTGACGCTCGCCTGCGGCTACATCGTCGGCCGGATCATCGTCGCGTTCGTGCTGCTCCCCCGCTACTTCGAGGGCGAGCTGGTCACCGCGTACGCGTTCCTGGGCAAGCGGTACGGCGGCGGGATGCGCGCGACCGCGTCGGTGACCTTCCAGTTCACCCGGCTGCTCGCGGACGGCATCCGCCTGTTCGCCACCGCGATCCCGATCAAAGTGGTGCTGGCGTCCTACGGCATCAACGCGTCGTACTGGGTGATCGTGATCGTGCTCGGCATCGCGATGGTGTTCTACACGTTCGTCGGCGGCGTGCGGGCGGTCGTGTGGGTCGACGCGATCCAGATGCTCTGGTACGTGATCGGCGGCGTCATCGTGATCACCGCACTCGCCGGGTCGCTGCCCGACGGGTGGTTCGGCGACGCGATCAACGCCTCGAAGTTCCAGCTGTTCGACTTCTCGTCCAACGCGCTGACCGGCAGCTACCCGTTCGTCGCCGCGTTCTTCGGCGGCGCGATGCTGGCCATGGCCTCGCACGGCGTCGACCAGCTGATCGTGCAACGGCTGATGTCCACCCGGGACCGCAAGGCCGCGCAGAAGGCGGTCATCGCGAGCGGCGTCATGGTGTTCCTGCAGTTCGCGTTCTTCCTGCTCATCGGCGTGATGATGTGGGCGTTCTACCAGGCCGCGGTGCCGACCGACCCCACGTCGGCGGGCGGGCTGGGTCTGGGCAGCAACGACGAGCTGTTCGCCAACTTCATCGTCACCGAGCTGCCGTCGGGCCTGTCCGGCTTCGTCATCGCCGGCATCCTGGCCGCGGCTTTGTCTTCGTCGCTGGGCGCGCTCGCGTCGGCGACGATCACCGACGTCTACGAGCGGGTGTCACGGCGCGAGCTGACCGACGCCGACCGCCTGCGCCTCGGCCGGATCTGGACGATCATCTGGGCCGGCCTGCTGATCGTGTGCGCCGGGCTGTTCGCGACGGCCAACCGGACGACCGCCGACCCGATCGTCATCCAGGCACTCGGCATCACCGGCTACACCTACGGCGCGCTGCTCGGCGCGTTCCTGCTCGGCCTGATCGTGAAGAAGGCGACCCAGGCCGACGGGATCATCGCGTTCCTGGTGACAGTCGGGGTGATGGCGTTCGTGATCCTCGGCGTGAAGTTCGTCGGGCCGTCGGCCGAGGCGGACGCGGTGGCCAACGGGCACGGCGAGTGGTCCTCGATCACGATCGACTTCTCCGCCGCCGCCCCCGCCGAGGGCGTGCGCACCCTGGTCAGCTGGTGGTACACGCCGCTCGGCGTGGCGGTGACGCTGATCGTCGGCGGGCTGCTGGCGTTGCGCCACCGCGGCCGGACGGCGCCGGAGCCCGCCGACGAACAGGTCAGCGCGAAGGCGGCGTGAGCGCCGGGCGGTAGTCGTTCCTGGTGTAGCTGACCAGCTCCAGGGCGAGCTCGAAGCCGAGCGCGGTGAACATCCGCTCGGACGCGTCGTTGCCGAGCCGGATCAGGGCGGCCGCACGGTTGCGGGCACCCCCGCTCCTGGCCAGCTCGGCGAGCAGCCTGCGCACGAGCAGCCGGCCCGCGCCCAGGGAGCGGTACGCGGGGTCGACGCCGATGACGTCCACGTAGTACTCCTCGGCATGCGTGTAGCCGCCCGCGTAGCCGAGCACACCGTCCCGGCCGGTCAGCACGACGACCGTGTGCTCCCGGTCGTCGGCGACCAGCCGGTGGCCGGGCGTCGGCGCGTTGGGGAAGCACCGGTCGTGCAAGCGGGCGACCGCGTCGCGCACGGCCGGATCGGCGGGCAGCGGGCACACGCGGTCGTCGGCGGGCGGCTTCGCGTCAGCGGCCCGCACGAGCAGCCCCCGCAGGTCGGCGCCGCTGAGGGTGAACAGGCGGGTCGTGGTGTTGGTGCTCGCGTCGTGGCGGGCGGCGAAGTCGGCGAGCAGCCGGTTCTGCCGGTGGCCGAACAGCTCGAGCCGGGTCACGCCGGCCATCCGGGGCAGGCCGGCGGCGAGGTCGAGGAGGGCGTCCGCGGTGGCTTGCCAGAGCTGGCTCGCGGCGGGGTGGTTGGCGGGCACGTCGACGAACGGGCCGTACAGGTACGCACGGTGCTGCTCGTCGTCGGCCTCGACACTGAGCACCCCACGCAGCCGGCCCGTGCGGTCGGTGGCCACCGCGGCGCCGGACACCCAGTCGGGGCGCAGGCCGCCGAGCTCCTCGGCCACTTCCTCCACGGTGTCGCCGTGGAAGGCGATGAGGTGCGCCGGATCTGCCTGCAGGCACGCGATCAACTCGATCACTTCTGCCAGGTCGGCCGGCGTAGCGGGACGAACGTCGTACATGGCGATGAGCTTGAACTGCGGATGGTGACCGGCGCGACCGGATTAATGCCCTTTGGGGCAGCATCCGCGATCCGGCCGGGCAGTTCGATGCTTTTCCGTTACTTACACGATCGAGTAGTGCCTCATACTTTCGATCTACCGGGGGTAGTGTCTCGTCCACCCAATCGGGTCTTAAGAGAGCGGAAAGGCCACTCATATGGCGGAATTCGATGTCAAGCGTGTTACTACGCTGGAGTGGGCTGGCATCGGTGCCGGTCTATTCGCGTTTATTGTTAGTTTTTTTCCGTGGGCAGCTGTCGACTTCGAGGGTGACGAAATCGCCGAGGCTTTCGGCCTCGATGTGAGCATCAGCGCCTGGGCCGCCGGCATGTTCCTGGCCTGGTTCTCGGTACTTCTGCTGGTCGCTGCCGCGGTCGTGGTGATCCTCCCGCACTTCGGCACCCAGGTCCCGCAGCGATCGCTGATCTGGCTCGTCTGCTCCGGCCTGGCCTTCCTGTTCATCCTGCTGCGCTGGGTGACCTACGAGTCGGTCGTCTCGGCGAGCATCGGCCTGTTCCTCGGCCTGGCCGCGGCCCTCGTCTCCGCGGTCGCCGCCTTCCTTGCCTTCCGCGCCGCCCCGCGGCCGGACACGACTCCGCACGCCGGCACCGCCTACGGCGCCTGACCTCCGGTTACCCCTTCACGAAACCGAGAGGCCCCCTTCGCCGGCGAGCGAAGGGGGCCTCTCGCTGTGTGGTCAACACAGGGTCAGGTGGGCGCCGGTTCCGGCTCCTGCTCCTTCTCGTGCCCGTGCAGGCGCTGCGAGATCACCTGGGTGATCCCGTCGCCACGCATGCTGACACCGTAGAGGGCGTCTGCGATGTCCATCGTCGGCTTCTGGTGGGTGATGATGATCAGCTGGGAGTTCGAGCGCAGCTCCTTCAGCAGCCCGATCAGCCGGCGCATGTTCACGTCGTCCAGCGCCGCCTCCACCTCGTCCATCACGTAGAAGGGCGAGGGGCGGGCGCGGAAGATCGCCACCAGCATGCCGACCGCGACCAGGGACTTCTCCCCGCCGGACAGCAGCGACAGCCGCTTGATCTTCTTGCCCGGCGGCCGCGCCTCGACGTCCACGCCGGTGGTCAGCATGTCCTCGGGCTCGGTGAGCACCATCCGGCCCTCGCCGCCCGGGAACAACGTCGCGAACACGGTCTCGAACTCGCGGGCCACGTCCTCGTAGGCGGAGGTGAAGACCTCGAGGATCTTGTCGTCGACCTCCTTGACCACGGTCAGCAGGTCGCGCCGGGTCGCCTTGAGGTCCTCCAGCTGCGTGGACAGGAACTTGTACCGCTCCTCCAGCGCCGCGAACTCCTCCAGCGCGAGCGGGTTCACCTTGCCCAGCAGCGTCAGGTCGCGCTCGGCCCGCTTCGCCCGGCGCTCCTGCGTGCTGCGGTCGTACGGGATCGGCTGCGGCGCGACGACGGTCTCACCGCGCTCCTTGGCCGCCTCGAACTCGGCCACCTCGACCGGGCTCGGCGGCACCGGCACGGCCGGCCCGTACTCGACGACCAGGTCCTCCAGGCCGATGCCGAAGCTCTCCGCGATCTTGACCTCGAGCTGCTCGAGGCGCATCCGCTGCTCGGCGCGCAGCACCTCGTCGCGGTGCACGGCGTCGGTCAGCTTCTCCAGCTCGTTGGACAGCTCGCGCACCCGGTTGCGGACGTCCTGCAGCACCCGCTCCCGGTCGTAGCGCTGCGCCTGTACGGTGTCCCGCTCGCTCGCGGCGGCCAGCAGCGACTCGGCGATGCGCTCCAGCGCCAGCTCGCCACCGCGCACGACCGCCCGCGCCACCTCGGCGCCCCGGGCCCGCGCGGCCAGCGCCCGCACGGCCCGCTCGCGGGCCTCGCGCTCGGTGCGGGCGGCACGGCGCAGCTCCTCGGCCTTGCCGTGCAGCGCGCGGTGGCGCTCCTCGGCGGTGCGCAGCGTCAACCGGGCGTCCATCTCCTGCTGGCGGGCGACCTGCAGCGACGCGGCCGCCTCGTCGCGGATCGCGGTGTCCGGCTCGTCGTCGAGCGGCGCCTCCTCGGCGACGACCAGCCGCTCCTCCAGCTCGGTGAGCTTGGTCAGCGCCTCCTCGCGGGCGTACTCGACCTTGGCCCGCTGCGACTGCACGCGCTCGGCCTCGGCCTGCGCCGCGCGCACCGCCTTCTGCAGGCGGCTCAGCCGCTCCTGGGAGCGGGCGGCACGCACCCGGGCGTCGTTGCGGGCCTCCGCCACCGACTGCATGTCCGCGGCCCGCGCCTGCTGCTCGGCCTTCGCCCCGGCCAGCGCCGCGGCCGCGCGCTCGGCGGCGGCCTCGGCGACGGCGAGCTTCTCGTTGGCCTCGTCGACCGCGGCCTGCACCTCGATCACGCTCTGCCCGCGCTCGGAGCCGCCGACCACCCAGTGGGCGCCGAACACGTCGCCGTTGGCGGTGACCGCGCGGACCTTCGGGTACTGCGCCACCAGGTCACGGCCGAGACGCAGCGAGTCGACGACCGCCACCTGCTCGAGCGCGGAGAGCACCGCGTCGCGCAGCGACTCCGGCGCGCGCACCAGGTCCGCGGCCCAGCGGGCGCCCGGCGGCAGCGCGGGCCAGCCGGACCGGTCGACGGTCGACCAGCCCGCGACGAGCACGCCCGCCCGGCCGGCGTCACCGGACCGCAACAACTCCAGCGCCGTGACCGCGTCGTCGCCCGAGGCCACCGCGACCGCGTCCGCCACCGGCCCGAGCGCCGCGGCCAGCGCCGCCTCCGCGCCCGGCTCGACGGTCAGCAGCGCGGCCACCGAACCCAGCAGGCCCGGCATCCGGTCACCCGCGGCGAGCAGCGCGCCCGCGCCGTCCTTGCGGGACAGGCCGAGCGCGAGCGCGTCGACCCTGGCCTGCCACGAGGCGATGTCCTTCTCCGCCGTGCGCTCGGCCGCCACCAGCTCGTCGACCCGGGCCTGCGCGGCCTGCTGGGCTGCCTTGGCCTGCTCGAACCGGTCGGCGATACCCGCGTCGTCGGCGTCCTCGATTCCCGAGGAGGCCTGCTCCTCGGCCAGCTCGACCGCGGCGTCCTCGGCGCGCTCGGTCGCCTCGGCGAGCGTCGTGGACAGCCGCTCGATCTCCTCGGCCGTGGCGCCGGTCTTGCTGCGCAGCGCGTCGACCTGGCCGGACAGCCGGGCCAGGCCCTCGCGCCGGTCGGCGACCGCGCGCACGGCGGCGAGGTGGGCCTGCTCGGCGGACTGCACGACCTGCTCGAGCTCGGCGCGCCGCTCGGCGGACTCGCCCAGCGCGGCGCGGGCCACCTCGACGCGCTCGGCCAGCTCGGCCTCGCGGATCGCGGTTTCCTCCGCCTCGGCCTCCAGTTCCTCGGGGTCGCGGCCGCCGCGGGGCGCCTCGACCTCCGCGGACAGGTGCCGCTCGCGCTCGACGGCCAGCCGCACGGTGCCGCGCAGCCGCTCCTCCAGCGCGGAGAGCTTGTACCAGGTCTCCTGCGCGGCCTGCAGCCGCGGCGCGTCCACCGCGAGCTGGTCCTCCAGCGCGGTCTGCTTCGCGTCGGCGACCTCGAGGGCCTGCTCCACCTCGTGGCGGCGGGCCCGGGCTGCCTGCTCGTCGGCCTGCTCCTTGGCGATCTCCGAACGCTGGTTGACCAGGTCGTCGGCGTGCAGCCGCAGCCGGGCGTCGCGCAGCTCGGCCTGCACGGCCTGGGCCTTGCGGGCGATCTCGGCCTGCTTACCGAGCGGCTTGAGCTGGCGGCGAAGCTCGCTGGTCAGGTCGGTGAGGCGGGTGAGGTTGGCCTGCATCGCGTCCAGCTTGCGCAGCGCCTTTTCCTTGCGCTTGCGGTGCTTGAGGACGCCGGCGGCCTCCTCGATGAACGCGCGCCGCTCCTCGGGCTTGGACTCGAGGATCTGGGCCAGCTGGCCCTGCCCGACGATCACGTGCATCTCGCGGCCGATGCCGGAGTCGGAGAGCAGCTCCTGGACGTCCATCAGCCGGCAGGTGTTGCCGTTGATCTCGTACTCGCTCGCGCCGTCGCGGAACATCCGGCGGGTGATCGACACCTCGGTGTACTCGATCGGCAGCGCGCCGTCGGAGTTGTCGATGGTGAGGCTGACCTCGGCACGGCCGAGCGGGGCGCGGCCCGCGGTGCCGGCGAAGATGACGTCCTCCATCTTGCCGCCGCGCAGATCCTTCGCGCCCTGGGTGCCCATGACCCAGCGCAGCGCGTCCAGCACGTTGGACTTCCCCGACCCGTTGGGTCCGACGACGCAGGTGATCCCCGGTTCGAAGCGCAACGTGGTGGCCGACGCGAAAGACTTGAACCCCTTGAGCGTCAGGCTCTTCAAATGCACGAGACGCGTACCTCTCAGACAACCGTGAAGCGCGGTCTGTCCATCGAGGGTACCCGGACGCCTCGCGGATCATGGGGAGGCGGTCGCGTGGCGCCGTGGTGAACGCGTGCTAACGGACCGGTGCCGGGATGGTCAGCGCGACCTTGCGATCGTCCAGCAACAGCTCCAGTTTCTGGATCTTGCTGCGGTGGATCGAGGTGCTCGCGGGGATCTCCTCGTCGTCGTCGTGGTCGGTCCCCCACCAGCCGGCGATCTCGTGGTAGTCCCCCGCCCCGTAGACGATCACGTAGCACTCCCGACCTGGCGGAAGGCCGTGGATCTTCATCTGGATCTCGGTGCCCCACTCGTGGTCGACGAGCCGCGCGTCGGCGGTCGCCGTGCCGTCCGCCGTGGTGGCCGTCCAGGTGATGCCGGCCGCCTCGGGCGGCGGCCCGGCGGGCGAGTCGGGGGTCATCGCGCGCACGCCGAAGATCACACCGGCGGCGAGGACCAGCACGACGACCGCGGCCGCGGCGGCGGCCCAGTAGCGCCTGCGGCGCGAGGTCCGGACCGGCGTGTCGGGCGTGTCGGCGCTGCCCATGGCGCGGGCAGCCGGGAGCGCGAGTGGGCCACGCGGGGCCGGCACCGGGCCGCCGAACTCGGGCGGGATCTCCTCGGGGAAGCCGGCCGCCGGGCGGAAGAGGTCGGGCATGCTGGCCGTCTCCTGGCGCATGACCTGCGTGGTCAGCGGCAGGCCGGGCACCGGGGCGGTCGGGTGGGTGTCCTCGAACGGCGACGGCGGCAGGCCGTCGGCGAAGTCGTCCAGCGAGATCTGGTTGAGCATGCCCGGCAGCGGAGCGAGGCGGACCAGTTCGGCGCGGCAGGTGTCGCAGCCGCCGAGGTGGGCCTCGAACTCGAAGCGCTCCTGCGGGTCGAGCGCACCGAGCAGGTACGCCCCGAGGGTGACGGTGTTCGCGCAGGTCACGGCTCGGTCACCCCCCGCTCCTCGAGTGCGTCACGCAGCGCGCGCAGCGCGTAGAACGAGCGGGACTTGACGGTGCCGGGCGGCACGCCGAGCGCGGCGGCGGTCTCGGCGATCGTGCGGCGGCGGAAGAACAGCTCGCCGATCACGGCCCGGTGGTCCTTGGACAGGACGCGCATGGCCTCGGCGACCTGCCAGCCCTGCAGCACCCGGTCGAAGTCGTCGGTGGGCCGGGCCCAGTCCCGTTCCATGATCGGCACCTCGTCCACCCGGGCACCCTGCTTGCGGAAGCCGGAGACGACCAGGTTGCGGGCGACCGTGTAGAGCCACGGGCCGGCCGCGTCGGCGGTCAGATTGCCGGCGTTGCGCCACGCCCGCAGCAAGGTCTCCTGCACGATGTCCTCGGCGTACTGATGGTCTCCGCCGACCGCGCGTAGGACATAGCCGTACAGCGGCCGCCGGTAACGGCTGTAGAGCTCGCGGAGGAGCTCGTCCTCCTGGTCCGGGGTGTTCCCCACACCCAAGTGATACGCCCATTCCAATCGTGCGGTTCAATTCCGTTTACCGGGTGATCTTTTCGTTACCTTCGCTAACGTTCTTCGAATCCGGCGAGATTGCCCTTCGCATCTGACCAACGGTCAACAACCGTGTCGACGGCGCCCGGCGTGTTACCCGAACGCAGTAACTCGAGCAACCGGATACACCCGTTCCGGGCACCCTCCGCAACCACTTCGACACGACCGTCGTTGAGGTTCCGTGCGTAGCCACGCAGCCCGAGCTCCGATGCGCGAGCCCGGGTCCACCACCGGAAGCCGACGCCCTGCACATCTCCGTGTACCCAAGCGGTCAACCGGACGGGTTCTTGATTTAAGGTGTCCACGGACGGTGATGACCTCGATCCGTTGCGTGCACGATCAGTGATGGTGGTACGTTACTCCGTCGTAATACTCCATTTGGAGCAGCGGCGGCCAAGCCGAGGAGGTTGGACTCTGCGATGTCGGAGCCAGAGGACGAACTGACTCCTTTACCGGACGACCCCGACCAGCCGTCGAAACCCTCTCGTTCGCCGTACATCGCACTGGGTGTGGCCGCACTCGTGGTGTCGACGGTGTTCGCCACCGTCGCCGCGCTGGCCAGCACCCGCGACGAGGCCGCGCCGGAGCCGCAGAGCAAGGACACGATCGCGACCTCCTCGCCGGAGACGTATACCACCGATCCGATCGAGACGTCCGCACCCGGCAGCTCGACGAAGAAGGCGCCGAAGAAGGGCACCTCGTCCTCCTCGGCCGCCACCTCGGCCGAGGACGACGACACGACCACCGACGACGAGGGCACCACGACCGGTGGCGGCGGCACGACGACCCGGCCGGGTCAGACCACCACGCCGCGCCCGCCGGGCACCACTACCCCTCCCCCGGTGAACCAGTCGCCGGTCGCGTCCTTCGCGGTGCCCGGCTGCGTGGCCGACTCCGAGTGCACGTTCGACGGCAGCGGCTCGTCGGACCCGGACGGCAGCATCGTGTCCTACAGCTGGAGCTTCGGCGGATCGGGCGAGACCGCGAAGCACACGTTCACCGAGGCAGGGACGTTCGACATCACGCTCACGGTGAAGGACAACAAGGGTAAGGAGAACTCCGTGACGAAGTCCGTCACGATCTCCGCACCGTCTACTACCTCGGGTAACTAGACCCGACTTCATAAGATCACCCGTTGGTGGTACGTTGCCGAACCGTGACCTCGGCACACAGACGTAGACCTGTGCTTCCTGCGCTCACCGCTGCCCTGGTGGGCGCGGTCGCCGCGGGTGCCGCGACGCTGATCTCGGCCATCGACGGCCCGTCCCCGGACGCCGCCGCCGTGGCGCTGTCGGCCGCCGACGCGCAGAACCGCCATGGCGGGCTGTCGCGTCCCGACAACCGGATGGCCCCCGGCTCGTCCGACTCCACCGGCGAAGGCCGGGGCGACACCGACAGCACGAGCGAGGACGCGCCCGCGTCGAGCGACTCCGCGGAGCCGTCGAACTCCTCCGGCCCCGCGCAGACGCGACGGACCGAGACGGCCGTCGCCGTTCCCTCCGAGCCGACGCAGGACAAGGTCGAGGACAAGGTCGTCGCCCTCGTCAACGACGAGCGCGCCAAGTCCGGCTGCGATCCGCTGCAGACCGATCCGAAGCTCGCCCAGGCAGCCCAGGACCACAGCAGCGACATGGCGCAACGCGACTACTTCGATCACACCACGCCGGAAGGACTGACTTTCGCCGACCGGATCGTCAACGCCGGCTACCCGACGCCGGGCGCGGAGAACATCGCGGTCGGCCAGCAGAACGCCGAGCAGGTCATGGACGGCTGGATGAACTCGGACGGTCACCGGGCGAACATCCTCAACTGCGAGCTCAAGTCCATCGGCGTCGGCCTTGCCGAAGACGGCATGTACTGGACCCAAGATTTCGGTTACTAGTCCGCCTCCCCGGAATTCTAAGTGTCAGTTGCGTTCCCGACTGATGGTGCGGACTCGTTGTCATCAGTGGCTGGGTCGCGTCACGGTCCCCTTAGGTTCTGTTGACTGCGTGGCCATTTCTTTTATCGAGGTGCAACTGCTGCGGTGGTCGGCCATCGGCTGATGGCACAGCAACGGCGTAGCACTCCAACGCGCCGAGGAAAGCCGGGCTCAGGCTTCGAAGCGGTAGCCCATGCCTGCTTCGGTGAGCAGGTGGCGGGGGCGCGACGGCTGGGGTTCCAGCTTGCGGCGCAGCTGGGCCAGGTACACGCGCAGGTAGTGCGTCTCCGACGCGTACGCCGGGCCCCACACCTCCTGCAGCAGCTGCTTCTGGCCCACGAGCTTGCCCTTGTTGCGCACCAACAACTCCAGCACGCCCCACTCCGTCGGCGTCAGGTGCACCTCGGCGCCGTCGCGCAGGACCTTCTTCGCCGCCAGGTCCACTGTGAACGCCTCGGTCTCGACGACCGCCTCCTCGCCGCTGGGCACCGACGTCGACGCACGTCTGACCGCAGCGCGCAAGCGGGCCAGCAGCTCGTCCATGCCGAAGGGCTTGGTCACGTAGTCGTCGGCGCCCGCGTCGAGCGCCGAGACCTTGTCGGCGGAGTCGGTGCGGGCGGACAGCACGATGATCGGCACCGCCGTCCAGCCGCGCAGGCCCTCGATGACCGTGGCGCCGTCCATGTCCGGCAGCCCGAGGTCGAGCACCACGACATCCGGGCGCACCGCCGCGGCCACCCGCAGCGCGTCGCCGCCGTCGCCCGCGGTCGCCACGTCGTAGCCACGCGCGGCGAGGTTGATCCGCAGCGTGCGCACGATCTGCGGCTCGTCGTCCACGACGAGCACCTTGACGCCGGTCACGGCTGCCCCCCATCCACCGGCAGCGAGATCACCACGGTGAGCCCGCCCCCCGGCGTGTCCTCGGTCCGGATCGTGCCACCCATCGCTTCGGTGAACCCCTTCGCCACCGACATGCCCAGCCCGACACCGCTCGACGTGTCACCGAGCCGCTGGAACGGCGAGAACTCCGTGCCCGCAACACCTTTCGGCAACCCGGGGCCGTGGTCCACCACCCGCAGCTCCACCCGCTCGCCGTGCGCGCTGGCCCGCACCGCGATCGCCGGCTCCCCCGGCGCGACCGGCCGCCGCGGCCTGCCGTGCCGCAGCGCGTTGTCCACCACGTTCGCGACCGCCCGCTCCAGCAGGCCGGGGTCGGCCTGCACCGGCGGCAGCGCCTCGTCGACATCTACCGCGATCTCGGCCCGGCCGTCCATACCGGACAACGCGCGGGCGACGATCTCGTCGTAGGTCACCGCGCGCAGCATCGGGCGGACCGCGCCGGTGGCGAGCCGGGACGAGTCGAGCAGGTTGCCGACCAGCCCGGCGAGCCGGTCGGCGGACTCCTCGATGGTCGCCAGCAGCTCCGCGGAGTCCTCTTCGGACAGCTGGAGGTCCGGCGCGCGCAGGCTGCCGACGGCAGCCTTGATCGACGTGAGCGGCGTGCGTAGGTCGTGCCCGACGGCCGACAGCAGCGCGGTACGCAGCTCGGTGGTCTCCGCACGCCGCCGGGCCTCCGCGGCCTCGAGCCGCATTCGCTGATGCCGCAACGCGAGCAGCGCCTGCCCGGCCACCGTCTCCAGCACGCCGCGGGTCTCCGCGGGCAGCGCCCGGCCGCGCAGCGCGAGGTGCACGTCCGCGGTCACCGGCACGTCGACGTCCGCGTCGTCGGGGTTCTCACAGGGCTTCGGCCCGGCGCACGCCACCCGCTCCCAGCCGCCGTCGCGCCTCTCCAGCAACGCCACGGACGTGAGCCCGAAGTTCTCCTGCACCTTCTCCAGCAGCCGGTCCACCGGATGCGGATGGGTGAGCACCGTCCGCGCGTAGGAGGCCAGCAGCGAGGCCTCGGTGCGCGCCTGCGCAGCCTGCACCGAGCGCCGCGCCGCGCGGTCCACGACGAGCGCCACGAGCACGGCCACGACCACCATCACCGCGAGCGTCACCAGGTTCTCGGTCTCGGCGATGTTGAGCGTGTAGACGGGCGGGGCGAAGAAGTAGTTGAGCAGGAAGCCGGACAGCACCGCGGCGAGCACGGCCGGCGCGAGCCCGCCGGCCAGCGCGACGAGGACGATGACGAGGAAGTAGCCGACCGCGTCGGTGGACAGGCTCAGCTCGTCGCGCAGCAGCGTGCCGACGAGCGTGGCGAGCGCCGGGCCGAGCACCGCGAACGCGAGGCCGGCGACGCGGCGGGAGCGGGCCAGCGGGCTACGGGCCAGGCGCGGGAACCTGCTCCGCCCCGCCTCGGAGTGGGTGACCATGTGCACGTCGATCGAGCCGGACCGCTGCACGACGGCGGCGCCGATGCCGGCGTCGAACAGCCGGGCGACCCGCGACCGCCGCGACGTGCCGATGACGAGCTGGGTGGCGTTGGCGCCACGGGCGAAGTCGAGCAGCGCGGCCGGCACGTCGTCGCCGATAACCGTGTGGAAGGAAGCGCCGAGGTTCTCCGCGAGGCGGCGCATCTCGGCGACCGCGCGCGGGCTCACCCCGGTCAGGCCGTCGCCGCGCAGGATGTGCAGCACGAGCAGCTCCGCGCCGGCCCGGGCGGCGATGCGGCTGGCGCGGCGCACGAGCGTCTCGGTCTCCGGACCGCCGGTGACCGCGACGACGACGCGCTCGCGGGCCTCCCAGGTCTCGGTGATGTGCTGCTCGCTGCGG
>Ga0164241_10002840_pt1 | contig 18177 bp, 20 predicted proteins | sample OricomyardsoilBY_FD_108780 | JGI IMG/M metagenome (GOLD analysis project Ga0164241, IMG submission 108780) | Backyard soil microbial communities from Emeryville, California, USA - Original compost - Back yard soil (BY) | ecosystem: Environmental > Terrestrial > Soil > Unclassified | place: USA...
CAGGTGTGCGTGTTCAGCCAGGACTTCACGATCTTCGGCGGCTCGTTGGGCCAGGTGTACGGCGAGAAGATCTGCAAGGTGATGGATCTGGCCATCAAGACCGGCTGCCCCATCATCGGCATCAACGAGGGTGCCGGCGCGCGCATCCAGGAGGGGGTCGTCTCGCTCGGGCTGTACGGCGAGATCTTCCGTCGCAACGTGCACGCGTCCGGTGTGATCCCCCAGATCAGCATGATCATGGGCTCCTGCGCCGGCGGCCATGTCTACTCACCGGCCGTCACCGACTTCACGGTGATGGTCGACGGCACCTCCAACATGTTCATCACCGGGCCCGACGTGATCAAGACGGTCACCGGCGAGGACGTCACGATGGAGGAGCTCGGCGGCGCACGCACCCACAACACCAAGTCGGGCAACGCCCACTACATGGGTTCCGACGAAGAGGACGCCATCGAGTACGTGAAGACGCTGCTCTCGTTCCTCCCCCAGAACAACCTCGATCCCGCCCCGGCGTACGACAGCCCCGAGTATGCGCAGAGTGCGGACCTCGCGATCACCGACCTCGACCGCACCCTCGACACCTTGATCCCCGACGGCGCCAACCAGCCCTACGACATGCACGAGGCGATCACCACCGTCCTCGATGACGAGGAGTTCCTCGAGGTGATGGCGCTGTTCGCGCCCAACATCGTCGTCGGCTTCGGGCGCGTGGAGGGCAGGTCCGTCGGCGTCGTGGCCAACCAGCCGATGCAGTTCGCGGGCACCCTCGACATCGACGCCTCGGAGAAGGCCGCGCGGTTCGTGCGCACCTGCGACGCGTTCAACATCCCGGTGCTGACCTTCGTCGACGTGCCCGGCTTCCTGCCCGGCACCGACCAGGAGTGGAACGGCATCATCCGCCGCGGCGCCAAGCTGATCTATGCCTACGCCGAGGCGACCGTCCCGCTCGTCACCGTGATCACCCGCAAGGCCTACGGCGGCGCGTACGACGTGATGGGCTCCAAGCACCTCGGTGCGGACATCAACCTGGCCTGGCCGTCGGCGCAGATCGCGGTGATGGGCGCGCAGGGTGCGGTCAACATCTTGTACCGCAAGGAGCTCAAGGAGGCCGCCGACCCGGAGGCCACGCGGGCCCAGCTGGTCACCGAGTACGAGGACACCCTCGCCAACCCCTACCTCGCCGCCGAGCGTGGGTACGTCGACGGTGTGATCGCGCCGCACGAGACCCGGCTCGAGGTCGTCAAGGCGCTACGGCTCCTCGCCTCCAAGCGGGAGATCCTGCCGAGCAAGAAGCACGGGAACATCCCCCTGTGATGTCCGGCGACGTGGTCTCGACAAGCTCGACCGACGCAACGCCACAGACCGACGACACGCCGCCGGTGCTGCGCGTGGTCAAGGGCGACCCCTCGGCCGAGGAGCTGGCGGCACTGGTGGCCGTGGTCGCTTCCCTCGGCGGCCCACCGGGCGCACCCGCACGGCGTACGCCGGAGTGGAACGCGCCGCGTCGCCTGCACCGGGTCCCCCAGGCGCACGGACCCGGTGGCTGGCGCGCCTCCGGCCTGCCGCACTGAGCCTGGGCGCCAAGGCAAAATCTCGGGCACACCCGCGACATGCGGGGTGAAGAGACTTACCGTTTTCAGCAGGTGCGGCCGACGGGGGTTTGCCGCAACGAACGGGGGAGATTCGTGATGAGCTCACAGTTGAGGGGCTTGAGCACAGCCGGAGACGTCCAGCGCACGGTGTGCACGGACGGCTCAGCCACGGCTGCGCAGCATCCACGAGGCGCGGGATTTCGGGTGCTGAGCCGGATCGCACGCAACCGCGCTGCCGAGGACGACGGCTACGCGCCGCGCCACCGGCTGGACGGCGAGGCGGACTGCCTGCCGGCCGCCGTCGGCTGACCCGGACCAGCCTCAGCATCGGTCCCGGAGCGGTGAGCCAGCCACCGTTCACCACGCGGAAACGGTGGCTCACGCACCGCCACCCGCAGCGCCAACCCGGCGCGACCGACTGGCCGCCACTGCGGACCAGCCCGACCACACCGCGCCGCCGAACAGCGCCAGCAGCAACGCGGCGAGCTCCGCCGTCCAGCCCGGTGGGTGGAAGGTCACATCCACGGTCTCGCCCTGCGCCGAGGCCGGCACGTGGACGGTGACCAGGTAGCCGTCGACGGGGTCGGCCAGACTGCCGGCGGACGTCGCGTAGCCGGGCCAGTCGAGCAGGCTCAGCACCACCGTGCCGCCCGCCGCGGGCACCCGGTCGACCCGGAACGACGTACTCGTGGCGCTCGTGCGCACCCCCGAGACCGAGGTGCCCGGCGACGTCCAGGCGACGCCTCCCGCTCCGGCCACCGGCGTGCGCCGCGTCCACAGCACGGCGTACGGCGTGCGCTCGGCCACCTGCCAGCCGTCCGGCGGGTCCGCGAGGATGGCGGCCGGATAGCTCTCGCGGATCAGCAGCAGTGAGCTGACGCCGAGCAGGTCGACGCGCTTCTGGCCGGTGGTCGGCTCGACGCTGAAGAGGGTGGCGAGGAGGTCTCGGCACGTGTTGCCCTGGTAGTAGATGCAGTACCGGGCCTTGTACTCCGCGTGGCTGATCGCGGTGTAGGTGTTCTGCGATCGCAGACCGGTGAGGTACCACGCCGAGCCGATCGGCAGCTCACGTGCGGCCTCGGGGTCCGATCGCACCAGGTCATCGGTGGCGCCGACCTGCAGCAGGTCGCCGACGGCGTCCGGATACAGGTCGTGGTACGCCGCGAGGTCGCCCGGGGCGTGACGCTGCGGAGAGGCCGGGGTGGGGAAGAACGCGTGCTGCACGCCCAGGGCGGCCACGGTGACGACCCCTGCGACCGGCGCCAGCCAGGCCGTCCGTCCCGCGCGGACCAGCCACCACAGCACGACCAGCGCCGCCCCCACCAGCAGCACCGAGCAGATCTGCGCCGCCCACTTCGACGGCTCGCGGCTCACGCACCATGCCGCTGCGGCGACGACCCACGCGAGCGAGAGCGCCAGCCGGCGCGGTGAGGGACGTGCCGGACCGAACCGCGTCCACGCGACGACGACCAGGACCGCCATCGCCAGCAGCAGGAAGGGTTGCAGCCGGAGCGGGTACCGCAGGGGCCCGAACTGGTTCGGTCCGGCGATCAGAGCGGCGGTGACCAGGGCGAAGCCGAGCAGGCCGGCCACCGGCTGCCAGCCCCGGCGCACCCGGGTCCAGTCCAGCCACAGGAGGACCGGAAGCAGCCACGCCAGATAGACGTAGGGCCGAAGGGGCGCGTCGGGTGACGGCATGGCCCCCGTCGGCAGCACGGCCGCGAGCATCGTGAGTGGGTCGGTCGTGAACTTGTTCGGATCCGTGCCGTAATCGGCGGCCCGTGCGGTGGACGACAGTGACAGCACTCCGGGCAGGTAGACGGTGACCGCCACCAGGCCGAGCAGCAGACCGGACCCCAGCACGCGCAGCGCAGCCACTCGATCCCGCACCACCGCGCAGTCCAGCAAGCAGGCCAGGACCACGACGACCAGCATGATCGTCCCGAACACGTAGCCCACGGTCACCAGCAGATAACCCGCCAGCAGGGCCGGCAGCGGGTTCGCGCCGCGCAGCATGGTGCGGCGAAGTCCCCACCAGACCCACGGGAACAGCGCCCAGATCATCTCGCCCGCGACCCACGAGGGGAGGTCGAGGTACTGCGTCATGCCACCCATCGGCACCAGCACCCCTGCGACGTACGCCGCGGGTGGTGGCGCGTCGTACGACCGGACGAGCAGGTAGACGCCGACGACTCCGACCACCACGAACCCGAGCTTCACCACGGTGGTCAGCACGATCATCTCCGACGCGACGGTCGCGAGCAGGCCGATCCCGATCGTCAGCGGCGACCACAATCCCCACTGGCCCTCGGCCGCGAAGTTCCCGGCCCGCCAGGCATGAGGGTCGAGGGTGGACCACTCACCGTGGCGCATCAGCTCACCGAGGTGGTACCACCAGCCGTAGTAGGCGGCCGGGGTGTCGCCGTACCAGAAGTAGTGCGGGTCACTCACCAACAGCAGGGCCAGGGCCGCGAGGGCGGTGAGCACGGCGGCCGAGGCCCATCGCAGATCCGGGCCGGCCAGCATCGCCCGGAGCCGACTCACCTCTTGACCGCCGCGAGGAACACCGAGGAGCCGAACGGGAGGTCGCGAGCGGATAGCACACGCTCGTCCCAGCGACACAGGCCCAGAAGCACCCGCTCGAGCGTCGGCCCCACGGGCGGGACGTCGACGATGTCGGACGGCCCGTTGTGACGGGTCCGGCGGAGTCGGTGACGGAAGCCGCGGACGGCGCGTTCGGCCGCGAAGGCGGGGAACACCGCCGCGAAGCCGTACGTCGCGCGCACGACGTCGAAGCCGGCGTCCCGCAGGACCGCCACCGCCCGGGGTCGTGTGTACCGGCGGTGGTGGCCGTTGGCGACGTCATGGTCGGTCCAGGCCCATTGGTAGGCCGGCACCGACATCAGCAGGCGTCCACCAGGCTCCAGGACACGGCGGAGCTCAGCCAGAGCACCCTCCTCGGGGTCACAGTGCTCGAGCACGTCGAACGCGCCTGCCACCTCGAAGGCGTCGTCGGCGAAGGGCAGGGCCAGCACCGACCCGCAGACCCCGCCGGGAGGCTGCAGTCCGCGCGGGTCGAGGTCGAGCGACACCTTCAGCGGCGCGGTCAGCCACCCCACGCTCGGCCCGTCCGCACTCCCGACGTCCAGCACCCGCTGCGGCGTACCGGCGTGGGGCCCCAGGACCGTGTGCAGCATCTCCGAACGCGCCCGGTACCACCAGTAGTCGGGCTGCTGGATCGACGGCGAGCCGCCGCGCGGGGTCGGTGGTGACTGGCCGGGCACCGGGAGAGATTAGCCGGGCTACTGTCCGTCCGTGACCTCGCTGGTGCTCGCGTCCGCCTCACCCGCCCGGCTGGCGACTCTCCGGGCGGCGGGGATCGAGCCCTCGGTGCTGGTCTCGGGCGTCGACGAGTCGCAGGTGACGGGCCTCGAGCCGGCCGACCTCGCACAGCGCCTCGCCGACCTCAAGTGCGCAGCCGTTGCCGCGGAGATCTGCGGGGAGCACCTGGTGCTCGGCTGCGACTCCGTGCTGGAGCTCGACGGAACCGCGCACGGCAAGCCGGCCGACGTCGAGGAGGCCGTGGCACGATGGCGGGCGATGCGTGGACGGAGTGGCGTCCTGCACACCGGCCACTGCCTGCACGACACGACGTCGGGACGACAGGCAGTCGCGACCGGCTCGACGGTCGTGCACTTCGCCGAGGTCACCGACGTCGAGATCGCGGCGTACGCCGAGTCCGGGGAGCCTCTGCACGTGGCGGGCGCGTTCACCGTCGACGGGCTCGGCGGCGCGTTCGTGACCCGCATCGAGGGGGACCACCACAACGTCGTCGGGCTCAGTCTGCCGCTGCTGCGTGACCTCGTGATCGAGCTCGGCCACACCTGGACCGACCTGTGGAGCCGTCGCTGAGATCCTCACGAGCTCAGACGCGGTCCTCCTCGGAGGTGCGGTCCGAGTCGACCATCTGGTGAGCCGGCCCGAGCAGCGACACGGGGTGGTGAGCGAGGTCCGTGGCGTGCACCGGCTGCTGGAACACGTACTTGCGGAACAGGTAGAACCGCGCCGCCTGGCCGAGCAGCTGGCCGATGACGTTGCCGGCGATGTTGTCCGACAGCGGGTCGGTGAGGCCGAGCACGTGCCGGCTGAACCACAGGCAGCCGATCGACAGCGGCATCGTGATCAGGTTGATCACGAAGAAGGCCGTACGCCCGCCGTCGGGATGGACCGGCGGACGATGCCGGAACGTCCAGTGCCGGCTGAGCCGGTAGCTGACGAGCATGCCGAACAGGTTGGCGATGATGAACGCCGCGATCGCGTGCTTGAGCAGCCAGGGCTCGCCGGTCAGGTACAGGCCGTGGGCCAAGAAGTTGAAGATCAGGAACGACGTGAGCGTCGCGAGTCCACCGGTGACCATGAAGCGCCCGATCTCCACGAAGAGGTGGGGCAGCCGCTGATGCACGGTGCGAGTGTATGGAAGTGCCCGTTGGGAGCCGGTATCAACGTGCCGCGCTCGGTGCCGCGAGCCGTCAGCCGAGATCAGGTCGACTCGGCGGCCGTGTCCTGGGCCTCCTCCTCGAAGCCGGCCGCGGACGACGGGTGCTCCCGCTGGAGCGTCTCGGGGGCTGCGACGACCAGCAGGATCGGCAGTGCGCAGACGACTGCGCAAACCAGGAAGGCCGGGGAGTACCCCGCCCGGTCGGCCACGAACCCGGTGATGATCGGACCGAGCACGGCGCCGAGGTCGCCCGCCATCTGGAAGACCGCCACCACCGTGCCGCCGCGCCCGGCCACGACGTCACCCATCACGGCGCCCGGAGCCACCGAGTCGGACGCCGCGGCGACGCCGATCAGGACGGTCGCGATCACCAGCCCGGCGATCGCCGGGATCGCCGGGAGCACGAGGAACGCCACGGTTCCGAAGACCAGCCCGAACGCGATCACCGGCCGACGCCCGATGGTGTCGGCGACCTTCCCGCTCGGGAGCAGCAGGGCGCCGCTGACGAAGCTGACGATGAGGAACGTCGCGTAGACCCAGCCCGAGGACAGGCCGAGCTCCTCGCGGACGTAGAGCGGCACCATCGCGGATCGGGCGCCGACCAGCGCGAACGCGCCGGCGAACGCCGCGGCCAGGGCCGCGAGGTAGGCACGTTGCCGCAACGCGAGCCTGAGCGCCAGCGGCTCGGACCGCTCCTGCTGCCGGGCGGCGAGCTCGCTGTGGCGCAGCCCGCCGAGGCCGACCAGGCCCGCCACGACGAGCGTGCCGGCGTACAGGAAGAAGGGCAGTCGGAGCGAGAACGTCGCCACCGTGCCGACCGCCGGTCCGGCGACGAGCCCGATCAGGAACGAACCGGCCCAGACTCCCTGGGCCCGACCGCGCAGATGGCTCGGTGTCACCCGGACCAGCAGGCTGGCCGCGCTGACGCTGAACATGATCGAGCCCACGCCGCCGGCGCCGCGCAGGACCAGCAGCTGCCAGTAGGACTGCGAAAGCCCGGCCAGTACGCTGCTCACCGCGACGATCCCGATCCCGGTGGCCAGGAGCAGCCGCTCGCCCGCGGCGTTGACCAGCCGGCCCACGAACGGCGCCATCGCCAGCCGCATCAACGCGAAGGCGCCCACCACGGCACCCGCCGCCGCCTTGCCGACGCCGAACTCGCGGGCGAAGAGCGGCAACGCCGGCGCGACCAGGCCGAAGCCGAGGGCCACCATGAAGCCGACTCCGGAAAGGGCACGCACCTCGGGCGGCAGGTCGCGGAAGAGGCGCATCAGTGCACCGGGAGCTCGCGAGCGAGCTCCCTCAGCGTTGGCACAGATCGAGAGTCTAGGAGCTACTCCACGGGGAGGCCGAGGCCGCGGGCGATCAGCATCCGCTGCACCTCCGAGGTGCCCTCGCCGATCTCGAGCACCTTGGCGTCGCGGTAGAAACGGGCGACGGGGTACTCCTCCATGAACCCGTAGCCGCCGAACACCTGAGTGGCGATCCGGGTCGCGGTCACGGCCGACTCGGTGGCGTACAGCTTGGCCACCGAGGCGGCCTGCTTGAGCTCGCTCAGCGTCGGGCCGGAGCCGTCGCGCATCGCGTCCTTGATCGCGGCCGCCTTGTAGACCAGCAGCCGGCTCGCCTGGAGCATCACCTCGAGGTCGGCGATCTGGAAGGCAACCCCCTGCTTGCGGCCGATCGGGACGCCGAACGACGTCCGCTCACCGGCGTACTGCAGGCTCGCATCGAGGCACGCCTGGATGCAGCCGACGGCGAGCGCGGCGATCGCGATCCGCCCGTCGTCGAGCGTGGCCAGGAACTGCGCGTAGCCACGACCGCGCTCCCCCAGCAGATTGCCCTCGGGGATGCGTACGTCTTCGAGGGTGACGGCGTGGGTGTCGGAGGCGTGCCAGCCGAGCTTGTCGTACGCCGGCTCCGCGGTGAACCCGTCTGCGGCCACGGGGACGATGAACGCCGAGATCTCGGGCTTGCCGTCGCTGGTCTCGCCCGTACGCGCGGTCAGGCTCACGCACGAGGTGATCTCGGACCCTGAGTTGGTGATGAACTGCTTGGCTCCGTTGACGACCCATTCGCCGCCGTCCAGCTCGGCCCTGGTGCGGGTGGCTCGGGCGTCCGACCCCGCGCCGGGCTCGGTGAGCCCGAAGCCGGCCAGCGCCTGGCCGGCGACGAGATCCGGGAGCCATTGCTCCTTCTGCTCCGCGCTGCCGTAGGTGAGGATCGGATTGATCCCGAGGCCCACCGCCGCCTCGAGGGTGATCCCCATCGACTGGTCGACCCGGCCGAGCTCCTCGATCGCCACGCACAGGCTGGTGAAGTCGCCGTCCTCGCCGGCGCCGCCGTACTCCTCGGGAGCGGTGAGGCCCATCAGCCCGAGCTTGCCCATCTGCTGCACCACGCCGACGGGGAAGTGGTGGTCGCGGTCCCACTGCGCGGCGCGCGGCGCGATCTCGCTCTCAGCGAACTCGCGGACGACCCTGCGGAACTCCTCGTGCTCGCGCGACAGCTCGAAAGTCATGGGCACATGGTAACCGCGGTGGTTAACGATCGCTAACCATCGGGAGACGCCGCTCGGCGGCGAGGGACGGTCCACCACCTCGCGGCCGGTCCGATGGGTAGCGTTGCCGGTCAACGAGAGCGGCACCGATGTCCGTGGGCGACGAGGAGGCGGGGCGTGACGACGGCGGTCTTCGATCTGGGCGGCGTCGTCGTGCTGTGGGATCCCGTTCCAGCGGTCGCCGCAGCCGTCGGCCGGGAGCGCGCCGAGCACTTCGTTCACGGCGGCGACTTCGACTTCGGAGCCTGGAACTACGCCCAGGACGCGGGCCGGTCCTGGGCCGACGCCGAGGCCGCGGCAACCGCGAGTCACCCGGACCTCGCCGAGGAGATCGCGGCCTACCGGGCCAACTTCGCCCTCTCGCTGCGGGGCCTGGTCCCGGGAACGGCCGAGGTCCTGCACTCCCTGCACGACCGCGGCGTACGGCTGGTCGCGTTGACCAACTGGTCGGCCGAGACCATCCACCACGGGCTCGAGGCGTACCCCGAGGTCTTCGCTCTCTTCGACGACGTGGTCGTCTCCGGCGCGGAGGGGGTTGCCAAGCCTGATCTGGAGATCTTCCAGGTCCTCGCCCGCCGGCTCGGGCAGCCGATCGAGGGTGTCTTCTACGTTGACGACAGCCCGCACAACGTCGAGGCGGCTCTCGCTGCCGGCATGGACGCGGTCCATTTCACCGACGCCGCCAGCTTGCTCGACGAGCTCCGGCACCGAGACCTCGTTGTCGGCGAGTCGTGTGCCTGAACCCGCGTGTTGGCGCGGTGTCGGGCACACGACCTGACCATTCACCCGACGACGAGTGACCTGAGGTAGTCCTCCATCTTGTCCCAGCTGTCCTCCTGGCCGTCGGTCCTGGTCATGTGGTCACGGCCGGCTTGGTCACGGAACGCGAGATTCATGGTCACCCTCGTGACTCCGTCGCTCTCCTGCAGCTCCACGGTCTCGACCGCTTCTGCATCCGGCCAGCCTTCGAACCTCCACGTGTCGACGATCCGAGTCGGCGCCTCGATCTCGAGATAGGTGCCGCGAAACGAGCATTCGGTTCCGTCGCTGGTCACGAAGACCATGTGGTACTTCCCCCCCACGCGCAGGTCGATCGAGCACACGGTCATCGTGTCCTCGAACGGAGCGAACCAGTTGCGCACGTGCTCGGGCTTGGTCAACACGTCGAAGACCAGGCCGATCGGGGCGTCGAACTCTCGAGTGGTGAGAATCTCGAGTGCGCTCGGGTACTCGATGACTGCTGATCCATGCCGGTTAACGGTCACTGCCGTCTCCTTGTCGTTGTAGGTCCGTGATGTAGTCATCCATGCGATCCAGTCGGTCGTTGATCGCTCGTTCGTAGGTCGTCACCCAGTCGTGCAGGGGCGCAAGCTGCTCGGGTTGCAGGCGGTACAGCCGGTGTCGGCCCTCGGCCCGGCTGCTGACGAGTCCCACCTCGCTGAGCACCCGCAAGTGCTTCGAAACCTGGGGCTGAGACAGCGAAAGGTCGTCGACGATCGCCCCGACCGCCCGCTCCCCGGTGATCAGGACGTCGAGGATCTGACGACGGTGGACATCGGCAACAGCGTTGAAGACATCCGATGTCGTCGAAGCGCGGGCCACCACACCAACATATTCCGATATCGGCATGTGTCAAGACCCAGCACCCAGGCAGCGTGGATCTGGCTCGCCGACGCACCAGATCCACCAGAGATGAGTCAGCCGTCGGAGTCAACACCAACACCGGCACTGAGCAGGCCGACATGCTGGGCAACCTGCTCGAGCGCATCGGGGACTTCCAACAAGAAACAGGCGACCCCACCTGGGACCCGAATCTGGTCCGTCAGAGCTAAGTCACTGAGCTCGTGTCATCAGCGGCAGGAGCGATTCACTGCGGGCCACTTGCCGGAACTTGGGGATGCCCAGCCCAACGGACGGTGCGAGCGTGAGAGGTCTCGGAGAGTGCGGATCGGGCCGCTGGTTGACCACTGCACTCACACCGAAGGAGTCCCATGCGTACGACCACAACTCTCGTAACCATGGCCGGACTCGGCCTGGCCCTCTTCCCGATCTCCTCCGCCAATGCCACCGCGGGCGGAAACCGAACCCCGGTAGACAACGTGGGCACCTTCGTCGTCCACGACCTATGCGCCTTCCCAGTCACCATCGACGCCCACGTCGTTGGCGCGCAGACGGTGGTGCAGACCGGTAGAGGCGGCTCCATCATCCGCGTCCACCTAGACGAGACCGACGTCTACAGCGCCAACGGCCACAGCGTCACGGGCAGCTACACCTTCGAGATTCAGTCCACCACCGACGCATCGGACAACCTCGTCAGTGGCTTCCAGACGGGGGTCATCGTCCGCGTCCCGCTGCCCGACGGCACGATCTTCCAGGTGTCGGGTCGCGCAGACGCCCTGAACGCCCAGACGGACTACATCAGCGCGCCCACGCACGGAGTCACCCGCAACCTTGACGCACTATGCGCGTACCTCGGGCCATGACCCTTGGCCCAACTGTGACGGTAACGGGCGCTCAGCGCGACACGCCGCTGGTGCCTCGCGGTTCCCCTGTCGTCGCAATCGCCGTCGAGCGCGGCGCCCGCTGGCCAACCGCGCATCGGCAACACCGTCATGTCAGCGGAACGCTATGCCGTCATGTCAGCGGCATGGCCGGTTGCGTCACACAGGAGCCGTATTCTCGAGTCAGGAAACCCTGACGATAAGCGAGCACAGCGATGAGCGCGAGGGAGCAGTCCATCCGACTACACGCCAAGGCGAACAAGGGCCGACTGCGGCTTGTCGGAACGTGGGGCAAGCAGCCTATCGACGACCTGCGAGTCGCATGCGGTGCGGCAGGTGCAGTGGACAAGCTGATCCGCCAGGCCGTGGCCCAAGCACGGGACCAAGGGTGCTCCTGGTCCCAGATTGGAGCTGCTCTCGGCATCTCGAAGCAGTCAGCATGGGAGCGGTTCGCGGGCGAGGACTGAACGCCCGGCAGCGGATCAGCTAGATCCGATTCGCCTTGTCTCGTTGCGAGCGCTTGTCGGCAGATCCGCACACGGAAAGCGGAACGCCATGCCGTCCAAGTCAGCGGCATAGCGTGCATTGCAATGGGGCCCGGCATGCCCAGTCACGGCGTTGCGCGGTCACGGAGCGGCGCTATCTTGGGTCGGTGGCTCGCCTGGCTGACATCGTCTTCGACTGTGAGAGGCCAGCCTCCCTGGCACGCTGGTGGGCAGCGACGCTCGACGGGTACCGTGTCGCACCGTATGACTCCGCAGAGTTGGCGAAGTTGCGCGACATGGGCGTCTTCGATCCTGAGGACGATCCCAGCGTTGTGGTGGAACCGTCGCTAGGCGAGGGGCCCCGTTACCTGTTCAAGGGAGTCCCTGAGCCGAAGCGACACAAGAACCGACTTCACCTGGACCTGCGCAGCGACGATCTCGAGGCTGAGGTCACCCGGTTCGTCGACCGCGGGGCCGTGGAGCTGTACCGGATCGACACCAACGTGACCATGGCCGATCCCGAGGGCAACGAGTTCTGCATCAACTCCGGTGCGGTGTGACTGGTGGGTCCGCTCATCGGCAGATCCGCGCTGTGCCGGCGACGTGAGAGTCCTCTGCTCATCGACGCGCGTGCACTCGAGCCGCGGTGATCTGGAGCCGCTGTCGGTGGCGCCGTTCACACTTCCCCGCATGAAACGCGGGAACGAGGAGGGCTGCCTCAAGCGTCGCTATCTGACGCGCATCGACGCGCTGCCGGCCTTGGCCAAGATCCAGCGTCAGGACTCCTCGGATCGCGAGAACGATGAGAAGCGCGGCGGACGCCCAAGGGGCGGCGATCGACTCTTCCCGCCGTTCACCGATGATGAACCTCATGGAGGACCAGCAGGCGCCGCAGTCGGCTGAGAGTGAGGCGAAGGTCATCACTCTGTGCGGCTCGACCAAGTTTGAGGCTGAGTTCACGGAGGTCAACCAGCGCCTCACGATGGAAGGGTGCGTCGTAATCAGCCTCGGGATGTTCAACCTCCCCAGTCTGCCGAACTACGACTGGACCACCGACAGCTCGGACCTGAAGGGGCGGCTCGGCGCCGTGCACTTTCAAAAGATTCGCATGGCTGACGAGGTCTACATCGTGGATCCGGGCGGATACGCAGGCGAGTCAACCCGACGGGAGATTGCCTATGCGGAGTCACTCGGCAAGCCGGTTCGGTATCTGAGCCGCGAGCGCTTGGCCCCGACGGGAGACAGTCCCCAAGAGTGAGTTCGACGGGCGGTCCGCCCATCGGCAGAACCGTCCATGTCAGCGGCATGACCGGACGGCCGCAGATCAACTCGATCGTCCCGCGTTTCGTGGAGCCTCCACGAAACCGGAGCGATTCACCTACCTGGCCCTGCACGACAACCCCAACATCTCCGAGACCCACGGGGCCGCGCTGTGTGAGCTGATCGAGCACCTGTCCCTCACCGGCTAGCGCGGCCACGGCGGCAACGGCTGCGAGGTGATCGTCAAGATCGACCTCGACGCCCTGCTCGTGCGGATCGGGGATGGATCGTTGTCTCACAGGGCTCAGTCCGCCAGGGATCAGTGCACTGGACGGGATGCTAGACCGAGTCCTTCACTCTCGCCCGGGGTACTCCGGAGGGGCGAGGGAGGCGCAAGAGTTCGGCGTTGCGCCGAAAACGGCGCGCGACCACCCAGGACTCGCTCGGCGACACGGCGAACCCAGCCTCCCCCTCGCACCTGCGAGCCGCGCCTCACGTCACCACGGACGACAACACCTCCACCACCGCAGAGCCCACGACACCCGCCTCGACCTACGACAACGACCCGACGGCGAGTGGGCCTTCCACCGACGAACCTGAGGCTCGATAGGTTCGAGTCGTGTTCAAGCTCCTGCTCTTCTTGCACCTGCTGGCTGCGATCTTCGCCGTCGGCCCGCTCGTCGGCGCCGCGACGACCGCCTCGCGCGCACTGCGGACCCCCGATGCCGCGGCGGCGACGTCTGCTGCGCGGACGATCCGGCTGTACAGCTATGTCTCGGTGGTCGTGGTGATCTTCGGCATGGGTCTGATGTCGCAGAAGGCACCGTGGGACTCCTCCGAGGAGGTCGCCGAGTTCGGCGACACCTGGATCTGGCTGTCGCTGCTGCTGTGGGTGGCTGCGATGGCTCTCTCGCTCGGCGTGCTCGCCCCGTCGCTGACCAAGGCGGCCGCCGCCATCGGCAGCAACGGTTCCGCGTCAGGCATGGTCGCCCGGGTGGCCGGGGCCGGTGGCGTGCTCGGACTGATCTACGCCGTGATCGTCGTGCTGATGGTCTACCAGCCAGGCGGCTGAGCGGTCCCGAACACCGGCCGCATCACTCGGCGCGCCGGAGCACGTGCACGACGTACGTGCTGTCGTCGGTGAACGGCTCCAGGTCGTAGGTCGCGAACCGATGCACCTTCTCGAGCCCGGACGCTTCGTAGTCGGCCACGAACTCCTCGAGCGGGTAGCTGCGTGAGAAGCCGGACGGGGCACCGGACAGCGCGAACCCCACGAGCAGTCGCCCGCCGGGGGTGAGCAGGGCCGCCAGGTTGCCGAGCACGGTCCGCTCCGTGTCCGGCGCCAGCAGGATCATCACGTTGCCGACGCACACGATCACGTCGTACGCCGTGGGGAGGCCGGCAGCGGTCAGCTTCGCCGACGTCAGCTCGTCCAGTCGCGAGTCGACCAGTGGCAGCTCGGGGAACGTCCGCCGCGACTGGTCGAGGATCTCCGGGTCGAAGTCGACCCCGACGACCCGGTGCCCGCGTGCGACCAGGGCCGCGCCGACCCGGCCCATGCCGGAGCCCGCGTCGAGGATCCCAGCGCCCCGCGGGGCGAGCACGTCGGCCAGCCGCGCCTCGCCCTGGACGTCGACGCCGTCTGCCATCAGCCGGGCGAAGTGGGCGCCGTAGCCGCCCTGTCCTTCGGCCCGTTCGTACGCGCGCGCCCGCTCCCACCTGGTCTCCGCCACGGTCGCCACACTAGCCACGTGAAACACCGAGGCCAGGAGATTCTCACCGACCGAGGATCGCCCCGGGGTTGAGGATGCCGTCGGGGTCGAGGGCGTCCTTGATCTTCCGGGTCAGCGCCATCACGTCCGGACCGAGCTGGTCCGGCAGGGCCACCGCCTTCGCCCGACCGACCCCGTGCTCACCGGTGATCGTGCCGCCGAGCTCGATCGCCGCCGCCATCACCTCGAGGAAGGCGGCGCGGGCCCGCCGCTCGGACTCGGCGTCCCGGGCGTCGTAGACGATCAACGGGTGGGTGTTGCCGTCGCCCGCGTGGGCCACGGTGGGGATCTCCACGTCGTGCGCCTGCGAGATCGCCACGATCCTCGCCAGCAAGTCGGGCAGCCGGGGGATGGGGACGCCGACATCCTCGAGCAGCAGGGCACCACGCTGCTCGAGCGCGTGGAACGAGATGCGCCGTGCCTGGACGAACATCTCGCCCTCGTCGGCGTCGTCGGTGACGAAGCACTCCCCCGCCCCGGCGGCGTCGCACGCTGCCTGCATCGCCGCGATCTCACCGGATCGCACGTTCCCCGGCGCGTCGGACTGACCGATGAGCAGGGCACCGACGCTGCGATCGAGACCCATCGGCCTGAAGTCCTCGACCGCGTTGATGGTGGCCCGGTCCATCAGCTCGAGCAGACAAGGCCGCATCGTGGTCCGGATCGCGACGACCGCCTCGGCCGCGGCAGTGACGGTGTCGAAGGTCGCCACCATGGTCGAGCGGGCACCCTGCGCCGGCACGAGCCGCAGGATCGCCCGGGTCACGATCCCGAGCGTTCCCTCGCTGCCGACGAACAGCTTCACCAGCGACAGCCCGGCCACGTCCTTGATCCGCTTGCCGCCGAGCGTCACCAGCGTGCCGTCGGCCAGGACCACGTCGAGGCCGAGCACGTAGTCCGTGGTCACGCCGTACTTCACGCAGCACAGGCCGCCGGCGTTGGTGGCGACGTTGCCGCCGATCGAGCAGATCTCGAACGACGAGGGGTCGGGCGGGTACCAGAGACCCTCCTCCGCGGCGGCCGCCTTCACGTCCTTGTTGAACGCACCCGGCTCCACGACCGCGACCTGGCAGAGCGGGTCGATCTCGATCGCGGTCATCCGCTCCAGGCTGACCACGATCCCGTCGTCGAGTGCGCTCGAGCCCCCCGAGAGCCCGCTGCCCGCGCCACGCGGCACGACCGGGACGTGGTTCGCCGCAGCCCACGTGACCGCGGCCTGCACCTGCTCGGCGTTCCATGCGCGGACGACGGCGACCGGCGTACCGGCGGAGGGGTCGCGCGACCAGTCGTGGCGATACTTCTCGACCGCGTCCGGGTCGGTGACGACCACGTCGTCCGGCAGCGCGGACCGGAGCTCGTCGAGGGCTGCGACAGAGACACCCATGAGGTCATGCAACCACGGCAGCACGCTCGACCCGATCGCGAGTCCGGGCGATAGTGTGCACGGCGGACCACCCCCGACTCGCCGTAGCCAGCCTGGAGAGCCCCTTGCCTGACGTGAAGCCCCTGCAGCCCCTTCGCAAGGTCCTGATCGCCAACCGCGGCGAGATCGCGGTCCGGGTGATCCGTGCCTGCAGGGACGCGGGGATCGGCAGCGTCGCGGTGTACGCCGAGCCCGACCGGGACGCGCTCTTCGTCCGTCTGGCCGATGAGGCCCACAGCCTCGGCGGGGCGACACCTGCGGACTCCTACCTCGACATCCCCAAGATCATCGCCGTCGCCGAGAAGTCCGGCGCCGACTCGGTCCACCCTGGCTACGGCTTCCTGGCCGAGAACGCCGGGTTCGCCCAGGCTGTCATCGACGCCGGGCTGATCTGGATCGGGCCACCACCCGAGGCCATCGAGAGCCTCGGCGACAAGGTGCGGGCCCGGCACATCGCCGAGAAGGTCGGCGCCCCGCTGGCGCCCGGCACGAAGGACCCCCTGGACGACGCCGACGATGCCGTGGCATTCGCGAAGGAGAACGGACTGCCGATCGCGATCAAGGCGGCGTTCGGCGGCGGCGGGCGCGGCCTCAAGGTCGCTCGCGAGATGTCCGAGGTCGCGGATGCCTACGAGTCGGCCGTCCGCGAGGCGGTGACGGCGTTCGGCCGAGGCGAGTGCTTCGTCGAGAAGTTCCTCGACCGGCCGCGCCACGTCGAGACCCAGTGCCTGGCCGACCAGCACGGCAACGTCGTCGTGGTCTCCACCCGCGACTGCTCGCTCCAGCGCCGCCACCAGAAGCTGGTCGAGGAGGCACCGGCGCCGTTCCTGACCGACGAGCAGATCGGGCGCCTCTATGACTCGTCGAAGTCGATCCTGCGCGAGGCCGGCTACGTCGGCGCCGGCACCTGCGAGTTCCTCGTCGGCCAGGACGGCACCATCTCCTTCCTCGAGGTCAACACCCGTCTCCAGGTCGAGCACTGCGTCTCGGAAGAGGTCACCGGGATCGACCTCGTGCGCGAGATGTTCCGGATCGCCGCCGGTGAGGAGCTCGGCTACGACGACCCCGAGGTCAGCGGCCACTCCATCGAGTTCCGCATCAACGCCGAGGACGGCGGGCGCAACTTCATGCCGGCCCCCGGCACGCTGTCGGCCTGGCAGCCACCACAGGGTCCTGGCATCCGGCTCGACGGAGGCTACGAGAACGGCGAGACGGTGCCCGGCGCGTTCGACTCGCTGATCGCCAAGCTGATCGTCACCGGCCGCGACCGCACTCAGGCGCTGGAGCGTTCGCGACGCGCACTCGCCGAGTTCGTGGTCGACGGCATGCCGACTGTGATCCCGTTCCACCGCGCGGTCGTCGACGATCCGGCGTACGTCGGCGCCTCGAGCCCGTCCGGCGAGGGCTCGTTCGACATCTACACGACCTGGATCGAGACCGACTTCGACAACCAGATCACGCCGTACGCCGGCGACGTCGCCGAGGCGCCGGACACCGAGGAGAGGCAGACCGTCGTCGTCGAGGTCGGTGGGCGCCGACTCGAGGTCAGCCTGCCCCGGAGCCTGTCCGGCGGGGTCTCCGCAGGATCCACCGTCGGCGCCAAGAGGCCGAAGCGGTCCGGCGGCAAGAAGTCCGGTACGGCGGTCGGCGGCGACGCCGTGACCAGCCCGATGCAGGGCACGATCGTCAAGGTGTCCGTCGAGGAGGGTCAGCAGGTCGGCGAGGGTGACGTGGTCGTGGTCCTCGAGGCCATGAAGATGGAGCAACCGCTCAAGGCCCACAAGGCCGGCACCGTGACCGGGCTGCAGGCCGAGGTCGGTGCCACGGTGACCAACGGCGCCGTCATCTGCGAGCTCAAGGACTGATGTCCGAGCCCTCGTCGCAGCACCCGGACCAGCCGGCGGCGCTCCGGCTGCGCAGCCCCAGTGAGCGGGTCAGCCCGAAGGCCCGCCTGATGTGGACCTGCACCGACCTGCTGCGGTTCGTCCCGGTGGCGGTCGTCCTGGTGCTCGGCGGCGGTCCGTGGAACTGGTTCACCGTGCCGGCCTGGCTGTGGGTCGCGTTCGTGGTCGTGGTGGTGGCGTAC
>Ga0164241_10002841_pt1 | contig 18174 bp, 13 predicted proteins | sample OricomyardsoilBY_FD_108780 | JGI IMG/M metagenome (GOLD analysis project Ga0164241, IMG submission 108780) | Backyard soil microbial communities from Emeryville, California, USA - Original compost - Back yard soil (BY) | ecosystem: Environmental > Terrestrial > Soil > Unclassified | place: USA...
ACTACAACACATTCGAGGGTACGATCCCGGCAGGCGAATACGGCGGAGGCACGGTGATGCTGTGGGACCACGGAACCTACGAAATCGAAGACGCACCCGACGACGATCCTAACTCCGCTGCAGCGGACGAGTACGCTCGCGGCGAGATGAAGATTCTGTTCCACGGCAAGCGCATCAAGGGCTCCTACGCGCTCGTGCGTACGAAAGGATTCGGCAGCAACCCATCCAAACCGTCGTGGCTGCTGATCAAACACCGCGACAAACTCGCTCATCCGGAAACCGATTCGACACTCACCGGCAAGTACACAAAATCGGTCACCACGGCACGAACCATGGATCAGATTTCAAAAGGAACGAAGGTCTGGCATTCGTCCCGATGACAGAGTCGGGTATCATCAACTCGTCATTCCCGCGAAAGCGGGAATCCAGTGTCAGCCGTAACCGGAGAAACATGGATCCTCGCTTTCGCGAGGATGACGGGCTCGAGTGAGGGGATGACAAAACAATAACTCGTCATTCCCGCGAAAGCGGGAATCCAGTGTCAGCCGCAACCGGAGAAAACAGGGATCCTCGCTTTCGCGAGGATGACGGGCGCGAGTGAGAGGATGACAAAACAATAACTCGTCATTCCCGCGAAAGCGGGAATCCAGTGTCAGCCGCAACCAGAGAAAACATGGATCCTCGCTTTCGCGAGGATGACGGGATCGAGTGAGGAGATGACAAAACAATCACAACCACACCCTGATGCCTACAACCAGACTCACTGCGGCTGCGCTCAAGAAAATAATCACTCAACTTGAATCGATCGAACACGACTCCGGTGATGGCGTCGTGAATCTCTCACGCAACAGCGCCCTCGACGTCTCGAAACTCGACAAGGTCTTCTTCCCGAAACCAAAAGTCACAAAGGGAGAAGTCATGCGCTACTACGCGAACGTGTGGCCGTATCTGCAACCCGCGCTTGCCGACAGGCCGCTCTCGCTCAAGCGGTTCCCCGATGGCGTGAACGGTGAATTCTTCTTTCAGCAGAAGGCGCCCCCAAATCCACCAGACGTCGTACGCGTCGAGCCGATCCCATCCGCCAGCCGCGACACGCTGCAGCGCATCATCGGCGGCACACTCGGCACCACACTCTACTGCACGCAGATAGGCGCGTTCGAATGCAATCCGTGGAACGTCCGAGTCGAGTCTCTCGACAATCCGGATTTCACGGTCATCGATCTCGATCCCGGCGCCAGATCACCGTTCACTCGCGTCGTCGAGGTCGCGCTCTGGATAAAAGAAGCGCTCGATCACCTTGGCCTTCACGCCGGCATCAAGACCTCCGGCGCAACCGGTCTCCATGTCGTCCTGCCGCTACCGCCCGGAACTCTCAGCGACGCGGCCGGACGCATTCCCAGACTCATCGCAGAAGCGGTCGCGGATGCACACCCTCGCTCGGCGACCACCGTCCGCCCAATCAAGGAACGTGGCCAATCAAAGATCTATGTTGACTTCGGACAGAATTCGCGCGGCAAGACCGTCGCGTGCGCCTACAGTGTCCGCGCCCGCCCCGACGCCTCTGTCTCGACGCCGCTCAGATGGACGGAACTCGAGCCGGATCTTGACCCGCGAAACTTCACCGTGCGCACGCTGCCAGCGCGATTGAAGAAGGTCGGCGACCTCTGGACAGCGGCCATGAAGAAGCCAAATCCTGCTCGAATTGTTACCACTTTGTGATTAATTAACCCTTCCTTTCTGCCGATAATAGTTGCAATATGTACCTATAAGAAACGATCAGAACGGAGGACATTTGCTAGCCTTCCTGGACGCACTTTGTGCCGCATTGCTCGCGCGGCATTCGATTGAGATATATCGCCTGCTGGCTCTCCCTCAGGCGCGACAGCTTCCGCGGAACGTACGCGAGGAGGCCACAGCCATCGCCAAGGCCGGCCCGACCAGCCACCTCGCCCCCATCCAGGCTCTCCATCTCTTCTATAAACTGAGCCACCTGGTGGACGAGTCCGCCGAACTCGACGAATCTGCCAGAGCCGCGCAAGCCGAGCCCAGACAGCAGATGGAAATCAGATTCGACGTGAGGAGAGCGGGCTAGCAGTCGTCATCCCGTCGCCGTCATCCTCACGCACGCGAGGATCCATGTTTCTCCACGCGCGACTGACAATGGATTCCCGCTTTCGCGGGAATGACGGGGTGGCGGCCTAGTTTCGCCGTCATCCTCGCGCACGCGAGGATCCATGTTTCTCCACCCGCGACTGACCATGGATCCCCGCTTTCGCGGGGATGACGGGGTCACCGAGTGACTACTAGGAAACCGTCATCCCGCCGAACTGCACGCCGTGTCGCTCCGGCCCGAAGTACGTAAGTGCCGCGATCACAACCCCGGCAATTGCGGCGATGACTGCTAGCGCAAGCGCATAGTTGCCACCATGATTGGCGGCGAAACCGGCCTGAATCGTCGCATTGCCCGACGCCAGCAGATTTCCAAGCTGATACGCGAATCCGGGAAACGTTCCGCGCACCTCGTCCGGTGACAGTTCATTCAGATGAACCGGCACAACTCCCCACGCTCCCTGTACGGCGACCTGCATCAGGAATGCGCCGACGCCGAGCAATACCGGTGTCGCGCTGAATGCCCAGAGCGGAATGATCGGCAGCGCGATCAGCGCGCCGAACACGATGGCCTTCCGACGTCCGATGCGCTGCGACAATATGCCGAACAGCAATCCGCCCGTTATTGCTCCAACGTTTCCGATGATCGCTATCAGACTCACCGTGTGCGTCGCGAGCTTGTGCTGAACCTGCAGGAAAGTCGGATACAGATCCTGTGTTCCGTGACTGAACAGATTGAACGCGGTCATCAGCACTACTACATATATGAACAACGGCCAGCGTTGCCGCAGTACGCCAGCAAGGCTCTTGCGCGGCTGCGCTCGCATGCTGTGCCACGCGGGAGATTCCTTCACGTTCCGACGGATGAACAGCACCAGCAACGCCGGCAACACGCCCACCATGAACATTCCGCGCCAGCCGATCCGGTCGAACAGCAATCCATAAACGACGGACGCGAGCAGATATCCGAACGGATATCCCGTCTGCAACAAACCCGACGCAATTCCGCGTGCCTTTGGCGGAATTGTTTCCATGGTGAGCGATGCGCCGAGTCCCCATTCACCGCCCATCGCGAATCCGAATGCGGTGCGCAATACGAGCAGAGCAATCAAACTCGGTGCAAACGCGGAAGCGAATTCCAGGATCGAGAAAAGCAGAATGTCGATCATCAGCACCGGCCTGCGGCCGAACCGATCGGCCAGCAAGCCAAAGACGAGCGCGCCGAGTGGTCGTGCGGCGAGTGTCAGTGTGAGAGCGAACGCAACCGACTTGATGTCGGAGCCGAATTCCTTTGCGATGGCGCCGAGCATGAACACCATCAGGAAGAAATCGAACGCGTCGAGCGTCCAGCCCAGGAAACTTGCGATCAGCGCGCTGCGCTGATTCGAATCAAATTCCCTCCACTCGGCGATCGCTCTCATCCCAGTAGATCGAACCTCACGCCGCGTTTGCCGCGCCGGCGTTTCCGGGTTCCAAGGCTGTAAAGCTGCGCGGGGCGACCACGCCCTTCGCTGCGCCACTCATCGGTTGGTTCGACGAGCGCGGCTGCCGCGAGTGCGCGACGAAAGCTCGCCTTGTGAAGCCGACGGCCGAGCAGCAGTTCGTAGATGTGTTGCAGCTCACTCAGCGTGAACGTTGCGGGCAACAACTTGAACGCTACCGGATACAGATCGAGCCGATCACGCACGGCCGCGACGGAAACCTGCAACATCTGACTCTGTCGCTCCGTCAACGCCGGCAATTCGCTCAACCGAAACCATTCGAAGTTTTCGCCTGGCACAGTGGCCTGGCCCATCGGTACCAGCGCGACATAGAGAATCGACAGTTCGGATCCGCCCGGATGCGGGCCGTCGCTGAGTGCACCGACCTGCGTGGTCCACGTCGTCGCGGTTCCGGTGCTGTTCCTCAGCGCGCGTTGCGAAAGCTCAGTGAGCCTTTCGCCACTTCTCGACACAGTCCACGGGATGACCCATCGAACGGACTTGTCGCGGCCAGCGCTATCGCTGCGCCGTTCGAGCAGAACGGCGAGCTCATTGTCTCTCGGGGTAAGTGCGACAACGTCGACGCTGTATGGCGGTCGTTTCGCGCGGGGCTCTCTGCTCACGAAGCATATTAGTCACATAATGCGACTAATGTCAAGGACGAGTCAGCAAGGAAAAATCGCGAGCGCCGTGCTGTTGATATACGACTTCACGGCGTCGGGGTCAACCCATCGCCGCGCTTCGCGACTGGCGGTATCGTGATCGGCAGATGGCCCGATGCAGGCGTCTGTCCAAGGATGACACGCGCGGCCGATTGCTGACTTACGGGAGCGCCGTCCCATGCAACAACATACTCCGGCGCCGATGGAATCTGCGACAGGAGATATGGATTGCCGAATGCGACGACGATCACCTTGCGACCGTTCCGTACCATTCCTGTGATCCAGTCGGCGAACGCCTGCGGCGCATCCACGCTCGTGACGTTCCAGCTCTGTCCTACATATGAAGAGACGATCGTCACATCCGCGGAGTCGGCCATGGACATGAGGCGCTGATAGTTGACAGCGGGATCATCCGAATTGACGAACTCCTGCTTCAGTCCGGGAATCGATTTGCCGATCGTCGCATTGAATGCGGTGCTCGCACCGAGATCCGATCGGCGTGCGATCGTGATCGAAAGAACCTTCTGACCTGGCGACAGCTTGAGCGGCAGCATGCGCAGGGAATCGCGAACGACTGTGATGGACCGATCCGCAGCAGTCTGGGCGAGAGCGACGTGTGCGCTGTCGCCGACGATCGCGCGGAGCGAATCGAGATCGACCAGTCGTCCCTGGTCGAGCTTCAGCTGTCGCTTCGTGGCGAGGATGCGCCGAGCCGATTCCGAGATGCGTGCTTCGCTGTAGCGCCCTTCCTTCACGCCATCCACCACCGCATCGATCGCCGTCGGAGCGTCCACGGGTTGAATCAGAACATCCACACCAGCGGCCACCGCGCGTTTGATCGACTCGGTGACGCCGTACTTGTCGGTCACCCCTTTCATGTCCATCGCGTCGGAGATGACCAGTCCCTGGAAGCCGAGTTCGTTGCGAAGCAGCTTGGTGACGACGTTGGTCGAGAGAGTGCCGGGGGCACCGCTGCTGTCGAGCGCCGGCATGGAGCCATGGAAGGTCATCACCGCGCCGACGCCAGCCTTTATCGCCGCTCTGAACGGAACCAGCTCGACCGAATCGAGTCGGGCTCGGCTCACATTTACGATAGGTAGCGCGAGGTGGGAGTTGGTTTCCGTGTCGCCGTGACCCGGGAAATGTTTCGCTGTCGCGATCATGCCGCCATTCTGCAATCCGTGAATGAACGCTGCGCCGAGTCTGGCGACAGCGTGCGGATCCTCGCCGTAGGAGCGGGTGTTGATGACCGGGTTCTCGGGATTGTTGTTGACATCCATCACCGGAGAGAAGTCGATGTGGATCCCGAGTGCTCGACCTTCGATCGCTGTGATTCGGCCTTCCGTGTACGTGAGCGCAGTATCGTTGGCCGCCCCGTACGCCATTTCGGATGGGAACACCGTGGCGCCGCCCAAGTCGATCGCATTGGGGACGAAGTAGCCGCCACGTGCGCGCATGCCCGCCCCGGTCTCGAGATCGGCGCCGACCAGCAGGGGCAGATCGCTCAGGCGCTGGAGCGCATTGAGCTTGACCGCCATTTCGATTGGCGAACCGATGGACATGAGAATACCGCCGACCTTCTGGTCCCGGACATACGACGTGATGCGGCGCCAGCTTGCAGCGTCGGCGGGAACGTAGTCGGCGTAGATATTCGGCCAGACCATCTGTGCAGCGCGATCGCGGAGACTCATGGTCGCTAGTACCGAGTCGGCCCACCGAACTGCCGCCGGATCCGTGGCCGCGACTTGCGATTTCGCCGAAGTGGACTGAGCGGTCAGGACGGTGGCAAATCCTGCAAGGGCTGCGGTCGCCGCGAACACGCGGAAGACGAGAATCCGGACCGACCGGACTGTGATCGCGAGCCGAAGTTGGCGATGAGGGCGTGGTGAGGCCATGCGATCAAAGCTAACCGGGAACAAAATCAACTGAAAAAATCAGCTGTTTCATTTTTGCGGTCCCAACTGCATATTTCGCGCTGTTGTCGGAGATAACGCGCTGATCGTTCGCCGTTTATTTCCGATCCTTGGTAAAGCTGTTTTGTGGCGCTGCGCACCTGTCCGAAAACCCAGACATAATGACGCAGCGTCAATTCTTAGTACGGACATTCACGTCCTTGATCGTCGTTACCCTATCCGCCGCGAGTTCTGCGAGCGGCCAGGTCGTACGGCTCAATAAGGCGCCTGCCTCGCAGCAGGCTGTTGCGAAGAACGCTTCGGTGGACTCGCTCGTGGAGTGCAGCCCGGTCGCTGCGCCACCCAAAAAGGCCCCTGCAGCAACTCGGCGCAAGCCTGTGGCCCACAAGCCTGCGGCTACCAGGAAAGTCGCCGCGAGCACCCAGCCCAAAAAGGTCGCCACCACAGCTCGGCGCCCTGTAGTGAAACGCGCGAAGCGCACGACGCCGGTTCCCGTTTCGAACGCCGCAGCACACACGACAACCGTCGTGATGTGCCGTCCGGTTCGCCCGATGGCTCCGCTTGCAGCGGGAACTCCAACGGAAGAGTCCGTCGTTCCGGTACCGCGCCTCGCTTCCGCGGCCGCGCCGGTAGCTGCTGCTCCGCCACCGACCGTAATCGAGACCGGGCCGCCACTTTTCGTATCCACAGCCCCGGGCATACCGGTCGTCACTGATGGCGGCGGCAGGTCATGGCTCCCGTTCAGCGTGATACCTGCTGTCTTCCTGCCGTTCGTTCACAGCGGTGGCACGAGCCATGGTGGCTCGACGCCAACCAATCCGGTGGTTCCGCCGACCAACCCGCCGACGACGCCACCAGTTGATAGCACTCCACCGGTGACACCTCCGACTCAGCCACCGGTAACTCCGCCGGTCGTACCGCCAGTCGACAGTACGCCACCGATCGTTCCGCCGCCCGTCGATAGCGTCCCACCCGTCGTACCGCCGACGAATCCACCGGTCACGCCACCAGTTGTTCCACCACCGGTCGACAGCGTTCCGCCCGTTGTACCACCGACGAATCCACCAACGAATCCACCGACGACGCCACCGGTAGATAGTATACCACCAGTCGTCCCGCCGGTTGATAGTGTGCCGGTTACACCTCCGGTCGATTCGGTGCCTGTCACGCCACCAGTAGATTCGGTGCCCGTTACACCACCAATCGATTCAGTGCCGGTGACGCCGCCGATCGATACGACACCGCTGCCGCCCGTCATACCTCCGGTCGGACCGCCGACCACGGTGCCGGAACCCGGCACACTCGTGATGTTGGGATCGGGTCTGCTCGGTCTCGCTGGCGTGGTCACGCGCAAGCGCAGGAAGTAGCGCGGAGACTTGGTACTCGGTCCGAAAGTTCGGTGAGCATCCTTGTTTCGCCGACACCTCGTAGATACATTGTAATTACCATGTCGCGCTCCACATCCGTCCGGGCCCGTATTGTGGCCATCGGCAACTCCCAAGGTGTTCGCATTCCCAAGCCGCTGCTCGAGCAAGCAGGCCTCTCGGCGGAGGTCGAGCTTCACGCCGAGCACGGTCGGATCGTCATTGCCGCCGCGCGGGTCGGACGGTCCGGGTGGGCTGAGGCCGCGACGATGCTCCACGAACGTGGTGAGGACGGGCTGCTGGACACGGCAACCCCGAGTTTCGATGAGGAGTGGGAGTGGCGGTAACTCGACCTGCCCGTGTGCCAAGTCGTGGAGAGGTCTATCTCGTCGAACTCGATCCCACCCGCGGTAGCGAGATCCGCAAGACGCGCCCATGCCTCGTCGTCTCCCCGGATGAACTGAATCACCACCTGCGCACGGTGATCGTCGCTCCGATGACGACGGCCGGACACGCGTATCCCTTCCGTCCATCATGCAGATTCGGTGGCAAGGCCGGGAGCGTGGTATTGGACCAGTTGCGCACGGTCGACCGCGAACGACTCCGGAAGCGACTCGGCGCCGTTAATCCCGCGACGCTGGCAACGGTCTTTGGGATGCTGGTCGATATGTTCGAGTTTCCGTAAGCGCCTTTCTAGTGAACGTTGGAGTCGGCGGGCGCGTTCGTCAGTTGTTGGGTCGATGAACCGACTGTTGCTTCTCTGGGGTGAAGCGAGAGGCGGTCATTTTTCGACATGCCCGCGTCCACCAACTGGGGGGACCCGACTAGTCCCGCAACTGGTTCTCGATCCTGCGATCGGGAACGAACCAGAGAAAGGCGACGGCCGCGTACAGCAAGTCAGCCAGCCATGGACGGAAAAACGCAAGTGGAATCGCAGCTGCGTAAAGCACCAATGATGCGATTCCCTTGCGGTCCTTGCCAATTGCAGCGGCAAGACGGGAGTTGGCGCCCTCTTCCTTGATGATTCGATCCTGCAGGATCACATACGCTAGCGCGCACATTATCAGAATGCAGCCGTAGAGCGCAGTTGGCACCGCGTCGAGGTAATTGCGCCCCATCCACGCAGTTGCAAACGGGACAAGCGAAAGCCAGAACAGCAGGTGCAGATTAGCCCAGAGGATCGATCCGTTGATGCGATCCGTAGCATGCAGCATGTGATGGTGATTGTTCCAGTAGATCCCGAGATATATAAAACTCAGCACGTACGCGAGAGCCGATGGAACGATCGGTCGCAATGCCGCCCAGTCTGAACCAGCAGGCGGATGCAACTCCAGGATCATGATGGTTATAAGAATCGCGACGACACCGTCGCTGAACGCCTCCATGCGGTTCTTATTCATGAAGGCGTTCCACCGTTGATGTCGTCGCGACCGAGGTGCGTGATGCTATTATCTGCTAACCCTCATAGTACGGCTGAGTCGGAGCAATCGGAGCGCGCGGATCCGGCTTGACCAGGAAGTTCTGCGTGTAGCTCTTGCCATTTACAGTGAGCTTCGCCGTAAAATTCCCGGACACTGGCGTACCGCGTCGACGGAAACCGCCGCCGCCAGCGCCGCCCTCGACCTTTATTGGATCCCAGTAAACGCGATGCATTCCCGCTTCCGTGGCGAACGGCGCTGGCGGCTCGCGCCACAGCGCCGACGTGTTCGGGATTCCACCAGCGTTGCCACGACGGCCGCCCGCAGCAGCGGGCCGTTGTGGTTCGCTGCTGAATGTATGCAGCACCGCACCGGTGGAATCGATTATGTCGATCGTCACCGGGCCTGTCGCGGCGGACTTGAGATAGTAGTCGATCGCCGGACCGTTCGGCGAATTCGGTGTCTGCGGCTCGTCCTTCTGCAGTGGAGTGCCGTTGTCGCCGTCCTCGACAACATTGATCGAGTCACCCGGCTTGAACAGATACGCTTCTGCATTCGTGATCGTGTCGTTGATCTGACGAAGCGTGCTGATGTCGTCGATCACCCAGAATCCGCGACCGTGTGTTGCGAGGATGAGATCATTCTCGTACACCTCGAAATCGCGCATCGAGGTAACCGGCAGATTGAGCTGGAACGGTTGCCAGTGCTCACCATCATCGAAGGAGATGTGTACACCGAATTCGGTACCGGCGAACAACAGGCCGCGCCGCTTTGGATCTTCCTTGATGGTGTGGACGTAACCCTCCGCCGGCAGCCCGGCCGTGATCTTCTGCCACGTCTTTCCAGCATCGCGCGTGCGATAGATGTAGGGAGCGAAATCCTGGAGCTGATGCCGATCGACACTCGCGTACGCGGTGTTGAAATCAAAATGCGATGCTTCCATCATCGTGACCTTGCTCCACGATGTCATCTCCTTCGGAGTCACATCGGTCCACGTCCTGCCGTCGTTCATCGTCAGCTGGATCAGGCCATCATCCGTGCCGATCCACAGCATCGGCACTAGCAGTGGAGAGGGCGCGATCGTGTAGATCACACCCCGCTTGTCGTTGCCGACATCGGCGGCCGCTGCGGCATCGAGTGTGCGCGGGACGCCGGGATCCTTGCGCGTAAGATCCGGGCTGATCTGTGCCCACGTCACAGCACTGTCCGTGGTCTTGAACAGGTACTGATTTCCGTAATAAAGCGCACGAGGATCGGCGCGCGAAAATACCAGCGGCTGAGTCCAGTCCTTGCGGCCTGCCTGCGGCGGTTTCGGTGCGCTGGTACCTGCGATTGTCCGATTCTCTTCCATGTTGAATCGCTCACCGGTACCGCCGAAGATGATCCCCGGATGAAGCACGTCGCCCGCCGTGTATCCACTCTCTCCACCGGCGGCTACAGGTTCCCAGTCGCGATTCGAAATCTCCGCGAACTTGCCACGCGAACGCACCGCGACGGCGCCGCTGTCCTGCTGCGCCCCGGTCGCCCAGTACGGGAACCGGTAATCGACAGACACGTGATATATCTGCGCGATGGGTTGATTGTACCAGGAACTCCATGTGACATCGCGCGGATCTTCTGCCTTTGCGTTGCGTGTGATTACAGTACCCTGATCGCTCGCCACGATCATCGTATTCGAGTCGTCAGGCGAGACCCACGGCTGATGATAGTCATCACCACCTGGAGATCCGCGCAACGCGACCCAGCTCTTCCCGCCATCCATCGATCGCGACACCGACACGTTCGCGACATAGACGATATCGGCATCCTTTGGATCGACGATGATGTGCTCGAAGTACCAGCCGCGTCCCCAAAGCGCCTGGTCGGATGACAACCGCGTCCACGACTCACCCGCGTCGTCCGACCGGAAGAAACCGCCGATTCCGGCTGGTGACGCGAAAGGACTGACCGGACCCGTCGGCTTTGGCGCGGCCGGATCTGGCGTCAGGTTGTCGATCACGGCGTATAGACGTCGTGGATTGGTCGCGCAAACTGCGATACCGGATTTGCCCATTCCTTCGTTTGGCAGCCCGGCGGTCATCTGCTTCCACGTGTTGCCGCCGTCCGTGGACTTGAACATTCCGCCGCCCGGTCCATTGCTTGGCGCGTACACGAACCACGGTGGGCGGCGCGTATTCCAGAGGCCGGCATAAACAACGTCGGGATTCGTTGGATCGATGACTACTTCGATCGCACCGACATCCTCGTTCTTGTACAGAACCTTCTGCCAGCTCTTGCCGCCGTCCTTCGACCGGAAGATTCCGCGATCCGGATTTCCCGCGTAGTAGTGACCGATAGCCGCGACGTAGACGATGTCGGGATTGTGTGGATGCACCGCGATCTTGCCGATGTGCTGCGTGTTGTCGAGTCCGATATGCGTCCACGTCTTGCCGGCGTCGGTGGACTTGTACATGCCGTTGCCGTAGCCGGTAGAATCGCGCAGCGTGCATTCACCGCTACCGACATAGACCACATCGGGCGCCGACGGCGCGACGGTGATAGCTCCGATCGACGCTACCGGTTGAGAATCGAACACTGGCAGCCAGACTCGACCGGCGTCGATCGATTTCCAGACGCCTCCATTCACCGATCCGAAGTAAAACTCGTTCGGACGACCCGGAACACCACACACTGCATCCGTCCGTCCGCCGCGGAACGGCCCGAGCATGCGCCATCTCAGTCCGGAAAAGAGATCGGCGTAACTTTGCGGATTCTCGACAGTCGAGCCGCCGAGCGTTCGTGGGCTATTGGGACTGTGCGGTATCGAACCCTCTGCGCCTGCAGTCTGCAGGAACCGGCCGATGCCGGGTGAGGCTACGGAAAGTGCGGCGCCAACCTGTGTGGCCCGCACAAAAAAACCGCGCCGTGAAAGTCCATGTGCATCGTCCGGCAACCCGGTGCCGGCAAGGGGAAGATCGGGATCAAGGGGATCGGATGAATCGCTTTCTTTCGACACTGACTACTCCAGATTGAGCTAGGGTCCAAAAGAAAATACGTCAAACCGCGGCTACGTGTTCACGGCACCGATCTCCCTTCGCGACCGACGCTACGACCCCTCGGACGGACGCTTTCGACTCAACCGCCGCCCAGCGCCCGGAACACGTAGCTGACCTTGACGAAGAAGCCGTCGTTGGTGCGACGCAACCTCCTGAAGGCGAGCGCATCCGGTTCCGTCATCGAGTTTCCGTAACCCGCAAAGAACACCGTTCCGGGAGAGGGTCTGTAGGAAAAGAGCCAGTCTGTTCGCAAACCATTCGCGATGATTTCACTTGTCGGATCGTACGCGGTGTCTCCCTGCACCAGCAACGGCAGCCCGGTGTGCGGATCGAGCAGCGTCGATCGATCCGTCGCAGTGTACTGCGTCACTATGCGAACAAATATCGAGCGCGTTACCTGATACTCCGCTTTCACTCGCGGAATGCGTGTGAATGATGATCGAATGCCATCACTCCGCCGAGTGAATGAGCTGCTCGCATATGTCGCTCCGATGCGCAGTTGTTGCGTCGGTCGCAGGTTGACGCTTGCGTTGTAATCAAGCCGGCGCACACGCGATGTTTCGGCGAAATCCACGTCGTTACCAGTCGTCACACCCGCCGACGCATCATACTTTGCAAAACGCGGAGTGGATACCGACAGGCCGGTCAGGAATGTGGTGATCCGTGGCGACGGCACGAATGGCACCGGAGTCCCGCCATTCGACGACACAAAGTACCCGGTGTACGAAGATGGATCGAACGCGTAGCTGCCAAGCGTCGGCGAAATACCGAGCGACCAGCCGCCACGGAATGTGAATGACGCATTCGTCGACGCCTTGTCCTCGAGCAGACTCCTGTGCGCGAAGAAGTCGTCGTAATTCCAGACACCGCTGGTCGTGATGAATGCGTTGAACTTCTCCAGGAGCGCACCCGGTGCTCCGTACAGGCTGAATCTGTTGGATATGCTTGGCTGCACGATATTGGTGCGCTGAACAAAACCGTTATCGGCGGCAAAATTCCGGCTGACACCGAGCACGTTGTAATGGAAACCATATGCGCGCCCCGTACGATCGACGACTGCCTCCCACATAGGCGCGGTGCTCGAAATTCCGTTCTGGCTCGTGTTGCTGAACGCACTCTGGAATTGCGCGTAGTACAGCCGGCCGAAAACGTAGTGAATGTCGCCGTCGACAACCCGATTGGTTCGGCCGCCGCCAACACGGTCGCTGTACAGGAATCCGGCGACACTCTGTGCACCGAATCCGCGACTGAGTCGCAGAATGTCGACGAGCGGATGGTCGCCATTGGTCGTGGTGGTTGACGCGTCCAGCGCGGACAGCGCGGCGATATTCGTTCGACCCAGTATCCCGGTGAGCTTCACCGCCGCGGTCGGTTGCACTATCGTGCGCGTATAGACGAGCGTATTGGGTACGTTGAACTGGTCACTTCCTTCCACGAAGAAGGGACGTTTTTCGGCGTAGAACAACGCGAACCGCTGATCGGCGGCAATCTGTGTCGCGTCAGCTTCGACCTGGGAGAAGTCAGGCTTGATCGTCCCGTTCAGAACGAAGTTGCTGCCCAGCGCCCATCGGACATTTCCGCCAAGTTGCGGCTTGGAGCTGTACTTCCAACGGCCAAGCGTGGAATCACAGCACGGATTACCGATGACGGTGTTCGTCAGCTCCGGATTGATGCTCACGACCTGTCCGTGATGCATGTCGTGCATTCCGATCAGCATTCCTTCCTGATTTATGAAACTCGCCGCACCACTGCGTGCCGGCGTCCACGTCTCCTTGTAGCCGCTATGTTGCACGTTGCGCTGAATCTGGATTCCCCAGTTCTGAATCGACGCGGTGGGGTAGCGCAGGCTGCTGAACGGAATGCGAATCTCCACCTCGTAACCCCACGGAGTCACCTGGCCTTTCGATTCCCAGAGGAAGTCCGCGCTCAGATCGATCTGGCCCGGCGAGACATTGGCGCCAGGGATGAATCCACCCGTCTCGTTCCTGGTACCGTCCGCCTGTATGCCGAGCGGGTTCACCACAAACACCAGAGCCTTGTTTCGCTCATTGAACGTGTCGAGGTGAATCTCGGTGTTGTCGTCGGAGCTGACATTGTCGCGATCAGCGAGAGTCGCGCGCACGGGCCCATGCGGTTCGAACGCGCGTATCCCGAAATAGATCGCCCTGGCCGAGTACCATACCAGGACCTCCGTGGAGTCCGGCGACGGACGGTTGTCGGCGGGTGCGTACTCGGAAAAGCCCGTCAGTACCGCAGCGCGGCGCCATTCTGGCTCGGTCAGATTTCCGTCGATGACTACAGTTGTATCGATACGTGGCGCATGCGCAGCTATCTCGCCCGCTCGGCCGTTGTAAACGGAACCGGGCTGAGCGACGATGAGCTGGAACGCACCAAAAAGTGCAAGGAGCATGATGCGCGAAATGTAGTGACGCGCGCGAGTCGCGCGAGCGGCTGCTGCGGCTACATTAAACGAATGCTTACTTTTTACATTCGACGCGGTCTTGCCGCGCTCCCGCTGCTTGGCGTACTGGCGTTGGGACCGCTACCAGTGGAGAGTCAAAGCGCTCCAGCAACATCTCTCAACGCACACGAGAGGGCACTTGTGAGCGCCGTCGACACGCACAACGCAGCCGCGCTCGCGTTGCTGATCAGTGTGGTCAACATGAACAGCGGATCTCTCAATCTCGCTGGTGTGCGCAAAGTCGGTGACGTCTTCCGCGCGCAGTACGACTCGCTCGGATTCACAACACACTGGGTCGACGGAAGCGCGTTCCAGAGAGCCGGCCATCTGATCGCGGAGCACCCGGGCCCCGGGCCCAAACTGCTGTTGATCGGTCATCTCGACACCGTTTTCGAGCCTGACAGTCCGTTCCAGCAATTCAGAATGCTGAACGATTCGACCGCGACCGGGCCGGGCGTCATCGACATGAAAGGCGGCGACGTGATTGCGCTCTATGCCCTCAGTGCGCTGAAGCAGGCTGGTCTGCTGGATCGGATGAACGTCACGGTCGTGTACAACGGCGACGAGGAGGAGTCCGGCACGCCACTCAGCCTCGCGCGCAAGTCTCTCATCGACGCCGCGAAAGGCGCCACAGCCGCACTCGGCTTCGAAGACGCGGCCGGTGATCCGCGCACAGCAGTCATCTCGCGACGCGGCGACGACGGGTGGACGCTGCGCACGACGGGCGTTCCCGCACACTCGTCGCAGATCTTCACCCCTGATGTCGGGGCCGGCGCCATATATGAAGCCGCTCGTATCCTCGATCAATTCTACCAGAAGCTGTCGCACGAACAGTATCTGACATTCAATCCCGGCTTTGCGCTGGGCGGAACGGATGTCCGGCCCGATACGAGTGGGACGGAAGGAAGCGCGGCCGGCAAGACAAACGTCGTCGCGAAGGAAATGTTTATCAGTGGCGATCTTCGCACGCTCACGCCGGAGCAACTGGCCAGCTCTCGCGAGACCATGCGTGAGATAGTCGCGAACCATCTGCCGCACACGACGGCTGAAATCAAGTTCGAGGACGGATATCCCCCGATGGCTCCGACAGACGGCAACCGCAAATTGCTTTCGATCTACGACAGGGTCAGCAGAGATCTCGGCTTCGGACCCGTCGTCGCTGTCGATCCGTCGCGCGCGGGCGCCGCTGACATTTCATTCGTTGCGAACCTGGTGCCGATGGCGATCGACGGGCTCGGTCTCTCTGGTCACGATGACCACACCGTGAATGAAACCGCGGATCTTCGCATGCTTCCCGTCGTCACCAAGCGTGTCGCGGTGTTGCTGTATCGGCTCAGCAATCCCTGAGTTGAAACGAGAGTAAAACGTGGCAGGCATGATATCATGCCTGCCACGTTTTACATAGACAGTCATCCCGCCGAAGGTCGGGATCCAGTCGTCATCCTATATGCTGCGTTGCGCTACCGAGTGCGTTGCACTGGCGGTGTGTACGGAACGCGCGGCCACGAATTGTCGCCCGGGTTGTTGTCGGGGAATCGTGCACCAGGATCGAATGTTACCGATTGGATCTTGCGCCCTCCGAAGTCGAGTACCGCGTTGAACGTTCTGCTCCCGTTGAACCAGACATCCACCGGCCACGTGACGATTGCGGTGTTCGCATCGACCATGCGCGCATTCTTCATTGGTCGAATCGCTGGTCCGGTGGCTGCAAACTTGACCTGAAGAATTACCGGCGACGGCATTCCACCCGCTTCGTGCACCACGACTGTAGTGCGATTGCCGCTGGTCGTCGTGCGCTCGATCGAGCCATCGACCGATTCGGTGGTGAACAGCCAGTAATACCAGAACCAGCTCAGATCCTTGTGCAGTGCGTTGTCCATGTACAACGCGTAGTCCCACGGCGAAGGATGTTTGAAGCGCCACGCCTTCGCGTAATCGCTCATCGCGTGCCAGACCGCGGAATCTCCTACGATGCCGCCGAGCATTGAAAGCATGAGCGGCGCCTTGCCGTACGCCTGGAACGAATAGTTCGGACCGCCGTAGTTGGCATCCCACATCAACGGCGCCTCACGCTCGTCTCCGCTCGTGCGTCCGTATGACTGGCCGAGGCTGTCGAGATCCGGAGTCTGCCCGAGTCGATCGAAACGGGAGAGACGATTCATGTACTGATTGAACCCCTCGTCCATGAAGCCGTACCATGTTTCGTTTGTGCCGACCATCATCGGCCACCACTGGTGACCAGTCTCGTGATCCGACGCGCCAGCGCTCGACATGATGAACATCGGATATTCCATTCCGCCTTCCGGACCGTCCACCATGCTGAGCAGCGGATAGGTGTACGGCATCCAGAGCTTCGAATAGAACTCGAGTGCGTGTCGCGCGGTTGGCCCTGCAGTCTCGTACTTCTTCGTATTGCCCGGCTCGTAGAATATGTTGATCGGAATCACGCCCTTGCCGGGAATCGTCGCGCGCGTTGCGTCCCAGACGAATCGATCGGAAGTTGCCCATGCGACATCGCCGACCGAATCGGCTACGAAGTGCCATGTGAGGCGGTCGCCAGTGGCAGTTGATTTGCCGGGACCACGCTCGTCTGCACTGACAATGTTGATTGTGGAATCGGAGTCGAGAGCGTGCGAGAGTTTTTCTCTTGACGCAGCGGTCAGCACATCCTGCGGGTTCTGCAATACACCAGTCGATCCGACCAGCCAACCGGCAGGCATGTCGAGCTTCACGTCGAAGTGGCCGTAGTTGTTGTAGAACTCCGACGGCCCGAGATATGGATCCGTATCCCAACCGCGAAGATCGTCGTAAACAGCTACGCGTGGATACCACTGACCAACCTGATACAGCGAATCGCCCCACGCTCCCATACGGAGTCCGCGCACACCGAGCGACTGTGGAACGCGAAAGTGCCATTCGGCTTCGATCGTCGCGGTTCCCTTGGCCGGCACCGGCGAGGGCAATCTGATAGTCGCAACGGTTTGTGTCATCCCGATTGCTTCCGGATGAGTCAGCGGCGGACGAGGTTGTCCACGTGGAGAGCGGCCAGCGGAGTTGCTTCGATCGCTGAGATCGACATCGGCTCCGTTGACGCTGAGTTTTGTGACAACCATGCCATCCGTGATTTCCGGCACTGTTTCAGCACGTGGCACGTTCGCGCGATAGATGTTCTGATCGAGACGCAGCACGATGGTCGACATCGTGGAGTCGCTGTTGTTGTGAACAACGACGCGCTCGCTGCCGGAAACCGTCGCCGTCGGCGCGTCGAAGCGCGCGTTGATCGTATAGTCGTTCCACAGCTGCCAGTAATTGTGGCCCGGGCTCCCTGTGGAATCGCGCGTGCCCGCCGCCCACGCTCGGCGGATCATGTTGGTGAGAGGTATGTCGCGACGCACAGCCCGTGGTGCGTTCGAGGGAGTACCGAGCGGGACAGTCGTGGTCTGCTGCGCCAGAACGGGCGAGGCTGCGGCAGCACTCGCAAGCAGCACGAGTGTGGCGAACGATCGAACAGTCATCCAACAATCTCCTGAGCGGGACGTTTCCGAAAAAGTCTTATCGACATATATACGTGGTTCTGATCGACTCTGTCATTCCCGCGCCCAGCCACAGCCCGTCATTCCCGCGAAAGCGGGAATCCATTCGAGACCGCACTCCGAACAACATGGATCCTCGCTTCCGCGAGGATGACGCCCGGGATCAGCCCCGTCATTCCCGCGAAAGCGGGAATCCAT
>Ga0164241_10002842_pt1 | contig 18170 bp, 12 predicted proteins | sample OricomyardsoilBY_FD_108780 | JGI IMG/M metagenome (GOLD analysis project Ga0164241, IMG submission 108780) | Backyard soil microbial communities from Emeryville, California, USA - Original compost - Back yard soil (BY) | ecosystem: Environmental > Terrestrial > Soil > Unclassified | place: USA...
CGTCTACGACCCGGAGAACAAGCCCGGCGTATCGAACCTGCTGGCCATCTACTCCGCGCTCACCGGGCGCCCGCTGGACGGTCTCGCCGACGAGTTCGCGGGCAAGGGCTACGGCGACCTCAAGAAGGCCGTCGGCGAGGTTCTCGTGGAGTTCGTGACGCCCATCCAGGAACGGGTGCGCTCCTTCCTCGACGACACCGCCGAGCTGGACAAGATCCTCGCCCGCGGCGCCGAGCGGGCTCGCGAGGTCACGTCGGTGACGCTCGCGCGCGCCTACGACAAGATCGGCTTCATCCCCGCGTCCGCGCCCTGAGCAGCGGCGTTCGCGCTGCGTCACGCGGTCTGCCCGGATAGCGTTCAAGGGTGGCGGAGAAGGAGTCCTTTATCGCGCGGCAGCGCAGGCAGCGGCCGTGGTTCGACCACCTGATGCGCGCGTACGAGGCGTTCAACAACCGGTACGGCAACCACTACGGGGCCGCGATCACGTACTTCAGCGTGCTGTCGCTGTTCCCGCTGCTGATGATCGCGTTCGCGATCATGGGGTTCGTCCTCGCCGGTGACCCCGTCGCGCTGAACAACCTCAAGGAGACCGTCACCGCCGACCTGCCGGCCGGGCTCGACAAGACCATCAACGACCTGATCGACCAGGCCATCGAGTCGCGCAGCACGGTCGGCGTGATCGGCCTGCTGACCGCCGCGTACTCCGGGCTCGGGTGGATGAGCAACCTGCGCGACGCGCTGACCGCGCAGTGGGGCATCGAGCACAAGGACGTGCCGTTCCTCAAGCGGATGCGCTCGGACCTGCTGTCGCTGCTGGGGCTGGGCCTGGCGCTCGCGGTGTCGTTCGGCATCACCGCCGCCGGCAGCGGGCTCGGCTCGCTGCTGCTCGACTGGCTGGGCCTCGACGACGACGCGTGGGCGGTGTTCCTGCTGCGGGTGGCGGCGATCGTGCTCGCGGTCGCGGCGAACTGGGTGGTGTTCATCTGGGTGCTCTCGCGGCTGCCGCGGGAGAAGGTGAGCGCGAAGTCGGCCGTGCGCGGCGCTATCGCCGCGGCGATCGGGTTCGAGATCCTCAAGCAGGTAGCCACGCTGTTCCTGGCGAGCGTCACGACGTCACCGGCCGGCGTGGTGTTCGGGCCGATCATCGGGCTGCTGATCTTCGCGAACCTGGTGGCGCGGTTCCTGCTGTTCATCACCGCGTGGACGGCCACCGCGCAGGAGAACGTCCTCGCGGCCGCGCCGGAACCCCCGCCGCCCGCGGTGATCCGCCCGGTCATGGAGGTACGGGGCGGCCCGACGGCTCGGGACGCGGCGGGCCTGGTCGGGGTCGGCGCGCTACTGGGTCTGTTGTGGCGCAGGCGTTCCCGCAACCGTGACTAGCTCCCGCGCGGCTACTCGCTCGCGGCCGTGCGGTTGGCGCGGGCGACGCGGGCCCGGCGGCGGCGGAACCACATGGCGACCGTGACCATGGCGGCGAAGCCGGCGAGCATGACCAGGGGCAGGCCCACGTTGCCGAACGCGGAGCGGGCCGGCTCCCCGGGCAGCGCGCCCGCCGCCTGGTCGACAGCCTCGCGGGTGGGGTCGCTCGCCTCGTCGCCCTGGCTCGCGTCCTGCTTCGGCTGGGCCTCCGGGGCGCGGTCGACCAGCTCGCCGACCCGCTTGGCGTCCTTGGCCGCCAGGCGGAAGCCGTAGTCCAGCAGCTTGCTCGCCTGCTCGGCCAGCGGCCCCGGGTTGCGCTCGCCACGCAGCAGGACCACCGCGAGCCGCTTGCCGTTCTGCTCGGCGCCGCCGACGTAGGTGTGCCGGGCGTCGTCGGTGAAGCCGGTCTTGCCGCCGAGGAAGCCGGGGTAGACGCCGAGCAGCCGGTTGTCGTTGTTGACCTGGAAGCCCGGGTGGCCCTTGTAGCCGGGGAACTGGATGGATTCTGTCTTCACGGCCTCGGCGTACTCGTCGTACTTCATGGCCGCGCGGAAGATCAGGCTCTGGTCGTAGGCCGACGTCGTCATGCCGGGGCCGTCGAGGCCGGACGGGGTGGCCGCGCGGGTGTCGAGCGCGCCCAGCTCGTGGGCCAGCGCGTTCATCTTCTCCAGCGCCGCGTCCCGGCCGCCGAGCGTGCGGGCCAGCGCCCACGCCGCGTCGTTGCCGGACCGCATGATCAGCGCGTGCAGCAGCTGGTCGACCGTGTACGTCCCGCCGGGGCCGACGCCGACCTTCGTGCCCTCCTGGTCCGCGTCCTCCTGCGTGCCCTTCACCTTGGTGTCAGGGCGGAGTTCCTTGATCACCACGATGGCCAGCAGGCTCTTGATCAGCGACGCGGGCCGCTCGCGGGCGTGCGGGTCCTTGGCCGCCAGCACGTCTCCGCTGTCGAGGTCGGTGATGGCCCACGTCGCGGCGCTGATGCCACCGGGCGGGGCGGATGCGTTCTGCGGCTGGATGATGCCGCAGTCACCCATTCGAGGTCCTCCCACCGGGTCCTCGGGGACCGGTAGTGGGTCCGGGGTGGAGGTCCCGGGCTTCGGCTCCTCCGACGTGTCGATGGGTGCCGGCGGCAGCTGGCGGGCTTCGCAGGCACCGCGCTGCGCCTGCGTCCGCTGGTGGGAATCGCGGTTGGCCCGCTGCTCGGCCGACGCGGCCGGCGCGGCGAAAACAGCCGCGATGACCAGGGCACAGAGCGACACGACGGAGGCGGGAACGAACCTGACGGTTGCGTGACGCACGGACCCAAGCCTAGGGCCAAGGTCGACTTCGCCGACGCCGACCCTCCGGCAGACCGACCACGGGGGCTCTACCAGCTGAATGAGTCGGTAAAGCCCCCGTTGGGGTGAAATCCCGTAACGATCAGGCCTTGGCCTTGTCGTCGGTCTTGTCGTCGATCTCTGCCTCGGCGGCGGCACGCTTGACCGCGTCGACGCCGTTGATCACGCCGGACTTGGTCGTGTAGCTCTCGCCGGTCGCGACGATCTCGCCGTTGCCGGCCTTCAGACGGAAGCGGAACTCGCCCTTCGCGTCCTTGTAGATCTCGAACTTCGCCGCCATGTGCATCTCCAAAATGTCCGGATTTGTCGGATGACACCGCGGCCGGATGGGGACCAGGGTCGCGGGGCGCCGAAGTCTACGTCCGGCTGATGTGGGGCGAGGTTAAATTGTGCAAAGAAGACATCGGCGAGGAGTGGCCCCACATGACCGCATCGAACCCCGGCCAGCAGCCGGCGGTCCGCTCGCGCCAGCAGTCGAGGTTGCTGGCGCTGCTGCGGGACGAGGGCCCCATGTCACGGGTCGCGCTCGGCGAGCGGCTGGAGCTGCCGCGGGCGAAGCTGACCGGCGAGCTGACCCGGCTGGTGGACACCGGTCTGGTGGAGATCGGCGGGCCGGCGGCCAGCCGCGGCGGGCGGCGCTCCACGCTCGTGCACCTCGCCGACGACCTGCGCTTCGTCGCCGCCGACGTCGGGGCCACGTCGGTCAACGTCGCGATCACCGACGGCCGCTGCGAGGTGCTGGCCAGCCAGAGCGAGGACTGCGAGGTCCGGCTCGGCCCGGTGCCGGTGCTCGGCCTGGTGGTTGATCTGGTGAACCGGGTGCGGGACAAGGCACCCGGCCGGCTCATCGGCGCCGGGATCGGCCTGCCCGGCCCGGTCAGCTTCCGCGACGGCATGCCGGTCGCGCCGCCGATCATGCCCGGCTGGGACCGCTACCCGGTGCGCGACGAGCTGGCCGGCAAGTGGGGCTGCCCGGTCACCGTGGACAACGACGTGAACGTGATGGCGCTCGGCGAGCGGCATGCCGGCGTCGCCCGCTCGCTCGACGACCTGATCTTCGTCAAGGTCGGCACCGGCATCGGCTGCGGCATCGTGCTCGGCGGCCGGGTCTACCGCGGGGTGGCCGGCACCGCGGGCGACATCGGCCATATCAGGTTGGACGACTACGGCCCGGCCTGCGCGTGCGGAGAGGTCGGCTGCCTGGAGGCGTACTTCGGCGGCGCCGCGCTCGCCCGCGACGCGCTGACCCTGGCCCGCAGCGGCCGGTCCGCGATGCTCGCCGAGGCGCTCACCCAGGGCGGCAAGCTGACCGCGCAGGACGTCGGCGAGGCGGCGGTGGCCGGCGACTTCGCCGCGGCGAACCTGGTCCGGGAGGGCGGGCGGCGGCTCGGGCACGTGGTCGCCTCGCTGGTGAGCTTCCTCAACCCGGGCATGGTCGTGATCGGCGGCGGCGTGTCGCGGCTCGGGCACCCGCTGCTGGCCGAGGTGCGCAGCTCGGTGTACCGCCGCTCGCTGCCGCTGGCGACGGGGAACCTGCCGATCGTGCTCTCGGAGCTGGGCGAGCTGGCCGGCGTCACGGGCGCCGCCTGGTCCGCCACCGACCGAGCCTTCACCGCCACCAACTGACGCGCGAGTCCAACCCCGCGAGTCCAGCGCCCGGCGCCGCCGAGCCCTAGCGACGCTCGCGCCCGGCGCTGCCGAATCCAGCGCTCCGGTTCCGCGAGTCCGGCATTCCGGCCGAGCAGTCCGGCACTCCGGCCAAGCGAGTCGGACGCCCGGCGCTGCCGAGTCCGGCTGACTCGCGGGTTTCGATGTTCAGGCCGCGCGAGTCGAGCACTCGCCTCGCGCGGCCGGCGTTCGGGCCGCGAGCCCGGACCGGCACCGGGAGTCGGCCCGGACACCGCCAAGTCCGGCGCTCGCCAATCCGGCGGTCCGGCTCCGCGAGCCGGCACCCGGCTTCGCGAGTCCAATGCTCAGAGTTCGCGAGTCCAACCGCCGCCAGCGAGTCCAGCACCCGGCGCCGCCGGGTTCAACGTCCAGCTCTGCGGGTCCAAACGCCAAGCTCCGCGAGTTCGACGCCCGGCGCCCGAGCCCCAGCGACACTCGCGAGTCCGACACTCAGTCCGCGCGATTCCAACGCAGCGAGTCCGGATGCCCGGCGCCAGGAGTCATCGCCCGGCACTGCCGAGTCCGGCACTCCAGCCCCGCGAGTCCAATCGCCGCACGCGAGTCCGGCACTCGAGCCGTGCGAGTCCAGCGCCCGCCGGCCGTGCGCCCGACGCCACCTGCCCGTGTCCGGCGACTCACCGCGGCGTTTGCGCGGGGGCAGCCCCGCTCGCCGATCCGGACGCCCAGGGCGGGCCGGGCGAGGGACTCGCGCGCTCTGCACGTCGGACTCGCGCGGCGTGGGCGTTGGACTCGCGAGCTTGGGGGATCTGTCCAGTTTCGTTACCGGATCGCGGCCGGGGTGCTGCGCTCGAGCCAGACCGTCACTTCGCGCGATTCCAGCACTACTTTTGACGAAAGTCCCCAAAAGATCGATCCAGATGTTGCGCCAATTGGGGTATTGCGACCATCATTGCCGCTACGGGACGCTCTGATGTGAGTTGGAGCACCGAGTTTCGATCGGGCCCTCAACGAAGTGGAGCACCGCCGGTGGGCCAAAGCCGACCAGTGGACCAGGCCGGTCTGCGCCGAGGGAACCTCGCCCTCCTGGTGCGGACCCTGCGTGAGCACGGCGCCCTCTCCCGGGCCCAGCTCGCGGTCCGCTCCGGGCTGTCGAAGGCCACCGTCTCCAGCCTCGTCACCGACCTGGAGCTGCGCGGGCTCGTGCACGACGCGGGCGTCTCCGCGGGCGGGCAGGGCAGGCCCGGCCAGCTCGTCGACCTGCGGCCGACCAGCGTGTGTGGCGTCGGGCTGGACGTGCACGTGGGACACGTCGGCGCGGTCGTCACCGACCTGTCCGGCGAGATCCTCTTCCGCCGCCGGGTCATCGTGGACGTGCCGAGCATCGGGCCGGAGCGCGCGTTGGACCAGCTCGCCGAGCTGACGAACGACGCGCTCACCGAGGTCAAGGGCCTCGTCGGGCCGCCGGTCGGCGTGACGCTGTCCGTGCCGGGGCTTGTCGACCGCGACGCCGGGACGGTCACGTTCGCGCCCCGGCTGCGCTGGCGCGACGTCGCGGTCGCCGACGGGCTGGCCGCGCGCACCGGGCTGCCGCTGGACCACATCGCCGTCGACAACGACGCGAACCTCGGTGCGGAGGCCGAGCTCGCCGCGATGAGCGAGAAGGTCGGCGACCTCGTCTACCTGACCGGCGACTTCGGCATCGGCGGCGGCGTGATCTCCGGCGGCCGGCTGGTGCGCGGCTCGATCGGCTTCGCGGGCGAGATCGGGCACATGGCCATGGACCCGCTCGGCCCCTACTGCTCGTGCGGCCGGCGCGGCTGCTGGGAGACCCAGGTCGGCCTCGGTGCGCTGCTGCACGCGTGCGCCGACCCCGACGACCCGGTCCGCGACCCCACGCTCGACCTCGACCAGCGGATGCGCATCGTCCGCTCGCGCGCCGAACGACAGGACCGGCGCACGCTCGACGCGCTGCACCAGATCGGCACCGAGCTCGGCCTCGGAGTGTCGATCCTGGTCAACCTGCTCAACCCGGCCGTCGTCGTGCTCGGCGGCTACTTCGCGGCGCTGCCCGAGTGGCTCGTCGAGCCGATCCGCAACCAGGTCGTGGCGAACGTGCTCGCCCCCGGTGCGGGCGGCGCGCGGGTCGTCGGCTCACGGCTCGGCTTCACCGCGGCCACCACCGGCGGCGCGCTCGCCTCGCTGCGCCGCGTCCTCGACGACCCGACCGTCGTACCCACCGCCCAGCAAGACGACGAGGAGGCGCCGGCATGAGCGAACCGGACCCGGATGCCGAGGTCCTCTTGACGATGACGGGCATCGTCAAGACCTTTCCCGGCGTGCGCGCGCTGGACGGCGTGGACCTGGAGGTCCGCGCCGGCGAGGTGCACTGCCTGCTCGGCCAGAACGGCGCGGGCAAGTCGACGTTGATCAAGGTTTTGTCCGGCGCGCACCAGCCGGACGGCGGCGTGATCGAGTGGCGCGGCCGCACGGCCACGCTCGGCTCGCCGGTCGCCGCGCTGAACCTCGGCATCGCCACCATGTACCAGGAGCTGGACCTCGTCGACGGCATCTCGGTGGCGGAGAACATCTTCCTCGGCCACGAGCTCGCCACGTTCGGCTTCCCGCAGCGCCGGCGGATGCGCAACGAGGCGCGGGCGCTGATGCGCAGGCTCGGTCACCCGGAGATCCCGGCGGGCCGCGAGGTCGGCCTGCTGTCGGCCGCGGGCCAGCAGCTGGTGTCGATGGCCAGGGCGCTCGTGCACAACGCGCGGCTGATCATCATGGACGAGCCGACCGCCGCGCTCGCCGCCGACGAGGTGGACAACCTGTTCCGCATCGTCGAGGAGCTGACCGCCGAGGGCGTGGCGGTCGTCTACATCTCCCACCGGCTGGAGGAGATCCGCCGCATCGGGCACCGGGTCACCGTCCTCAAGGACGGCCGCACGGTCGCGGCCGGTCTCAACGCGCAGCAGACGACCACCAACGAGCTGGTCAACCTGATGTCCGGGCGCATGGTCGAGACGGTGTTCCCGAAGCGCGACGTGACCACCGCGGACGAGACGACCGAGGTGCTGCGCGTGGAGGGGCTGACCCGCGGCAGCGAGTTCGCCGACGTCAGCTTCACCGTCAACGCCGGGGAGATCGTCGGCATCGCGGGCCTGGTCGGCGCCGGCCGCAGCGAGGTCCTGGAGACCGTGTTCGGCGCGCGCAAGGCCGACGCGGGCGCGGTCTGGGTCGACGGCAAGCGTTTGCGCGCGGGCAGCGTGCCGGCCGCGGTGGCCGCCGGGGTCGGGCTCGCGCCGGAGGAGCGCAAGAGCCAGGGCCTGCTGCTGGACCAGTCCGTGGCCAACAACGTCGTGCTGGCGAGCCTGCCCGAGTACAGCCGGGCCGGGTTCTCCGAGCGCGGCAAGGAGCTTCGGGACTCGCGCACCACGCTCGAGCGGCTCGACCTGCGCCCGGCCGACCCGCGCCGGATCGTGCGCACGCTGTCGGGCGGCAACCAGCAGAAGGCGGTCGTGGCGCGCTGGCTGGTGCGGGACTGCAAGGTCCTGCTGCTGGACGAGCCGACGCGCGGCGTGGACGTCGGGGCGCGCGCCGAGCTGTACCGGCTGATCCACGAGCTCGCGGCGGCCGGGGTGGCCGTCGTGCTGGTGTCCAGCGAGGTTCCGGAGGTGCTCGGTCTGTCCGACCGGGTGCTGGTGATGCGTGAGGGCCGCCTGCTCACCGAGGCGCCGGCGAGCGAACTCACGGAGGCGGCCGTGCTCGACATGGTCATGGAAGGCAGCGAGGTGATGGCGTGAGTGACCTGAGCGAGAGGTCCACAGTGGACCCTGAGCCGAAGCCCGACCCCGAGGCGAAGGCGGCGCTCGAGTCGGATCCCGTACAGACCGGTCCCGCGGGCGGGGTGCGCACGCCGAGCGGGCTGCGGCTGGACATCCGGCTGGCGATCCTGATCGGCGTGCTGATCGCGCTGTGCGTGGTCGGGTACATCACCGCGCCCGACACGTTCCTGTCCGAGAGCAACATCTCCACGATGCTGCGGCTCGCGGCGGCGATCGGCGTGGTCAGCGTCGGCATGACGTTCGTGATCATCTCCGGCGGCATCGACCTGTCCGTCGGCTCGATGGTCGCGCTCGCCAGCGTCTGGATGACCACGCTCGCGACGCAGTCCTACGGGATGTTCGTGATGATCGTGTGCGCGCTCGCCGTGGGGCTGGGCGCGGGGATGATCAACGGCGTCCTGATCGCGTACGGCCGGGTGGTGCCGTTCATCGCGACGCTCGCGATGTACGCGTCGGCCCGGGGCCTCGCCGAGCGGCTCTCCGAGCGGCGCACGCAGGTCGTCACCGTCCAGAGCTACCTGGAGTTCTTCCGCGGCGACCTGCTCGGCATCCCGGTGCTGATCTGGATGCTCGCCGTGGTGTACGCGATCGGCTGGGTGGTGCTCAACCGCACCACGTTCGGCAGGCGCACGTTCGCGGTCGGCGGCAACGCCGAGGCCGCGCGCCTGGCCGGCATCAACGTCAAGCGCCACACGGCGTACGTGTACGCGCTCGCCGGACTGTGCTGCGGGATCGCCGCGCTGATGGTCGTCGCCCGCACCACATCGGGCGCCTCGACCAACGGGCAGTTCTACGAGCTGGACGCGATCGCGGCGGTCGTCATCGGCGGCACGTTGCTGACCGGCGGCCGCGGCACGCTGATCGGCACGCTCATCGGCGTGCTGATCTTCACCGTGGTGAACAGCATCTTCACCCAGAACAACCTCGAGACCGACATCCAGAACATCGCCAAGGGCGTGATCATCATCGCCGCCGTGTTGCTGCAGTACAGCACCACGCGTACCCGCAAGACCTAGCGCGGGACCCCGACCCCGCGATCATCCAATTCGGACAGTACAAGGGAGTACCCATGTCGCAGGACCCGTCCCTGGCCCGCCGCCGGTTCCTCCTCGGCGCCTCCGCGCTCGGCGCGGGCGCCCTGGTGGTCGGCTGCACGTCGAACGAGCCGGCCAATGCCAACAGCAACCAGGTGGCCGCCGGTGGCGGCGACAACGACCAGCCAGGCAAGGAGGTCACGATCGGCTTCTCCGCGCCGGCCGCCGACCACGGCTGGATCGCCGCGATCACCAAGAACGCCAAGGCGCAGGCCGACGCGTTCAAGGACGTCAAGCTGAACGCCACCGAGGGCACCAACGACGTCAACCAGCAGATCGCCCAGGTCGAGTCGCTGGTCAACGACGGCGTCGACGTGCTGGTCATCCTGCCCTTCGACGGCAAGGCGCTGACCGCGACCGCGCAGGAGGTCATGGACAAGGACATCCCGGTCATCAACCTCGACCGCGTCTTCGACACCCCGCTCGCGTACCGCACCTGGATCGGCGGTGACAACTACCGCATGGGCGTCAACGCCGGCGGCTACATCGCCGAGCAGATGAAGGCCAAGGGCGTGGCGAACCCGGTCATCGGCGAGGTGGCCGGCATCGACTCGCTGCCGCTGACCCAGGAACGCAGCAAGGGTTTCAAGGACGCGCTGGCGAAGGCCGGGTTCAAGGTCGGCCCGCGGGTGGCCGCCGAGTTCACCGCCGAGTCCGGTGAGAAGCAGACGGCGAACCTGCTGCAGGGTGCGTCCAAACTGGACGCTCTGTGGAACCACGACGACGACCAGGGCATCGGCGTGATGGCCGCGATCGACTCGGCCGGCCGCAGCGAGTTCATCATGGTCGGCGGCGCCGGTTCGCGGGACATGATGGACCGCATCAAGGCCGACAACACGGTCATCAAGGCGACCGTCCTCTACAGCCCGTCGATGGCGTCCACCGCGATCTCGCTCGCCCGGCTGCTCGGCCAGAACAAGGGCGTCGCCGACTTCGCCGAGCACGAGATCCCCGCGTTCATCACGACCTACTCCGCCGTGGTGACCAAGGAGAACGTCGACTCGTACCTGGACATCGGCTTCGCTTCCTGAGCAGGGGCCGGGAAACCAGAGCGGAGTGCGAGTTGACAGTCCACACGGACACGGAGGATGAGTGATGACTGAGGGCAGCGGGGGCGGCGAGGAACGCGGCGGCCGGATAGGGATCGGGATGGTCGGCCACGCGTTCATGGGCGCGGTGCACTCCCACGCCTGGCGGACCGCGCACCGGTTCTTCGACCTGCCGATGGTTCCGCACCTCGCCGTCCTCGGCGGGCGTGACCTCGCCAGGACGAAGACCGCCGCGGCGAAGTACGGCTGGGCGAGCGTCTCGACCGACTGGCGGGACGTCGTGGCGTCCGACGACGTGCAGCTGGTCGACGTGTGCACGCCGGGGGACACGCACGCGGAGATCGCCATCGCGGCGCTCGCCGCGGGCAAGCACGTGCTGTGCGAGAAGCCGCTCGCCAACACCGTCGCGGAGGCCGAGGAGATGGCGGCCGCCGCGGCGGAGGCGGCCGCCCACGGGATCCGCTCGATGGTTGCCTTCAACTACCGCCGGGTGCCCGCCATCGCGTACGCGCGCAAGCTCATCCAGGACGGCCGGATCGGCGCCGTCCGGCACGTCCGCGCGGTGTACCTGCAGGACTGGCTCTCCGACGAGCAGGCGCCGATGGCCTGGCGGCTGCGCAAGGACAAGGCGGGCTCGGGCGCGCTCGGCGACCTGGGCGCGCACATCGTGGACGCCACCCAGTACCTCGTGGGCGACCTGCTCACGGGGGTGTCCGCGATGCTGAACACGTTCGTCCACAAGCGACCGAACGAGTCCGGTGAGCTCGACGACGTCACGGTGGACGACGCGGCGCTGTTCCTCGGCCGCTTCGCGAACGGTGCCGTGGCGAGCTACGAGGCGACGCGGTTCGCGCTGGGCCGCAAGAACGCCATGCGGGTGGAGGTCAACGGGTCGCTCGGGTCCATCGCGTTCGACTTCGAGTCGATGAACGAGCTGTCGTTCTTCGACGGGTCGGAGGGGGACGCCGGCGGGTTCCGCCGGATCCTGGTCACCGAGCCGACCCACCCGTACGTCGGCGCGTGGTGGCCGCCCGGGCACCTGCTGGGCTACGAGCACACGTTCACCCACGAGGTCGTCGACCTCGTCCGGGCCATCGCGGACGGGACCGACCCGGCGCCGTCGTTCGCCGACGGGCTGCAGGTGCAGCGGGTGCTCGACGCCGTGGAGCGCAGCGCGGGCGCCGGTTCGGGGTGGACGGACATCGAGACGGGAGGATTGTCATGACCGATTACCAGCCGCGGCCCGAGCACAGGTTCAGCTTCGGGCTGTGGACCGTTGGCTGGCAGGGCGTCGACCCGTTCGGCGTGGCCACCCGCGAGCCGATGGATCCCGCGTACGCGGTGGAGAAGCTGGCGGAGCTCGGCGCGTGGGGCGTGAGCTTCCACGACGACGACGTGATCCCGTTCGGCGCGGACGACACCGACCGGGCCGGCCGGATCGCGAGCTTCCGCAAGGCGCTGGAGTCCACCGGGCTCGTGGTGCCGATGGCGACCACGAACCTGTTCACCCACCCGGTGTTCCGGGAGGGCGCGCTGACCGCGAACGACCGGGACGTCCGGCGGTTCGCGCTGCGGAAGATCCTGCGCAACCTCGACCTCGCGGCCGAGCTCGGCGCGAAAACCTACGTCATGTGGGGCGGCCGGGAGGGCGCGGAGTCGCCGTTCGCGAAGGACGTGCGGGCCGCGCTGGACCGCTACGCGGAGTCGGTCAACATCCTCTGCGCGTACGTGCGCGAGCAGGGCTACGACATCCGGTTCGCGCTGGAGCCCAAGCCCAACGAGCCGCGCGGCGACATCCTGCTGCCGACGATCGGGCACGCGATCGCGTTCATCGGCGAGCTGGAGGAGCCCGACCGCGTGGGGCTCAACCCGGAGGTCGGGCACGAGCAGATGGCCGGCATGTCGGTCGTGCACGGATACGCCCAGGCGTTGTGGCACGGAAAACTGTTCCACCTCGACCTGAACGGGCAGAACGGTGCGAAGTACGACCAGGATCTGCGATTCGGCAACGGCGATGTGAAAAGCGCGTTCGCGCTCGTCGATTTGCTCGAGCGAGCCGGCTACGAAGGCCCCAGGCACTTCGACTTCAAGCCGGCGCGCACCGAGGACGAGTCGGGCGTGTGGGCCTCGGCCGCGGCGTGCATGCGCAACTACCTGATCCTGGCCGACAAGGCCCGCGCGTTCCGGGCCGACCCGGATGTGGCCGCCGCGCTGGAAGCCAGCAGGGTAGGCCAATTGGCCGAGCCCACCCTCGCGCCCGGCGAGACCCTCGCCGACCTGCGGGCCGAGGAGCTGGACGCCACCGAGGCGGGCGGCCGTGGGGCGCACGCGGAACACCTGGACCAGCTGGCGCTGGAATACCTGTTCGGCACCCGCTGAAAGCCGAGCCGAAAAGGCGACGCCGCCGGACCCATCACGCCCGGCGGCGCCGCGTACACGGAAAGGAGAAATGTCCTTCTCGCGGTCCCTGATTTCCCTGAGACGAGGAGAAAAGTACCAGTGCGAGGGCATAGTTCGAACAGTTACCGGACAAAACCACCCGGGGTGAGGCAGGGGCTACGCGGCGCGTCGCGGTTCGCGATCGGCGCCCTGGCACTGCTGACCGGCATGGGGGTGGCGTCCGCCGAACCGGCCGCGCAGCACGAGGATCCGACCGTCCTGGTGTTCTCCAAGACCGCCGGCTTCCGGCACGACTCCATCCCCGCCGGTATCGCCGCCATCCGGCAGCTCGGCGCGGAGAACGGGTTCGCCGTCGAGGCGACCGAGGACGCGGGCGCGTTCACGGCCGAGAACCTGTCCCACTACTCCGCGGTCGTGTGGCTCTCGACCACGGGCGATGTGCTGAACACCGAGCAGCAGACGGCGTTCGAGAACTACCTGGCCGCCGGCGGTGGCTACGCAGGCGTGCACGCCGCGGCCGACACCGAGTACGACTGGCCCTGGTACGGCGAGCTCGTCGGCGCCTGGTTCAAGTCGCACCCGGCGATCCAGCAGGCCACGGTCAAGGTGGCCGAGCACGACCATCCGTCGACGGCGTCGCTGCCCGACTCGTGGACGCGCACCGACGAGCTCTACAACTACCGCACCAACCCGCGCGGAGGAGTGCACGTGCTGGCCACGCTCGACGAGTCGACCTACGACCCGGGCGGCGACGCGATGGGCGACCACCCGATCGCCTGGTGCCACCCGCAGAACGCCGGCCGCTCCTGGTACACGGGGCTGGGCCACACGATCGAGTCCTACGCCGAGCCGGAGTTCCTGTCCCACCTGGCCGGCGGCATCAAGTACGCGGCAGGCCTCGAGGAGGCCGACTGCTCGCCGGACTCGACCGGCCCGGACGACCCGCCCGCGGACTCCGACTTCGACCAGATCACTCTCGCGAAGGGCGAGGAGGTCACCGGCGAGCCGATGGCGATGGCGGTGCTGCCCGACCGGCGGGTGCTGCACACCTCGCGCGACGGCCGCGTGTGGCTGACCACCCCGGAGGCGAGCACGTCGCTCGCCGCCACGATCCCGGTGTACAACCACGACGAGGACGGCCTGCAGGGCATCGCGGTCGACCCGCACTTCGCCGAGAACCACTGGGTGTACACGTACTACGCGCCGCCGCTGGACACCCCGGCCGGGGACGCGCCCGCGGGCGGCACGCCTGCGGACTTCGAGCCGTTCCAAGGCCACAACCAGCTGTCCCGCTTCAAGCTCACCGATGCGGGAACGCTGGACCTGGCCAGCGAGCAGCAGATCATGGAGGTCGCGACCGACCGCGGCCGCTGCTGCCACGTCGGCGGCGAGATCGACTTCGACGGCGCGGGCAACCTGCTCATGTCCACGGGCGACGACACCGACCCGTTCGAGTCCGACGGTTACACGCCGATCGACGAGCGGGCCGACCGCAACCCGGCCTTCGACGCGCAGCGCACCTCGGGCAACACCAACGACCTGCGCGGCAAGGTCCTGCGGATCACCGTGGCCGACGACGGCAGCTACACCATCCCCGAGGGCAACCTGTTCGCGCCGGGCACGGAGAAGACCCGTCCGGAGATCTACGCGATGGGCTTCCGCAACCCGTTCCGGATGGCCGTCGACAAGCAGACCGGCTGGATCTACCTCGGCAACTACGGTCCGGACGCCGGTGCGGCGAACCCGGCCCGCGGTCCGGGCGGCATCGTCGAGTTCGACCTGTTGAAGGGCCCGGGCAACTACGGGTGGCCGTACTGCATCGGCGACAACCAGCCGTTCGTCGACTACGACTTCGCCTCCGGCGCGTCGGGTCAGGCGTTCGACTGCGCGGCGCCGAAGAACGAGAGCCCCAACAACACGGGCCTGGTCGACCTGCCACCGGCGATCGCCGCGTGGATCCCGTACGACGGCGGTTCGGTGCCCGAGTTCGGCACCGGCGGCGAGTCGCCGATGGGCGGCCCGGTGTACCGCTACGACGCGAACCTGGACTCGCCGACGAAGTTCCCGGAGTTCTACGACGGCAAGGACTTCGCCTACGAGTGGGACCGCGGCTGGATCCACACGATCGAGGTCGCGGCGAACGGCGAGCGCGGCGCGATCGAGCCGTTCTTCGACTCGATGACGCTGACCAGGCCGATGAACGTCGAGTTCGGCCCGGAGGGCTCGCTGTACGTGCTGGACTACGGCAGCGGCTACTTCGGCGGCGCGGAGGACTCCGCGCTCTACCGGATCGACTACACCAAGGGCCACCGCACGCCCGAGGTCTCGCTGGCGGCGGACCAGACGTCCGGTCCGGCGCCGCTGACCGTCCACTTCGACCCGGCGGGCACGCAGGATCCGGACGGGGACGCGCTGACCTACGCGTGGGACTTCGACGGGGACGGCACGACCGACTCCACGGAGGCCGGACCGGTCGACCACACCTACGCGACGCCGGGCCAGTTCTCGGCGAAGCTGTCGGTGACCGACACGACCGGGCTGACCGGCGCGGCCAGCGTCGTGATCACCGCGGGCAACACCGCGCCCTCGGTGACGCTCGACGCTCCGGTGAACGGCGGGTTCTTCGGCTTCGGTGACACGGTGCCGTTCCACGTCGCCGTGACCGATCCCGAGGACGGCACGATCGACTGCTCGAAGGTGGTCGTCGAGTACATCCTCGGCCACGACAACCACGGCCACCCGCTGTCGCGGGCGACCGGGTGCGACGGTGAGATCGCGACGCCCGCCGACGAGGGCCACGGCGCGGACTCGAACGTGTTCGGCGTGATCCACGCGAGCTACACCGACTCCGGTGCGCCGGACGCGCCGCCGCTGACCGGGCAGGACGAGGCCGTGCTGCAGCCGAAGCTGAAGCAGGCCGAGTTCTTCACCGAGCAGAACGGCGTCCAGGTGGTCAACCACGACGGCGCGTCGGGCGGCAAGCGGGTCGGCTACATCGATCCCGGTGACTGGCTGAAGTTCGACCCGGCGAACCTGGTCGGAGTGGACGCGATCGGCTACCGGGTGTCCTCGGGCGGCCCTGGCGGCACGATCGAGGTGCACAAGAACGCGCCCGACGGCCCGCTGGTGCAGACGGTCCAGGTGGCCAACACCGGCAGCCCGGACAACTACGTCGACATCGCGCCGGCGCCGATCACCGACCCGGGTGGCACCGGCCCGCTCTACCTCGTGTTCCAGGGCAGCGGCGGCGGTCTGTTCGACGTGGACGCGATCAACGTCGAGGGCGCGGGCGTGGCCGGAGGTGGCTCCGGTCCGCAGGAGTGCACGCCGACCGCGCCGGAGGACGGCTACCGCAGCCTGTTCGACGGCACGTCGTCGAGCCTCTCGCGCTGGCACCATGCCGGACCCGGCTCGTTCACCCTGCAGGACGACTGCACGCTCCTGTCCGCGGGCGGGCTCGGGTTGCTGTCGTTCGACGAGGAGTTCAACGCCTACAGCCTGAAGGTCGACTGGAAGGTCGCGGGCGACGACAACTCCGGTGTCTTCGTCGGCTACCCGGACGTCGGCGAGGACCCGTGGGTGGCGGTGAACGAGGGCTACGAGATCCAGATCGACGCGACGGACGCGGACGACCGGACCACCGGTTCGATCTACTCGTTCCAGTCGGCGGATCTCCCGGCCCGGGATGCCGCGCTGCACCCGCCGGGTGAGTGGAACAGCTACGAGATCGTGGTGCAGGGGCAGACCATCAAGGTCTATCTCAACGGAGCGCTCGTCAACGACTTCGTGAGCACCGATCCCGCGCGGGACCTCACCCAGGGTTTCGTCGGCATCCAGAACCACGGCGACGGTGATGACGTCTTCTTCCGCAACATCCAGATCAAGGAGATCGCGGACGAGACGGCGCCGGTCACCACGGCGACGTTCGCCGATCCGGGGCCGGCGGGCTGGCACCCGGGCACCGTGCCGGTCGAGCTGTCGGCGACCGACGCGGGCCAGGGCGTGGACGGCATCGAGTATCGCTTGGACGACGGCGACTGGACGCCTTACACGGGCACGGTTTCGGTCACCGGCGACGGTTCGCACACCCTGCTGTACCGGGCGAGCGACCGGGCGGGCAACGTCGAGGTGGAGAAGGCGGCGACCATCAAGATCGACGGCACGTCGCCGACGCTGCTGGTGGCCGGGGTGGCCGACGGCCAGATCTACGGTGATGCCACGGATGTGGTGCTGTCGTGGCACGCCGAGGACGCCACGTCCGGACTGTCCACTGTGACCGGTGCGCTGGACGGCGCGGCGGTCACGTCGGGTCGCGCGGTGGCGCTGTACCAGCTGCCGCTCGGCAACCACGGTTTCGCGGTGTCGGCCACCGACAAGGCGGGCAACACCACGAGCCAGTCGATGTCGTTCATGACGACGACGTCGCTGCGGGACGTGGGTCAGCTGGTGGACCGGTTCCGCGCGACGAACCGGCTGTCGCTGTCGGCGTACAAGCAGCTGTCGTCGTTGCTCACCAAGGCCCGCAAGGCGTCGGCGAACGGCAATGACACGAAGGCGGCGCGCTACCTGGGCACGTTCGTGACGCTCGCGATCGACGACACACTGGTCGGCGACGCGGACGTCCGGTCGGTCCTCGAGCGCGACGGCAACACGGTCATCGCGTCACTACGAGGCGACGGATGACCGTCGCATAGGGACAGCCGGCGGGCCGGCGGCGCACCGCACCGCGCCGCCGACCCGCCGGTGTCGCCCTTCTTGGTAGGGAAAGGGGTCGAGACGATGTCGAACGAACCGACCGGATTGTGGTTGGTCGGTGCGCGGGGGTCGGTGGCCACAACGGCGGTGACCGGGCTGCTCGCCTTGCGCGCCGGTCTCATCGAGCCCACGGGCTGCGTCACCGAGCGAGACCCGTTCACCGGGCTCGGTCTGGTGTCGTGGGAGAACCTGGTCGTGGGCGGCCACGACATCGCGTGCACCCCGCTGGAGAAACGCGCGGAGCAACTGGCCGACGCCGGCCTGATCCCACACCGAGTCCTGACCGCCACGACGACCGGCTTGCGTGCGGTCGAGTCGTCCATCCGGGACGGATACCACCCGTCGACCCACACGGGCTCGCAGGCTTCCGCGGCATCCCGCCTGGCAGCCGACATCGCCGACTTCCGTGCTCACCACGGCCTTGCCCGGGTAGTGGTGGTGAATGTGTCGTCGACAGAGCCGCCGGTCCCACACGTGCCCGCGTTCGACTCGCTGTCCTCTTTGGAGTCGGCACTGGCCGCCCCGGACCGCGCCGTCCTGCCGCCCAGCTCCCTGGCGGCGTACGCGGCGCTGCGGGCGGGTTGTCCCTTCGTCGACTTCACCCCGTCGCCCGGCATCCGGCTACCGGCCCTGCACGAGCTGGCA
>Ga0164241_10002843_pt1 | contig 18165 bp, 18 predicted proteins | sample OricomyardsoilBY_FD_108780 | JGI IMG/M metagenome (GOLD analysis project Ga0164241, IMG submission 108780) | Backyard soil microbial communities from Emeryville, California, USA - Original compost - Back yard soil (BY) | ecosystem: Environmental > Terrestrial > Soil > Unclassified | place: USA...
CCGCCGCGACGCGGCCTTTTTGCTTGGTGGGTGGTGGGTCATGAGCCGTGTCTCCCAAGCTTGGCCAGCGTCGACGGCGTACATCAACAGCGGAGGGGCTTCGTGTTAGCCGGCTTGCTGCTCGCCGAGCTGCTGGGAGCAAATGTTGCTGGCGCGGCACCCAAGCCAGCGCGCGCGGCGGAAGCGCGATTCATGCTCGAGGTGTCGGGCGACTATTATCCGACGCACGCTTCGCGCCAGATCCACACGGCTTTCCTCAACGCCGCGTGGGGCGCCGAGGTCGTTCGGTCTCTGCACTTTTACGCGATGGCGGGGCTGACGTTCACGGTCGCGGATGGGAACATCACTCAGTGAAATGATTCGTTCGAGGACGAGCGCTACCGAGCACTGGCGGCTGGCCTCCGGCCCATGTTCTCGTTGCGCGTCGCGCGCGTGCAGCTGGGGCGTCTGTCCCTCGGAGCGGACATGGTGTGACGAGGCGCAGCTATTGGGGTACGGACCTGCGGGCCAAGCTCTCGAGCAGTCCCGGTGCCAGGCGCTTCAAAAAGAGCGCGAGCCGCTCCTTTCCGAACGCCCCCACGTATGCCTCGCTTCGCCTCGCGCGCACGGCGACGAGGATTTGTTGCGCGGTCCGGTCGACGGGGTGACCGTGCTCGATGTCGCGCCCTACCTCGTTCTTCGGCGAGCCGTCTCCAGTCAGGGCGTTCTTGGAGATGTCCGTTTTGACGTAGCCCGGACAAATCAAGGTCACGAACAGCCCCTGGCCGGCGGTCTCCGCGCGCAGGCAATCGAAGAATCCGTGCAGCGCGTGCTTGCTGGCCGCATAAGCCGAGCGTAGCGGCGTTCCGAGCTTTCCCATCACCGACGATACGACGACGATGTGCCCGGAGCTGGCCTTCAACATGGTCGGCAGCACCGCCTTCGTCAGCGCCACCGCCCCGAAGTAGTTCACTTCCATGATGCGGCGGTCGACGTGGAGGTGGGTGTCTGCGACTCGCGAGCGCTGACTCACTCCACCACTGTGGACGAGGACATCGATGCGGCCAAATCGCCCAAGCACGGCCGAAACGTGCGACGCGAGCTCGTCCGAGCGCTCGAGATCGAGCGGCAAGATGAGCGGCTCGCCGCCGCACCTCGCGGCTACCTGCTCGAGCTCTGCCCGCCGCCGCGCGGAAAGAATCAGCCGTGCCCCGTCTCGCGCGAACGCTTCGGCGAGCGCGGCGCCGATACCCGACGAGGCTCCCGTGATCCAGACGACTTGCCCGTCGAAACGCGGCCCTTGCTTCATCGAGGGCGGTTTATCACGACCGATTAGGTCCTGGTCAGGTAGCGCGCGAACGACGAAGCAATCCAAGCTGCGCGCGGCTCGGGCAGGAAGGCTGGGACATGACCGGAAGCAGCCCCCACCCGAGCGGGAGCACGAGCGCGCTGGGGAGAACGCTAGAGCGCTGGCGCGTCCCACAAGCCCGTTTGGATCACCACGCGGTCATTGGCGCGGCGCTGGCGCAGGTAGTCGCCGACGACTTCGACCACCTCGTTGACCTGACAACCCGAGCGTTTGGCATTCGGGCTCACGCCTTCATCCTTACCCGGCTTCGCAGCTCGCGGCAGCGGTCGAGGACGGGCTGCGCGTCGACGCTGGCAAACACGGACTCGGCGGCGGTCAGCTCGAGCTCGGCTGCGATGGGGTCGTCGCTTTCGAGCAAGAGCGCGCACAGCCGCAAGCGGACGTGGGCGGCGTGAACGCGACCGCCCAGCTCCAGCCAGCAGGCGATGCTTTGGCGCAACGCGAGCTCGGCTCCGGGCAAGTCGCCCTCGGCGCTGGCCAGCTCGGCGCGAGCTCGCGCTTGCTCGGCGCGGTTGCCGAGCGTCGGTTCAGGCAAGGTATCGAGCTCGCTGAGCGCGGCGCGAGCTCGGTCGTATTGTCCGCTTTGCGCGGCCAACCGGGCGAGGACGGCCAGCAACGTGGCCCGGCGTTGGCCATCCGCCCAACCCGGCTCGGTCAGCGCTCGCTCCAGCTGCTTGAGCGCGGCCGGCAGTTGCCCGCGCTCGGCCAAGAGTAGCGAAAGGCCAGGCTGGGGATTCCACCCGAGTAAATGCGAATCGCGAAACGCGGCCTCGGCGCCGGCGCCGTCACCGAGAGACAAGCGGATCTCACCCAACACGCGGCAAGCATCGCCCTCACAGTAGGGCCCGACGTGGGCCAGCTCTTCTCGAGCTCGCCTGACCTCGAGCTCGGCGCTCACCAACTCACCTCGGTTCGCCAGGATTTCACTGCGATGCAGTCGGCACAGCGCCGGGTAACAATACGAAGCGTACCGCTCACACCAACGCTCGAATTCGTCCGTCCACTGACCGGCGCGGTGATGGTCGCCCAGGTGCAGGTAAGCCCAGATCACCGAGCAGAAGACGACGCCGCTCACCCAAGGTCCCGCGCGACCCGCGAGCGCGGCTGCGCCCGCCTCGTCGTGCGCGATGAGACCACGCCGGACCTCGCCCTGCGCGAGCAAGATATGGCCGTGATAGACGAGGCCGAGGCAGTGTAAATCGGGATCGTCGACGCGCCTGGCGATATCCATCGCGATGCGGGCGCGCCGGCCGCTCTCGTCGAGCTCGCCGCGAAACAGCGCCATACGGCTGGCGAGCCACTCCGCCATGCCGTGCTGTTTGCTTTCGGCCTCATTTTCCAGGTAGCTGCGCGCGCGCGTGTGCCAGCCGGCCGCGACGGCGAGGTCACGCCCTTCGACCTTCACGTTGCACAGCACCAGCGCGACACGCGCCGCGCTCTCGAGCTCGCCCGCCGCTTCGAAAGCCGCGACCGCGCGCTCGAGTGGTTCGACCGCCAGCTCGGGCTTGCCGGCGCACAACGCGGCGTTGCCCCACGCTTCCCAATCATCGGGTGACATGGGCGAGCTCTTGGCTTGGCGCTCGAACGCGGCCAGCGCATCGTCGAACTGATTGGCGTCGGCCAGCGCCCGAGCGTGGGGCAACCCACGTCGCGAAGGCGGTGCAGCCGTGACGCCCGCATCGACGGGCGCGTTGAAGCGGTAACCGCGCCGCGCGTGGGTTTGAACTCCGTCCGCCAGCCCGCCATCGCGCAGCACGGTGCGCAGCAAGCTCACGGCGCGTTGCAGTGAGCCGTCGGTTACGGTCACCCCCGCCCACAACTTCATCAGCAACTCTTGCTTGGGAACGACGCGCGCGCGCTCGTGCACCAAGTACACGAGCAGATCGAACACCAACGGTTGTAGCGGCTGCTCTCGCCCATCGAGCCGCAGCGCGCGGCCGTCCTCGTCCAGCTCGAAACGTCCGAAGCGGAGGCCCATTTGGCCCTCCCGTACCCGGCGCTGGGCCTTACGGCAACGGGATAAGGATTTGGTCAGGGTATGAAAAGGACTTTTGCCGGCGATAGTCGCACTTTCAGGGGGTCTCGCGGGACGACACGGTGTCGCCCCGACGAACCTAAACTGAAACCGGAAGGACTCGATTCATGTTCACTTACGTCATCACGCGACCGAACGGCTGGGCCAATGTCGACGAGCTCAAGGTGGCGGGCGCGCGCTCCGCGACCATCGGCAACGAAGAGATGCCGGACAAGGTCCGCTGGATCCGCAGCTACGTGACGAGCCACGAGGGCGGCCGCATCGGTACCGTGTGCATCTATCAAGCCACTGATCCCGAGGCGATCCGCGAGCACGCGCGTCGCGTGGGGATGCCGGCCGATGCCATCACCCCGATCGTCGACACCGTGATCGTCAGGCCCGACCCGACCAACGGCTGAGCTATGTCCGGCGTGTGCTCCCCAGTCGCCGCAGGCTATCGTCAGGATGAGACGATAGCCGCCGCGGCTCGGGGTGGCTCACGTTCTCTGACGCGACTGCGCTTTGGCGCCTGCTGACACCGCCGGCTCCGTCGCGGCCAGCGCTTGGTTCATGCCTTACGAGCGATTGTCTCTCAGTATCGATTGGGCGTAGCGAGCACCGCCATCGTCACGCGCGAAATGCAGATTAGGCGCTCTTGCTCGTCGACCATCCGCACTTCCCAGATTTGAGTCGATCGGCCGAGATGCAGCGGGCGAGCGGTGCCGATCACCCAACCGGAGCCAATGGCGCGCACGTGGTTACCGTTGATCTCGAGACCCACGCAGTGGTGCTTCTCGCGATCGACGGTGAACGTGGCACCCCACGAAGCCAAGGTCTCCGCGAGGGCGATGGACGCCCCGCCATGGAGCACCCCGGCTGGTTGTCGGGTGCGCTCGTCGACGGGCATTTTCGCGCTCACGTAGTCGTCTCCCGCGTCCACGAACTCGATTCCGAGTTGGCTCACGAGCGTTCCCTGGCTGCGAGCGTTGGCAGTTTCGAGCGAGAACCCATCACCGAACCAGATAGCCATGAAGCGAATGTAGGCCGCCCAGTCGAAAGGGGCTACCCGCCGCGCGCATTCGGCTCGCGCCCCAATACGGACCCGCGCGAGCTGCTCGAGCGCGGCGGGTCTGCGGACCGGTACCGAGATACGGTGCGGCTGTACCCTCGAACGCCGTCCGAGCGCGACGCACCTTGACGCCTGTTGTTGCTCACTGGCACTTGGAGCCGGTGCAGATTCCGGAGGCGCAATCTTGGGCGTTGTCGCAGGCGTTGCTCGCGGCGCCGGCGGAGCAGGTGCCGGCGCTGTTGCCGCCCGTTACACAGTGTTTTGCCGTGCACTGCTGATCCGTGACACAAAAGGCGTTGAGGGAGCCGTCGGTGCACTCGCCGCGGCCGAGGCCCGTCGAGTATGCGCACGTGCCTTCGACGCAGTCGGCGGCATCGTTGCAGGCGCTTTTGAGCAAGCCCTTGGTGCATTTGCCGTAGCCGCTGCCGGCGTTGAAGGCGCACAGGCCCGCGACGCAGTCTTCGTCGACGGTGCACAGCGCATCGACGGCGCCGGTCGTGCACGTGCCGCTGCCGCCGTCCCGGACCGCGCAGCGCAGGGACTGGCAGTGCTCATCGAGCTTGCAGGCGGCTTGGTCGGCGCCGTCGGTGCACCAGCCGCCGGTGTCGGTCGCATCCGCGAGGGCGCAGGTGCCGGCCAGGCAATGGTCCGGCCTGCTGCAGCGGTCACCGATGCCGCCCGCGCTGCACGTCCAACCTGCTCCGACCGAATCCTTGGCGCAGCGGCCGTCCGTGCAATCGGCGTCGTCCTCGCGATCACAGGGGGTTTGGATGGCGCCGTCGCTGCACGTGCCTTCACCGCTCCCCCCGCCGTTGAGACAGTGGCCGCTGTCGCAGTGCTCGCCTTCGCCGCACGGTTGGTGAAGCTTGCCCTCACTGCACACGCGTCGCTGAAAGATATCGACCTCGATGCAGTCGCCGACCGTGCAGTCGGCGCTGGTGGCGCAGGCTTGGCCAATCGCGCCTGTGCTGCAGACGCCGCCGGAGCTCTTGGCGACGCAGGTGAAGCCGCTGTCGCACTGGTCGGGGGACGAGCAGGGGCTGGCGGCGCCTCCGCTGGTGCAGGTGCCCTGGCTCGCGCCGGCGATGCCCTTGCCGCAAAAGCCGCTCTGGCATTGCTGGTTCGTGAGACAGCTCGTCCCGACCGCGCCGTCGCTGCAGCGACCGAGCGCGCCCGCATCCGAAGTACCGATGCAGACGCCGCTTTCACAATCGGATTCATCGAAGCAGGCGGAGCCGCTTTCACCGTCGCTGCAAGTTCCGACGAACGAGGTGGCGGGCAGAATGCAGGCGAGACCGGCGCCGCAATGCGCGTCGACGTTGCACGAGGCGCCGCTTTCGCCCGTTTGACAGCGGTAGTCACCGTCGCTGCCAACGGCGACGCAGGTACCGTCGACGCAGTCGCCTTCATCCAGACAGCGAGAGCCAGAGGTGCCCGGCTGACAGTCGCCGGGCTTTTTCGCATCGCCTCCGATGCAACGTCCCGTCTTGCAATCCTGATCGCCGTCACAAGGCGCGTAGTCGCCAATGCACTTCACGACATCGCCCAGGTCGAGCTCGCAGGCCAGCGCGCAGTCGACGGCCGTGAGACAGCCGCGCTCGGGGTGGCAGCCGGTGAAGCTCGAATTGAACGGGTCGCATTTACAGGTGACCGGGCTGCAGGCCTTCGTGCATGCGCTGCCGTCGTACTCGAAGCCGAGATCGCCGCAGCCCTCGTAACTCGCGGGCGGAATCGCCGGGCGTCCGCCCAGGCTGCTCTTGCCCCCCGACGCCTTCGAGCCGCCCGACGTGCTGTCTTCACCGGCTTCGCCGCCGGCGCCGCCCGAGAAGCCGCCGTTGCCGCTGCTCGTCGAGCAGCCGAAAGCGAGGCCGCTTGCGGCTGCCCCGAGGCAAAGTGTCAGCGCACCAAAGCTGAATCGGGTCATCGTGCTCATGCTACGGCGCTCGCCGTTGGGAGCAGACCCGGATCGGCGATGTTTTCCCGATTATGGTAGCCAAGTGTAGACGACGGTTGCTTCGATACGCACATCGTCGCCGCGCACCTAACCTAAACCTGCACGCCCCCGGGGGCTTCATGTCGACGTCCAATGCGAGCTTGGCGCCACCGGGCCACGACGTGCTGTCTCTGGTCGATCGCGCCGGCGTTCCGTCGCTGGCCCATTGGGCTCACGTCCCTCGACGGGGCGTCAATCGCAGCCGGACGTGTTCTTGAACATCAGCGGCAGTGTTTGCGCCAAGTAGCGGCGCCAGTTCGCCCACTCGTGGCCCAGCGAGCTGTCTTGCCACAACACCTCGATGTCGTGCTTCTTGAAGATGTCGCGCACCGCTCGTGCGTTCTGCAGCGCGATGTCGGTGGCACCGGCGGCCAGATAGACGGGCGCGTCGAGCAAGTGGTTGGTGCCCTTGGCATCACCGAGCGCACCGCTGAGGTTGGTCTCCCACTGCGCGCGTGTGTCCTCCGTGTAGCCCGAGCTGTAGACGAACACGTGGCTGAATAGCTCGAGGTGAGCGAAGCCGGTGGTCAAGGTGACCAGCCCGCCCATCGAGAGACCCGCGATCGCGCGGGAGTGGCGATCGGCCTTTACCCGATACGTTTTTTCGACGTACGGCATGAAGTCGTTCACGTACTGGGTCGTGCACGGGTCGTCGAAGGCGGGCGGTTTGGGCGGGTTGAAGTTCGCGCAATCACCCGTGTCCGGCATCACGATTAGCATCGGCACCGCTTTGCCGTCTGCCAGCAGGTTATCCAGAATGCGGCCGGCGTAGCCACAGTTGCTGGCGTTCGTGCAGCCCCAGTGACTGTCGGTCTCGCCGCCCCCGTGGTTGATGTACAGCACCGGATACGTCGCGGAAGGATTGGTTTCGTAGTCGGGCGGCATGTAGACGTGCATCGTCTTGGCGACGCCGGCCTTGTACTGAATTTCCTTCACGACGCCGTGCGGGATGCCCTGCCGATTGGCGTAGAAGGTCGTGTCGCCGTCGGCCGCGAGCGCCGGCAGGGTCGTCGGACAACTACCGCTCGGTGGGGCTCCGCCGCTTCCGCCGGTCGCGCCGCCACCGCTCGGGCCGCCGCCGCTCGGGCTTCCTGCCGTCATGCCCGCTCCGCCCTGGCCGCTGCCGCTCGAGGTGCCACCGCTCGAGCTGCCTGCCGCAACCGAAGACGTGCCGCTATTGGCATTGGAGAGCCCGCCGTTGCTACCGGGCTGACCACCAGCGCCAGCGAGGCTCGTGCCGGACGCGCCGCCACCCGGGGTGCCTGCGGCCGAGCCGCCCCCGCCCGGCGGGCTCGGCGCCGCGTCAACGCCGCTGGAGCACGCCGCCGCTAACCCGAGCAGGGTGCCCGCGAGCGCGGTGACGTAGGTCGAGTGAAGGTGACGTCGTGGTTTGGATCGTAGTTGCATGGTGGTTGTCGCTCGCGGGTCCCCGGCCGGCAAGTCCGGAGCGGTCGCGGACCAGCAGGAGAGCGCGCCTTAGTAACTGGCGCCGGCGGCCCGAAACCGTCCAAAAATGCGCCAAACCGTGGAGATGGGCGGCCACCTTTGAACCGCGCGCCTCAGCGACTATGCTGGCCCCATGAATCTGTGGGCGTACATGGGGTTTATGGGGTTGGTCGTCGGGTACGTGGCGTTCACGCGCTTCAGCAACCGAAAGGCGGATGCGAGCGTTCTGGATCGCCAGGATCCACGGAAGCATTGGGTGCAGGCCGCCATCGCGCTCTATCAGGGCGACGTGGGCGACGCGGGCTATTGGCCCGGGAACAAAGCCCGCGATCTGCTCGGCTCGGGCTGGAGCACGAATACCCGCGACGAGCTGGTCGAGCTGATTCAGCGCTACATCGACGGCGAGTGCAACGTCGGTTTCGACAAGCTGCGCATCATTTGGCTCGCACGTTTGGGCCGCGGCGCGGGCTGGCTCGATGACGCCACCTCGTGGGGTTACGTTTTCCCGGCCGTCGCGGAGCTACAGCGTAGCTACGGCAGCTGGCAAGAGTTGTTCGAGGCGATGAAGGCCGGCCGCGAAGAATGGTACGGCGGCGCTGACAAGGTGCCGGCGGGGACCCTCAAGCTCAACGAGCGCGCCCACGCTTACGCCTCGAAGCAGTTCTTCGCGCAAGTTCCTTACCGCTGACTCGAGGCCGTTCCCGCTCCACCGGCTCGGTTCTAAGGGCCCGCGAATGGCTAAGTCGGTCGAAGATCGTGGTCGAGGCGCCCGGATGGCGAGGCGCGACGAAGGCGCATACTGCAGTATGTAACTGAGGAGCAACGAAGCCAGGCGGGAGGCATCGGCCGCGAGATCGATCGACTTAGCCATTCACGGGCCCTAAGTCTGAAGGTAGCTTCGCTCCAGGCTGCGTCGAAGGTCGTCGTCGAGCACGGGCTTGACCAGATGCTCGTCGAAGCCGGCCTCGGCGGCGCGCCGCTTGTCCTCGTTTTGTCCGTAGCCGGTGAGAGCGACCAAGCGCGAACGTGAGCCGGCCGCGCGCGCGCGGCGTGCGACCTCGTAACCGTCGAAGCCGGGCAAACCCACGTCCACGAAGGCCACGTCCGGGCCCAACGCCAGCAGCGCTTCGAGGCCGCTGGGGCCGTCGGCGGCACAGGTGACGGAGTGCCCCGTGTGCTCGAGTGACTGCACGAAGAGCTCGCGAATGTCTTCGTTGTCCTCGACCACGACCACCTTCAACGGCGAAACCGAGGCGGTCGGCGCCGGCACGGCCTCGGCCGGTTGCGGAGAACCTTCCACTCGCGCCAAACGAACCTCGAAACAGCAGCCGCGGCCGAGACCAGCGCTCGACGCGTGGACCTCCCCGCCGTGTAGCGACACCAAGCTTTGCACGAGCGCGAGGCCGAGGCCCAGCCCACCTTGCGCGCGGTCGAGCGAGGAATCTGCCTGTTCGAAGGGGGCGAAGATGCGGCCGAGCATCTCCGGAGCGAGGCCGACGCCGTTGTCGGTCACCGTGACGCGAGCGCTGTGGTCGTCGGCCGAGACCTCGACGTCGATCCGTCCCCCGAGCGGCGTGTATTTGACGGCGTTGGCCAGCAGATTACCGAGCACCTGCTCGAGTCGCTGCCGGTCACCCATCACGAAGAGCGGGCGCTCCACGACATGCAGCCGATACGCCAGGTCGCGCTCACGAGCCCGCAGCTCGTAGGCTTCGAAGGCGGCTTCGGTGACCTCCGCTAGATCCACGCGTCGGCGTTCGATCACGACCTTGCCGCGGGTAACGCGGGCAACGTCCAGCAGCTCGTCGACCAGGCGCACCAGATGTTTCGCTTGGCGCTCCATGACCGCGTGCTCGGGCGTTCGCGCGCCGGTAGGGTTTTTTCGCTCCAACGCCGCCAACGCCAGTGTGATTGCGCTCAACGGGTTGCGCAGCTCGTGGCCGAGCATGGCCAAGAATGCGTCGCGTGACTCGATGGCTCGACGGGCTTCGTACTGCCGTCGGCGGCTGCGCAGAGCCGCCTGTGCGGCCGCGATCATCGTGCGCGTGTGGACGGGCCGATCCAGGAACGTGACGTTGCCGAGCGCCGCGCCCGCGCCGCCGCGCGGCCGGTCTGGGTGGGCGACGGCGCTGAAGACGAGGAACGGTAGATCCGACCAGGCGGGTTGCCGTGCCAGCTCGTCGGCAAGGGCTCGTGTCGTCTCGGCGGTGAGGGTTTCTTCCGCGAGCAGCACCGCGCCGGCGCCTTCGCCGAGCTTCTGGCGAAGCTCCTCCGTGGTTCGACACAGCTCACTCGTCAGGCCTGCCTCGCGGAGCAGGCGCGCGGTCAGCTCGCCCTCGCGCAGCCCTCGCACGAAGACCAGCAAACGACTTTCGAGGCGAGAGTGAGCCTCGTCCTCAAGCATCCTTTTCTCCCAGCTCTGGCGCGGTCGCGAACGGACGTGGCAGGCCGCTCAAGACGCCGTGCATGTTGGTGAGCGGTGGGCCAACGACGACGCCACTCGAGCCAAAAGTGAGCTCACGAATCGGGTCTTCATGGGCCCCCGCGCGCTTTTTCAAAACCGACAGCGCTTTTTTTACTCGCCCCGCGGACTCGTAATAGCGGAGCAGCACGACCGTGTCCGCCAAGTAGCTGATGTCGACCGGTGAAACCATCGAGCCGATCAGCCCGGCTTGCGCCATCGTGAGGACCGAAGCCACCTGGCGCTCACTGAGAAAGCCCAAGAGCTCGTGCAACTGCAGGCTCAGGTGCCGCGCGTCGACCATGGCGTTGTAGTAGCCGGTGATGCTGTCGATGACGATGACGCGGGCGCCGCCAGCTTCGGTGTCCGCTCTCACTAAATGAGAAAATTCGTCGGGCGCAAGCTCCGCCGGATCTATCTGGTGGACCTTCAGCAGACCCTTCTTCATTGCCGCCTCGACATCCATGCCGAGCAGTTGGCAGCGGTGACGCCAGGTCCCGACGCGCTCCTCGAACAAAAACACGCTGGCGGGCTCGCCTCGCCGAGTGGCGGCCAACGCGAATTGCGTGGCCAGCGTGCTTTTACCGATGCCGGCGGGGCCCATCATCAGCGTGCAAGTCGCGCGATCGATTCCTCCGCCGAGCATGGCGTCTAGCCCTTCGATCTCGCTGCTAATCGGTTGCAGCGTCAGATCGCTGCGGTGCTCGGCGGCGGTCAGGCGCGGGAATACGACGAGCCCGCCCGTGCGGAGACAGAAGTCGTGAAACCCGCTGCGGAACGGCGAGCCGCGGAGCTTGACCACACGCACGCGTCGGCGGTCGGCCCCGTACGTGGCCGGCGTCTGTTCGAGGGCCAGAACGCCGTGCGCCAAGCTCGCCACCTGCTCATCTCCGCTCCCCGCATGGTCATCCAGGAGCAGGACCGTGCACTGACGCTCAGCGAAAAACTGTTTCAGCGACAAGAGCTGACGCCGATAGCGAACTGGCGACTGCGCGAGCAGCCGAATTTCGGACAGCGAATCGAACACGACTCGCTGCGGCTCGACCGCCTGCACTCGCTCGAGGAGCACGCGGACGGTCTCTTTCAGGTCGACGTCCTCGGCCGCGTAAAGCGTGTTCTCGTCGTCGAGCCGAAGCGTCTGCTCGGCGCTCGAGAGCTCGAACAGGTTGACTCCGTCGAGCGACCAGCCGTGCGACGTGGCTACCTGGCGGATTTCCGCCTCCGTCTCGGAAAGTGTGATGTAGAGGACGCGCTCGCCGGCGCGCAAGCCGGCAAGCAGGAACTGCAGAGCGAGGGTGGTCTTGCCTACGCCCGGAACCCCGCGAACGAGGTACAGGCGGTGCAGGGGCAGCCCGCCGCCCAAGATATCGTCGAGGCCCTCGATACCCGTCCCCGCTCGTTGAACCTTCTCCGGCCTTTCAATCACCTACGAACGGTGCCATGTGGATACCGCGCGTAAAGACGCTAAATTGCCCCACCAGTCGTCGGTTACGGCAGTAACTGAGGCAGATCGGCGTACTTCGGTAATTGACGAAAGCCTGGAACGGCGGCCGTGATGGCGGCCTCGAAGCTGGCTGGTTCGGAGTGAGCTTTGATGCCGCCGCCGACGAGCATGCCCAGCACCGAGATGGCCATGTCCATCATGCGGTTGCGTACCAAAATGTGTGTGTGCTCGAGCTGGCCGCGGTGCGCCTTGGCCCACTCGGCCCACCATTCGCGGGCCTCGCTCGCCTGGCCTGTCTGCGCGGACAGATTGACGAAAGCGATCAGCTTGCCGTCTCGGCGTAGGGCGCGGGTCATCTCTTCGGTGATCAACGGGGCGCACCGGCCGTCGTTGTAGCCAATGCCGGTCACCAGCATCCGGCCCGGCGCAAGCGGCGTCACCACCTGGGTGAACTTGCTGGTGCGAAAGCAAAGCGAACCATCCGCCAGCACACTGCGTTGGGTGACGGCTTCGGCGTGCGCCTTGCTCAGCGGGCTTTTGGCCATCGGTCACGATAGTGACACTACCCTCGGTGGAATAATCACTGACATAACGCTGTCACTAGGCGGGAGCAGGCTCGGCTCATGACCAACACCACCAAGCACCACGGAAGCTGTCTCTGCGGCGACGTTCACTTCGAGGTCGAGCTCGACCTTTCCCAGGGGTCGCGCTGTAACTGCACGCTTTGCACCAAGTTAGGGGCGACGGGCAGCCTGGTGAAGCCGGCCAGCTTCACCCTGCTCAGCCCCGAGTCGACCTTGGCCTCGTTCACGCGCACCCCCGAGATTGGCCGTCGCTTCTTTTGCGCGCGTTGTCACGTCTACTGCTTCGGTAAGGGCCATTTGGAGATGCTGGGAGGGGACTTCGTGTCAGTGAACCTCAACTGTGTCGACGGATTCGACGTGGCCCAAGCCGAGCTCATCCACTGGGACGGTCGCCACGACAACTGGAGCGCCGGGCCACGTCCCGCGCCGTGGCCCCTCGCGGCGGCCGCGCAGGCCTGATCCCGAGCCGAGGCTCGACCCGGCGCTCTGACGGACGATTGGTCAGTTGCGAATTGACGAGCGGGGTCCCGGCATTTTAGTAACTCGGGGACCATGGTCAAAAAGCCTGTTGGATGGGTCGCGCTGGGTATTCTCACGTTGGGGACGACACACGCCTGGGCGCAAGAAGAGACGAGCGCTACGGGGGCAGTGTCGATGTCCACCAGCAGCGGGGCGCAGGCAACTGCGACGACTGCGACGACCGACGACGGCGCGTTCGAGCCGTACGAGGCCGGCTACCCACCGGATCACAACTTGCTCGAGTTGGGGGTATTCGGCGGCGTCTTTTTCCCGGCCGCGAAGCACAACCTGCGCGACGAGAGATTCGACCAGCAGAAGTACAAGATCGGCCCCGAGGTTGGTGCTCGCTTGGGCTGGTACCCGCTCTCGTTCCTCGGCATCGAAGGCGAAGCGATGGGCGCGCGGTCCAGGGGCAAGGATGACAACAAGCGCGCCATGCTGTTCGCGGGCCGTGGTCAACTGGTGTTGCAAGCTCCGTTGCCGTACGTCGTGCCTTTCCTGACTGGCGGCGTGGGCAAGTTGGCCGCCATCGGAGAGACGATCGGTAAAGACTCCGACGTCGCCTGGCACATGGGTGTCGGCGCCAAGTTTGCACTGACCCACGCGCTCTCGCTGCGCCTCGACGGCCGCGACAACTTGACGGCCAAGACCGGCGGCGACGGACAAGCGCACAGCTTCGAGCTGATGCTCGGCCTGAGCGCGGTGATCGAGCGTGGGCGCAAGCAGCCACCCGCGCCGCCCGCCGATAGCGATCACGACGGCGTGCTCGATCGCGACGATAAATGCCCGGCGGAGGCGGGTGTAGCGCCGGGCGGTTGCCCTGCCGACAGCGACGGCGACAGCGTGTTGGATCGCGATGATTACTGCCCGAAAGAAGCCGGTCCGGCCCCCAAAGGCTGCCCGATCATCGACACCGATCCGGACAAGGACGGCGTTCCGCTACCTTGCGACGCCTGCCCCGACGAGGTTGGCGTGAAGCCCGACGGTTGCCCGATTCGCGATGCGGACGGCGACGGCATCTTCGACGACAAGGACAAGTGCGTCAAAGAGCCCGAAACCAAGAACGGCTTCGAAGACGAGGACGGTTGCCCCGACACGATTCCGGAGAAGATCAAGAAGTTCACCGGCGTCGTCGAAGGCATCTACTTCGACCAAGGCAAGGCGACGATCCGCAAGCAGTCGACGCCGAAGCTGGACGGCGCCGCCAACGTGCTCAAAGAGTTCCCCAGCATCAGCCTGGAGATTTCCGGCCACACGTCGAGCGAGGGTGATCCCGCGTTCAACCAAAAGCTCAGTCAAGAGCGCGCCGACGCGGTCAAACAGTGGCTGGTGGACAAGGGCATTCCCAGCCAGCGCATCAAGACGCGTGGCGCAGGCCCGGACGAGCCGATCGCGGACAACAAGACGGCCGCGGGCCGAACCAAGAACCGCCGCATCGAGTTCAAGGTCTTGCAGTGAGCCGAGGCTAGCGAGACGCGGCGGACGCGGAACGACGTCGTTCTACGTTCGCCGCGGCGCCTTGGGGTCCAAGTCGGGCCCGCGCCGGGCTCAGGGGGCGGCCGGCGCCTTCAGCTGCCGTTGCAGCCTGTCTTCGAGGGCGGTCGCGTCGATGCCGAGGGCGGCGGACGCGGCCAGCAGCAGGGCGTGCTCACGAGGATCGAGGTTACCGTCGACGGCGGCGGCGTCCACGAGCAGCGCCAACACGCGCGCCTGTGCGTCGGTCGCTAGCTCGCGCAACACGTTGGTGGCCGTGCCCAGATTGCGCAAGCTGAGCGGCGCGTCCGGCTCGGGCAGCTTCCAGCGCGCGGCCGCGCGTCGCACGAAGTCGCGCTCCTCGGGCCGAATGACGTCGTCGGCGGCCACGACCGCCTCCAGCAGCGCCGACACCTTGGCCTTCATCTCCTCGTTCATGCAGACGGAATAGTCGAATCGGTCGCGTCCAACGTCAAGGAGCCTGTGCCGTCAGCGCGAGTCTTCCGCGATCTCGACCAGTGCGGGAGGAGCCGCCGGCGAAGCGTTGACGGTACGTGGCGGGCGTGACTCCAAGCTGCTGGGTGAAGACACGCCATAGGGTGCTCGGATCGCCGAGACCAGTTCGGGCCGTGATGTCTTTCAACGGCAAAGCCGTCTCTTCGAGCAGGCGCCGGGCTTCGTCCAGACGCAGGCGGCGCACGAGCTCCGCCGGTGATTCGTCGAGGTGCACTCGACACCAGCGGGTGAGGTTGCGTGGGCTCATGCCGAGCCGCTCTGCCAAACGTTGGACAGGCAGGGTGGCGTCTTTCTCGACAAGGACAAGACCTTTGGCCACCTGCGCGCGGGGGCCAAGCGCGTCGTCATTTCCGCGCCCTCCAAAGACGACACGCCGATGTTCGTCTACGGCGTGAACAGCCACCAGTACGCGGGCCAATCGATCATTTCGGCGGCGTCGTGTACGACCAATTGCTTGGCGCCGCTGGCCAAGGTGCTGGACGACGGCTTCGGCATCAAGCGCGGCCTGATGACGACCATTCACGCGACGACCGCCACGCAGAAGGTCGTCGATGGCGTCTCCGGGAAGGATTGGCGCTTCGGTCGCGGCATCCTCGAAAACATCATCCCCTCGTCGACGGGCGCGGCCGAAGCGGTGACGAAGGTATTGCCGGGCCTGCGCGGCAAGCTGACCGGCATATCATTTCGCGTGCCCGTCTCCGACGTTTCCGTCGTCGACCTGACGTGTGAGCTCACGCGCGAGGCTAGCTACGAGAGCATTTGTGGCGCGATGAGGCGCGCCGCGGAAGGCCCGCTTCGGGGTGTGCTCGGCTACAGCGAAGAGGCGCTCGTCTCGACGGACTTGCGAGGGGAAGCTTGCACGGCCGTGTTCGATGCCAAGGCGGGAATCCAGCTCGACCCGACGTTCGTCAAGCTGATCGCGTGGTACGACAACGAGTGGGCCTACTCGAGCAAGCTGCTCGACCTGGCCTGCCTCATTCAGTGAGCGCTCGTACCCGCGCGACCTGCGGATCGCGCGGGTGTTGGGCGATGAAGCGCTGCGCGGCGGCGGCCGCGGCTTCGGTGCGGCCCTGCGCGCGCAAGGTTTCGATCGCCAGCACTTCGGCTTCCGTGCGCAGCGCGCCCGCGGCAAAATCGTTGCGGTAGCGATTGAGTTGGAGCTCGGCGTCCGACCAGGCGCCGATGGCGAGCGCGGTGCGGATACCGTCGAGAGCCGCTACTTCGGCGGCGAGGTCCGAGTTGGGCCTGCCGCTGTGCGCAGAAGGCGCCCGCGCTGCCCGCGCCGCCCGTGGAGCTTGGCGGCTAGCCGGCGGCAAGAGCTCGGCGAGCGATCTGACCGGCGCCGCGCCGCGTGGTTGCGCGGTGTCGGCCGCCGTTGCCGCCGACGCGACGACCGCGGGCACGGCCGGCGGCAGGCGGCGGGACGCAGAGTGCTGCACCCACGCGAACGTCATGACTCCGCCCACGATCGCGCCCAGCGTGACCCACTTGGCGGTACCCAAGAAGCGCGACCACGCGCTGCCACCCGCCGCCGAAACCGGTCCGGCGAGGGCCGCGCCCGTCACGGCTCCGCCCTGCAGCGCCGCCAAGCCTGCCGTGAACCCCAGCAGAGCCACCTCCGTGCGCTCGTGGGGCAGCGCTTCGGCTTGGCCCGCGCCCAGCAAGCGTTGTTCGAACGCCCGATCGTCGTCGAAGACTTCGCTGGTCATCGCCAACCTCGGTCTTGAGCCAAGCCGGCGCGCAGCCGTTTGGCGATGGCCGCAAATTCCTCGCGGGCACGGCGCAGACGCGAGCTAGCGGTACCGAGCGGCAGACCTTCGATCTCGGCGATCTTACCGACCTCGAGCCCTTCGAGCTCGAACAGCACGAGCACGGTACGCAGCTCGAGTGGCAGGCGCCCGAGCACGCGATCGAGCAAGGCGAGGGCCCGGCGTTGCTCCAGCGATTCTTCGGGGCTTGGGGCAACGTCGCCGAGCACGAGCTCCAGGTCGAGGTCAGTGAGGGGGCGGGTCAGCTCGGCGCTGGCCTGGGCCCGCCGCAGCTCGTTGGAGGCCACGCGCAAGGCGATGCCGTACAAGAAGGCTTTCTCGCGACCGGGCACGATGTCCGCGAAGCGCCGCGCCGCGACCCAGAAGACCTCTTGAGCCGCATCGTCGAGCTGTGCGGCGGGCACGCCAAAGCGACGCAACAATCGCCAAACGGCGGCGTAGTGCGTCCGGAACAAAGTCCGCACGTCGGCCGATGGCTCGGGATGGATCTGCTCGGCGACGGCGGGCGTGACGACCGCAGACGGGGTCGCCCCGAAGCGGCTGCCGAGCATGGAATCCGAGACCACGGCTGTTTATAGTGAGCCCGCGCGGTCGCGATCACGAAAAGCGACGCGCGAGCCGAAACCGATTTTCCGTGATCGCGTGGCGGGCGGCGCTCCATTACCTCGTCATGATTCCCGTCCAGCTCGAATACACGGCGCCTACGGGGTGCCCGACCCAGACCGAGTTCGTGCAGCTGGTCGCGAGTCGCGGCGGCGATTTCGCGCACCCGGGTGCGGGCACGAGAGCGCGTGCCATGGTGGTGACGTTGCGTCGCGACACCGACGAGCACGCCGGCTCGCTGCAGCTGCGGCTCGATGACCAGGCGTCAGACGCCCGGCAACTGCGCGCCGAAACCTGCGCGGCAGTCGCGGAGGGCTTGGCCGTGGTCGCGGCGATCGCCCTGCGCGGCTCCGAAGAAGCGGCCGCGCCGGTCGAGGCTCAGTCGCCACCCGTGCCCGCCCCGGTCGTCCCCGTCGCTGCCAAACCCGTGCCCATTGCGCCAGCGGTACCGACCGACACTCGCCTGCATCCGGTCGGGCTTTGGGGGAACGAAGAGGTGCCGGTGACGGCCGGCCCCCTGCGCGTGCGGCGTGAGCTTTCGGCGAGGTTGTCGGGGGGCGTGGTGTTCGGCGCTATTCCAGGGGTGGTCTTGCCTCGTTACGACCTGTCGTTGACGCGCGCCAACTTCATCACCACGCCCGGGCAGACCAGTTACCTCATCGGCAACGTCTTTGGGGTGCGGTGGAGCTTCTTGGGCAACGCCACTCGTCGCGATGGGGATTACTCGACCGAGCTCCGCGGATTCATGGCTGGTGTCACCTCGTGCTCGTCTTTGATCTACGACACGGACGGCCTGGTCGCGTTGTTCTGCGCCAACTTCTCGGTGGGTTTGATGGATCTCGAAACGAAGCACGCCGCGAGCGACTACGCGCAATCCAAGCAGATCGGTCTCGGCAGCGCTTCGCTGGAGCTCAACGCTCGCTATA